>WNFC01000572.1_pt1 | contig 37174 bp, 36 predicted proteins | sample 5400541 | NCBI WGS metagenome assembly WNFC01 (sample SAMN13153342, study PRJNA577476) | soil metagenome | isolation source: 120 cm saprolite under Douglas fir tree site 2 hole 2 replicate 1 | place: USA:California | collected 2015-04-18
GCGGATTCATTCATCACCTGCCGATTGGTGATAGCTCGCCACCTCAGCAAATGGCTTCCTCGCTGTCCCCTATGCCATCAACAACGAGCGCCGACAGAACGACGATCGAGGGGCCGACCGAGATGACCCAGTAGTGCTAGGACCTGAGCGGGGCCGCGGACTGCCACTTACCCACAGACCTCAGGATGCCCGCGCGGACGATGGACGCCCAGCGTCGCACCCGCCAGATGGATCAGCTCATCCATTGGAATCGTCCCTGGAGCTCGAGCGCTGAGCGATCACCTCTCTTGGAATATTCGCCGGCGGTGGAGAGGGCTTAAAGCGCGACGTCTCGTTTTGTCCGGGAATCGACACCGATGCGCCACTCAAGTGAGCAGTTCTCAAAAGTCCGAAAGCAGGGGATAGGGTCGAGGCGGCAAAAGGCAGCAAACTGCGGGAATGAATGCAGCAGGGCAACGAGTCTGAAGGCAATGGGTCATGTCCGAAGGCCACAGACAAGAAGTCACCATAGTAATCAGGCAGTTGGGCCAACGGATCCGCGAGCTGCGCAGGATACTGTCCTTGACGCAGGAAGAGCTCGCTGCGAGAGCCGGGATCAGCGTTTCCTTCCTCTCGATGATGGAGCGTGGGGATCGGGTGCCCCACATCGAAACCCTGGCGAAGCTTGCCGACGCTCTTCGAGTCCCACTTCCCGAGATGTTCCTGGGATTGGGTGAGACCCCCGAAAGCAGCCCAAGATTGTTGCATTCATTGATCGAGTACCTCGAGCACCAACCTCTCGACGCCGACGACGTCGAAGTGTTGCTCGTGGTCGCGAAAGCGATGTTCAAGGACAAGCGTCCAAACTCTTCTCCCTGAGCCATACTGCCAAGCCCTCGTCCGTTTGACGCGCGCGCACAAAAAAAGCGGCCCAGAGCGAGAAGTGCCCAGGGCCGCCGATGCATTAACCGATAATGCTCTTGTTACACCCGCGGAGGTTAGTGCTTATTGCGGTAGATGGCGCGGCTGGCACGGTTCTGCTCGCGGTTGATCTTCGCGCGCTCCGCGGGAGTCAAATGACCACCGTTCGCGGATCGATCGCGCTTGATCTCGTTGTGGATCTTGGCTTCGCGCCCTTCGAGCCTCGCGGTCTGGCGCGGGGAGAGGGAGCCATTCTCGACGCCTTCTGCGATCCGCTGCTGTTGGCGAGCTTCGCGCCGATCGACTTCCGCTCCGAGAGCGGGAACGGCGAGGGTGAGAGCGAGAACAGCGAGGCGGGCAATCGGATTTGTTTTCATGGTGTCTCCAGATAGGTGATACAGATTATACGGAGGCACGAATTCACAAATTCAGGCCTGGATTGATGTCAAAGCTGACGGTAAACGGAGGGTCGCTTTGCACCGCGCATTCGTGTACAGGCGAATGCGACAGTGTGCGGTTTAGCGGCGAATTGCGACCGGCGGGAGGCTCGTCAGCCAACGGTGCGCAAGGCGCCGAAATGCTTGTTCCCTCCGGACGATGGGTCTGAATCCACCGCACACCTCCATCTCCCGTTCGGGGCAAAGCTGACACGGAGACCGATGAGGCCCCCTCCGGCGATAGACCCAGGACATGACCGCCAGGGTACCCAGTGTGAGCGCGACCACGATGGGCGGGGAAGTGAGCGCGATTCCAAACAGGATCGCAGGCAGGAAGCGGGACGCGGATTTTGGCAATCGCGCCTCCATTGAGCTCCATGCGAATGCAATCGCCAGCAACAGCAACCCCAGGGCGACCGCGCTCGTCGGGCGAAGGATGAATCCGAGCACCATTCCAAACGCGGCGCCCAGCGCGAAAAAAGAACAGCCGCGGCAGATTCGAACGCGATGACCGAGAGAAATGAGCTCGCCCGAATATCGGGAGCAGAGGGGATGGTGCGCGAAGCGATGAAAACGGTGCGCGCGCCCGGAGAGCCGATCGATTCGCCCCGCGAGAGAACGGGGGATGTGAGCCGTCATCCGCTTCTCCGGAGCTTGACCGCGGTTCCATAGGCGATGATTTCGTTGGTGTTCTTCATCAGCTCGCCGGAGTCGAAACGGAACCCCAGCACCGCGTCCGCGCCAAGCTCGATGGCGTGGCGCTCGAGGCGATCCATTGCCTCGCTTCGACTGTCACCTGCCAGCTTGGTGAGAAAGGTGATTTCGCCTCCGAAGAAGGTTTGGCAACCGGCGCACGTTTGCCCGACTACGCTTCGCGAGCGCACCGTGATTCCCCAGCAGGGGCCAATCACTGCTGTGATCGCGGTGGTCGGCGGCGGCTCGAAGGTGGTGAGAATGGGAATCTTGTGTGAACTGACTTGAACGGGCATCCGCGCATTGTGCCCCTGCGGCGTATCTCGGCAAGAAAATGGAGGCCGGACGCTCGATCGAAAAAGCCGCCCTTACCTCGCTGATGAGCTCGCCATCTGTTGCGTGCTTTTTGAGTGCCGCTTGCTCAAAGCGGCAAGGAGTAGCGCCCCGACCAATGAAGCCGCGGCGACGTCCCAATGCAGAAAAGAGCCGACCCGGAAACGCCTTGAGCGCATATGCCGCGGCAGCCTTCGGATCGCGGTCCGATTTGCTTGACGCAGCCCGCGGCTCCGTCGGATGGTCGCGCTGCGTTGGAACTCATCAAGCTGGAGAGGGCGGAGATTGGCTACCAGAAGCCGCTCCTTCCGCCGTTCGATCTCTCTGTACGAAGCGGCGAGCGGCTGGCGGTGCTGGGCCCAAATGGCGGTGGAAAGAGCACGCTGCTCAAGAGCCTGATCGGCCTGCTTCCACTGCTGTCGGGGAGGCGGCTCTTCCCGATCGGAAGAATGCCTCGCTCAGGCTACGTGCCTCAGGTACATCGCGTCGATCCAGTGTACCCGCTCACCTCCCTGCAAGTGGTCCTCCAGGGCCGCTACGGTTTGATCGGACTGGGGCGATTCCCCAAAGGTCGAGACCGGCTCGCGGCATTGGCTCAGCTGGAAAAAGTGGGAATGGCGCACGTGGCCAGCGAGCCGTTCCGCTCCCTTTCAGGCGGGCAACGCCAGAGGATCCTTCTCGCCCGCGCCCTCTGCGGTGAACCGGAGCTCCTGGTGCTCGACGAGTTCACCTCGGACCTTGACCCGGTTGCGTCCGCGGCGCTGCTGGCCGAAGTGGCTGAGCTGGCAGACCGGGAGAAGGTCTCGGTCATTTTCGTCACCCACGAGATCTCCTCCGCAGCGATCTACTCCACCGAGGTGGCGCTGATGGACGCGCGGCGCGGAGTATTTGCAACCGGGCGCAGCGACCAGCTTCTGACCGCGGAGGCGCTGTCGCGGCTCTACGGGCAAAACGTCTCGGTCGAGCGCCGGGGCGACCGTACGGTGGTGTTCGTCGAGTCAGGGCGACCCAAGTGAGCGAGTCCATCAGTCTCGCGGATTTCTGGGCGCTGTTCGGGAATTCCATCGTTGCCGCGCTGCTCGCCGCGGCGCTGTGCGGGTACCTCGGCTTTTTCGTCGTGCTCAGGCGGCTCGCGTTCGTCTCGGCCGCGCTCGGACAAATTTCGGGGCTGGGGGTCGCCTTCGGCTTTTTCCTCGGCAGCTACTTCGGCGTCGATCCTCATGCTCCCACGCCGATCTATCTGGATCCAGTCGTGCTGGCGCTCGTCCTCACCGGGATCGCCTCCGCCGCTCTAGGGTACGTGATCCGGGTCGAGCGAATCTCACCCGAAAGCGTGATTGCCTTCGCCTACCTTGCCTCCACTGCAATGGCGATCATCATCCTGGCAAGCCCAAGAATCGTTCAAGAGGCTCACGAAGTGGGCGATCTTTTGTTCGGGAACGCGGTGGCGATCCGACGCGAGCACTTCCTCGAGCTGGTCGCCGTCGCATTCGCCGTGCTTTGCTCACACGCATTTCTCTTCAAGGATCTGTTATTCGTCTCCTTTGATCGGGAGATGGCTCAGGCGGTAGGCCTCCCGGCGACGAAGATTGACATCTTGCTTCACGTGTCGATCGGGATCTCGGTGGCCGCGGCGACTCGTGCCATCGGCGCCCTGCCCGTGTTCGGATTCCTCGTGCTGCCCGCCAGCGCCGCACTGCTCGCGTCGAATTCGGTGCGCGGGGTGCTCGCGCTGTCGATCGCCGGCGCGATGCTTGCCGCCGGCGGCGGGTTCTATCTGTCCTTCCTGCAGTCCTGGCCAACCGGACCGCTGATGGTGGCCTGTGCCGCCGCATACTGGCCGCTGGCCGTTCTCTATCGGATCGCCCGCCGGTCTTAGCGAATCGCACCATCCAGGTTCTTGAGCACTGCGCCCACCAGATCGAAATATGTTTTTATCTCCGGCCTTGCGCCGACGTCGGAAGGCATCGGAACCAGCTTAGCGCCGGTTTGCGATGCGACCTCCTGGGCGATCCCCTTGTTGTAAAAGTCCTCCATCAACAGGGCCGAAATCTTTTCAGCCTTCATCAGCGCGACCAGTCGCAACAAGTGGTCGGGAGCCGGTGGAATCCCGGGTTTGATCTCGACGTACCCGACTTCGTCGAGCTTGAGCCACTTCGATACATAGGTCCAACTCTTGTGGTACGTCACAATCTTCATTCCAGCCAGCGGCTTGGCGTTGGCCTCCCATTCGGGCGCTTTGGCTTTGATCTCGGAGAGGAATTTGTCGAATTGGGCCTGGAAATAGTCTCGATCCGCCGGCCGAAGTTGTTTGAGACGTTCGGCAATTCCTTTCGCGATTCGAACGCCGTTGAGGGGAGGAATCCAGAAATGCGGGTTGCCCTTCGGATGGATGTCCCCCATCGCCCGCGTCACCTGAGTGGTCGGAGTATCCAGTACTTCCACCAGGGTCGACGCATCGAGGTCTCCCGTCTGCCCGTTCTGGATTCGGCCGTTCCGTGCTTCCGTTGTCAGGATAGGCAGCCAACCGATCTCCAGATCCAGACCCACGCGAACCAACAGATCGGCGCGGTGCAGCGCAATGGCCAGACTCGGCTTTGCCTCGACAAAGTGGGGGTCCTGGTAACCGTGTGACAGCGACTCGACCCAGACCTTCTCACCACCCACTCGCCGGGCGAGATCTGCGAACGTCTCAATGGTGGTGACCACGTTGAGACGCTCTCCCGCCAAAACCCCTCGCGGAACAAGTCCCGCGCACAATACAAACAAAAGTGAAATCCGTTTCATGTTGGTCCTAAAACTTGTGGGCTCCATGTGCCCCAATGGACACCTCGAATTGAAGGAAGGCAGCAAAACTGTTTACCGGAGAAAGGGAGAGTTGTTGGATGCGGGGGGCCTGTGAGTCGACCGCGTCGTATTGCACCGAACCCCGCAGTTTCGAGAACTCGCTGGGATAAAAGGTCACGTCCAATGCAGTCCGGGAAGTGAGTGGCTGGAACTCGGACGAAGGGACGCCGAGCAGGTCCTGCCGGATCCCCACGAACCAACGCCGCGCCATTTGCATCACGAGCTGCGTGTAGAACCCTCCATCGGTCACGCGATTGTCTCCCTGCGCCGCGCCAATGGTTCGCAGGAAGTATTCGGTCGTCCAGGCGAGGCTGAAATAGGTGACCGCCTCGTTTGGCGGCTTGTACTTCAGGTAGAGATCCGCTCCGTACAGCATGCTCCGGGCGCCCCGGTACCTCGTCACCTCCGCGTCGACGAGCCCCGGCGTCACCCCGGTCGCCACGTTGAGGCCGCCCAGAACCGAAAGGCTCTCGGACGTGGGAACGAAGAGCTTCACCTCTCCGGCATAGGTGAGGTCCGTTCGCCGTCCACCTCCAAAGCTGAACAGCGGCTGGAACACCGGATTTGCCGGCACGTTGGGAGTCGCGACGCTGAAGACCTCCCCGATCAGCTGCACGAACACCGGAATTGGAAGCATCCACGAAACCTGGACGCCCGGAGGTCGCAGGCCGTCTGTCCCCAGGTATGCGGCGTTGATCAGTGGCCGCTCAACGAAGTCCTGAACGTGAAGATGCATGCCGTTCTGTCGACCGAATGCCGAGCGGAATATTCCCGCCTTGACCTGGACTTCGGGCAGGCTCGTGGTGGTGAGAAATGCCTCCTCGATTTCCAACCCCGCCAGATTCGGGATGGTGAGAAAGACGTCGGCGCGGAAATACGGGTCGACGATGGATTGGAACGCAAGCTCCAGTTCTTGGAGGGTGAACCCAGCGGAGTGATCCGAAGCGCCGCCTCCGAGATCCGGATCGTCTCCCGCCAGAATCAGAGGCGCGCGTTGGCTGAATCCGGCTACACCGTCGAGAATCACCGCAATATCGGGATTGAGGCTCTGAAAAAACCCCCGAGAGCCGGTTTGAACCGCGGTGGCAGACGGCGGAGCGCCGGTTGCCGGAACCGGTTTTCCGGCCGCCGCATCCATTTGCTCAGAGAGCGATGGCTCCGGATCCATCAGGATGCCGCCATCTGGAGTTGCGAGGACGGCACTTGCGCCTGGCGCGACGCCGCCGTCTTGCCCTGGCCCTCCCCGATTCGAGGGCGTTGGCTGTGCGAATACCGCTGCTTGCCAGGATGCGAAGCTCACCACCGCGAAGATCAAGCGCATGCCACGCTCCAATTTCAGCATCGGTGCCCCTCGAGCATCGACAGCTTTTCACGTCCTGCATGCTGCGTTGGCATTGTTTTGCAGGCAAGGGCGAAGCCCGTCGCTGGCGAGGCTTCCAATAGCCGGGGCCCACGACCGGGCGTGCGAGACAGCAGCTATCTTGGCTCCCGCTTCAGGCGAGCCAACGCTTCCGCCGCCGGTAGTGTTTCCCTTCGCGGAAGCTCTTGCGGCCCGAGGTTGAGATGCCAAGGTAAAATTCCTTCACATCTTCGTTCGCGGCAAGGTCGCCGGCCGTCCCCTCCATCACCACCCGGCCGTTTTCCAGGATGTATCCGAAATTGGCGTAGCGCAGCGCGACCATGGTGTTCTGCTCCGCGAGCAGGAAAGTGACCTTCTCGCGGCGATTGAGATCGCGGACGATCTCGAAGATCTCCTCGACGATCTGCGGCGCCAGCCCCAGCGATGGCTCATCCAGCAGAATCATCTCCGGACGGGCCATCAGCGCGCGCCCCAGGGCGGCCATCTGCTGCTCCCCGCCCGAGGTGTAGCCGGCCACCGAATCGCGCCGATCCTTCAGCCGCGGAAAATAGCCGTAGACCCTTTCCAGGTCCTGTTTGATCTCGCTGCGGGGAGACCGGCGCGTGTAGGCGCCGGCGAGCAGATTCTCCTCCACCGTGAGGTGCTGGAAGCAATGGCGGCCCTCCATCACCTGGATCACGCCCTTCTTCACCAGATGGGAGGGCGTGAGCTTGTCCACCCGCGTTCCCTTGAACTCGATGCTGCCCTTGGTGACGTCGCCGCGCTCGGCCGACAAGAGGTTCGAGATCGCTTTAAGGGTGGTGGTCTTCCCCGCGCCGTTGGCGCCGAGCAGCGCGACGATCGCGCCTGACTCGACCTTGAGAGAGACGCCCTTGAGGACCAGAATCACGTAATCATAGATGACCTCGACGTTGTTGACGTTGAGGTACGGCGACTCGCGGAGGGGCGTCTGGCTCAGGCTCATTTCGGCGCCGGGATCGAATTGCTACTTCCCTAGAGCAGCATGCTCCTGGGAGCAGTCGCGCAGGGTGATTCCCTTCTCCTTGGCGTACTTGGCCGCCGACTCCTCGATCATCGGGCGCACCAGGTCGCGGTCAGCGGTGATCCAGTCGCTGATCACCTTCCACTTCTTGCCGTCCCACTGCTGGAATCTGACCTTGCCCGAGCCCTCGTGGTCGGCGCAGCTGATCTGGATCGGTGGCATGAACCCCTCGGCGCCCAGGGCCTTCAGCTTCTTCTCGTCGATCGCGAGGTTCTCCAGGGCCCATCTCATCTGCTCGCCGGTGATCGGCTTGCCCTTTCCGAATTTCGTCTGCGCCAGGCGGATCGCTTCGACATGGATGATCCCGTGCACCACGCCCCGGTTGTAATACACGCTGCCGATCCGGCTCTTGTCCTCCATGTTGCCCTTGTTCTTGGCATAAACGTATTTCTGGATCTCTTTGATCACCGGAAAGTCGCTCCCCGGCGTGTTGAATCCCGCAGCGATGTAGCCCTTGGCGGCGTCGCCGGCGGGGATGGTGTCTTCCTCGGCTCCGCTCCACCAGACACCGATCATCTTCTCGCGCGGAAAGCCGACTTTGGCCGCGGCCTTCAGGGCCGTCGGGTTCATCACGCCCCAGCCGCGCAAGATCACCCAATCCGGTTTGAGCTGCCGCACTTGAAGCCATTGCGATTGCTGCTCGTTGCCGGGTGGTGTCACCGGGATGTGCGTCACCGTAAAACCATACTTCTTCGCCTGCGCGTCCAGCACCGGAGTGGTCTCCTTGCCGTAAGCAGAGTCGTGATAAAGGTTCACGATCTTCTTGCCCTTGAGCTTGTCCATTCCGCCTTCCTTCATTCCGATGAATTTGATCTTGGCGGTGTTTTGACTCCAGTAATGCGTGATCATCGGAAAGACATAGGGGAACACCCGCCCATCGGCGGAGTCGGTCCGGCCGTAGCCGATGGTCACCAGCGGGATCTTGTCCACCGCGACCTTGTCCAGCACCGCGTAGGAAATGCCGGTAGACAGAGGATCGAAGGCGATGTTGCCGGTCGAGCCCCTGGTCTTCAGCCGCTCATAGCATTCGACCCCGCGCGCGTTGTTGTATTCCGTCTCGCACTCTTCCCAGACGAGCTTGACGCCGTTGATGCCGCCCTCGCGTTCGTTGATCAGAGTCATGTAGTCGATCCAGCCCCCGTAAATGCCGGAGCCGCCGGCCGCGTAGGGCCCGACGCGATAGGTAGGCAGCCCGATGAACTGCTCGGCTTCCGCAGATGAACGGGTCGCCGCCAGACCAGCGACGACTGCTACCGCGAACAGAGCCACTCTGCTGAGCTTCATCATTTCTCTTCTCATTTCTTGCCCTCCTCCAACAACGACGTGGTGAGACGACTAGTGCGGGAACGGCCACAGTCTGAGCTTCTCCTTCGCGATTTGCCAGAGTCGAGCCAGGCCGTACGGCTCGACGATCAGAAAGAAGATGATCAACCCACCAAAAACGATCAGCTGCAGATTGGACGTCAGCCCCGCCGGCAACGAGTGGCCAAACAGAGGCGGCAAGAAGTTGTCGAGAAAGATTGGCAACAGGACGATGAAGGTAGCCCCCAGAAACGAGCCAAGGATGCTGCCCACCCCGCCGATGATCACCATGAAGAGGATCCGGAACGAAAGGTCCAGGCCGAAGCCCTCGGGGTCCACCGTGCCGAGATAGGTATAGGCATAGAGGGCGCCCGCGACGCCGCAGTAGAAGGAGCTGACCGCGAAGGCGAGCAGTTTGGTGCGCAGCGGCCGGATCCCGATCACTTCCGCGGCGACGTCCATGTCGCGAATTGCCATCCAGGCCCGGCCGGTCGCGCTGCGAACCATGTTCTTCGCCGCCAGGGCGAGGATGCTGACGACACCGAGAGTCAGCAGATACTTGTTCGCCGGCGAAGCGAGAACGTAACCGAGGATCTTTACTTTCTGGGCGGTGATCACACCGGACGAGCTGTAATTGGAGAACCAACCAAACTTGGTCAGCGCCCAGAGGATGAAGAACTGCGCTGCCAGGGTTGCCACGAACAGGTAGAGGCCCTTGATCCGCAGCGACGGCAAACCAAAGACAATCCCCACTCCCGCGGCGCACAGGCCGCCGAGGGCAAAGGCGACCAGAATCGGGATTCCCGGGATGCGGAGCATGAAGTTGTAGGCGCCAAAGGCTCCCAGCGCCATGAATGCCGCCGAACCCAAGGAAAGCTGTCCGGCGTAACCGGTGAGGATGTTGAGGCCGATCGCCGCCAGCGAAAAGATCAGCGTCGGGATGAGGATCGCTTGCAGCCAGTAAGGGCTGGCGACGATCGGGGTGAAAACGTAGAAGACGGCGATGACCAGCGCGATCGCGATTCGATCCTGGCGAATCGGGAAGATCCGCTGATCCTCCGCATAACTGGTCCGGAATTGCCCCGCTTCACGGTAGAGCATTCCTTCAGACCCTCTCGATGCGCTTCTCGCCGAACAAACCCTCCGGCCTGACGAGGAGGAACAGCAGGGCCATCACGTACGGGAACCAGGACTCGATGCCTCCACCCACCAGCGGCCCGACGTAGACCTCGCCCAATTTCTCCGACGCGCCGATGATCAGGCCGCCGAGAATCGCACCGGCGACGGAATCGAGCCCGCCGATGATCAAGACTGGTAGCGCCTTCAGGGCGAGGAAGGTAAGGGCAAACTGCACGCCGTTGCGCGCCCCCCACATCAGCCCCGCCACCAGGGCCACGCAGCCGGCGATTGCCCAGACGATCCGCCAGATATTCTGCAGCGGGATGCCGATCGACAGCGCCGCCTGGTGGTCGTCAGCCACTGCCCGAAGCGCCCGGCCCACCCGGGTCTTGTTGAAGAAGATGGCAAGAATGGTCACCAACACCGCCGAGACGCCGGCAGCGAACAAGTCGAACTTGCTGATCCCGATCCCGGTCCGGTCCATCACCCAGGTGATCGGTTGGTCCTGGATGCCGAGCTCCAGGCCGCGAACCGCGGCGCCCCAAACGCCCTGGGCCAGGCCCTCGATGAAGAACGCCAGACCGATCGTCGCCATGAAAAGAGTAATCCGCGGCTGATTCACCAGTGGGCGCAAAACGAGTCGTTCAATCGCCACCGCCAGAAGCACCATCACCGCGCAGGACAGGATCAATCCCAGCCAGAAGGGTACCCCCATCTCGAGCAGGCCGACGAAGGTGAGCGCGGCGAAAAACACCATCGCGCCCTGGGCGAAGTTGAAGACGCCGGAGGCCTTGTAGATGAGCACGAACCCCAGCGCCACCAGGGAGTACATCACGCCGCTGAGAAGCCCGCCGATAAAGACCTCGAAGAAGAACTGCATTCTCCCCTCCTCCCATCAATGCGCGTTTCCAAGGTAGGCCGCGATCACCTCGGGATTGTTGCGCACCTCATCGGGAGTGCCGTCGCCGATTTTCCTGCCATAGTCGAGCACCACCACCCGGTCGGAGATGTCCATCACCACGCCCATGTCGTGCTCGATCAAGACAACCGTCGTGCCGAGTTGGTCGTTCACGTCGAGGACGAACCGGCACATGTCCTGCTTCTCCTCGATGTTCATCCCGGCCATCGGCTCGTCCAGAAGCAAAAGATTAGGTTCCATCGCCAGCGCTCGCCCAAGCTCGACTCGCTTCTGCAAGCCGTAGGCAAGTCGACCGACCGGCGTTTTGCGGATGTGCTCGATCTCGAGGAAATCGATAATCTCCTCCACCTTCTTGCGATGCGCCAGCTCTTCCTTCCTTGCGGCGCCCCAGTACCACGCGTGCTGCAGCAGATTGCACTTCATCTTCAGATTCCGTCCGGTCATCAGATTATCGAGCACGCTCATGCCCTTGAACAGAGCGATGTTCTGGAAGGTGCGCCCGATCCCTAGCGCGGCTGCCTGGAACGGATCCATCTCGCGACGCGGTTGGCCGCGGAAAGTGATCCTGCCTTGCTGCGGGTGGTACACGCCGTTGATGATGTTGAGCATGGAGCTCTTGCCGGCCCCGTTTGGACCGATCACCGCCCGGATCTCGTGCTCGCGCACGTCGAACGAAACGTCGGTCAGCGCCTTAACGCCCCCGAAAGCGAGCGAAATGTGCTCCAGCGTCAAAATCACGTCGCCGCCTTCGCGCCTCATCGCCGCTCCTAGGCTGCCCGTCTCGCCGGCTGCGGCGGCGAAAGGATCGGCGCGTCCCTGATTCGCAGCTCGGCGCTGGTCGTTCCGGTGCGGCCGTCCTCGAACCTGACCTGGGTTTCAATGAAGCAGCGGTCTTTGTCCGAATAAAGGGCGTCGATCAGCACCTTGTATTTCTCGGCGATGAATCCCCGCCGGACCTTGCGGGTTCGCGTCAGCTCACCGTCGTCGGGATCGAGAGGCTTGTGGAGAACGAGAAATCGACGGATTTGCGAGTTGGCGAGCTTCTCGTCGTCGGCGAGATCGCGATTCACCTGCCGGATGCAGTCTTCGATCAGATCGTAGACTTGAGGCAGGGCTGCCAGATCGGCGTAGCCGGAGTAGGCCAGGTGGCTCCGGTCGGCCCAGTTCCCGACCGCCTCGATGTCGATGTTGATGAAGGCGCAGACGCGATCGCGCTGGTGACCGTAGGCAACCGCTTCCTTGATGTAGTGATGAAATTTGAGCTTGTTCTCGATGTACTTCGGCGCAAACAGGGTGCCGTCGGTCAGGCGCCCCACGTCCTTGGCCCGGTCGACGATTTTCAGGTGCCCGTCGGCATCGAAGAAACCGGCGTCTCCCGTATGCACCCAGCCGTCCGGCGTTTTCGCCAGGGCAGTGGCTTCCTGATTCTTGAAGTAAGAGTGGAATACTCCGGGGCCGCGATACAGCACCTCGCCGTCTTCGCCGATCCGGATCTCGACGCCCGGCGCGGCCGGTCCCACCGTATCGGCTTTCACCTGACCGTTGGCCTGCATCGCCACGAACACCGAGGCCTCGGTCTGGCCGTAGAGTTGCTTCAGGTTGATGCCGAGCGAGCGATAAAAGGCAAAGAGCTCGGGGGAAATCGCCTCGCCCGCCGTATAGCCCACCCGCACCCGCGTCAGCCCGAGCACGTTCTTCAGCGGCGCATAGACGAGGATGTTGCCCAGGGCATAAAGCAACCGGTCGACGGCGGCGACGCCCGGCGCGCGATCCAGGATTCGGGTACCGACTCGCCGCGCCACTCCCATGAAGTAATGAAACATTTTTCGCTTCACCAGCCCCGCATCTTCCATCCGGATCATCACCTGGGTCAGCGTGTTCTCGAATACCCGGGGTGGCGCGAAATAGTAGGTTGGTCCAATCTCCCGCAAATCGATCATCACCGTGTCGCCGGACTCGGGGCAGTTCACGCAGAAGCCGGTGACGTAGCACTGAGCATAGGAAAACACGTGGTCGCCGGCCCAGGCCATCGGTAGGTAGGAGAGAATCTCGTCATGCTCGTCGAGACCGTCGAACTGCGCCGCGTTGCGGGCTGAGGCGAGCAGAGCTTGATGGGTGATCATCACCCCTTTCGGCACGCCGGTCGTGCCGGAGGTGTAGAGCATGATCGCCACGTCGTCCGTCTTGCCTTGAGCGATCTGCTCTTCGATCAGCTCGGGGTGTTCCTGATTGTGGATGCGCCCCAGCCGCAGCTGTTCGTCCAGCCCGTGGAGGAAAGGCTGGTTGTAATGGCGCAGGCCGCGTGGGTTGTCGTAAAGAATATGGGCAAGTTTCGGACACTGCGGCTTGATCTCGAGCAGCTTGTCCGCTTGCTCCTGGTCCTCGACAATCGCGATCGTGATCTCGGCGTGCTGCAACAAATTGATCAATTCCTGCGCGGTGGTGTCCTGATACATCGGCACCGGCACGCCACCCAGGGATTGGGCGGCGCACATCGCCCAGTACAGGCGAGGCCGGTTGTCACCGATGATCGCGAGGTTCTGGTGACGCTGGAAACCGAGCTTCGCCAGGCTGCACGCCAGCGCTCGAACCTCCTCGGCGACCTGAGACCAGGTCCAGGTCTGCCAGATGCCGGCGTCCTTCTCGCGGATGGCCGGCCGGTGCGGCCGGACTTGCGCGTGATGCATCAGCAGCCGGGGGAACGTGTCGAGCGCCGAGGCCACCGGGGCTTTAGGCATCGCTTCCACTCCCTGTTCGATCTCCCTGGCGCCGCGCATTTGGCTTTTCCCGCTTCTTCCCGCTTATAGAGATCGAGGTCGTGGAGTCAATCATTGTCTCCGCAGTGACAGTTACCCATGGCGATATTTTCGTCAAATAGACGCGGCGCGCCCTTTAATTGGCACTTGAGAATGTCGCCCGCGACGGGGCCGCCCGCTTTGATCCGCACAGTCGAGTTGATCGGGAACAGCGCGTTGCAGACGCTCAGACCCTCGAGCGTAAACTGTTCCACGTGAGGTCCGCCGGTCGAATCCCAGCCTCCTCGTCCGATGACAGCGACCGGTCCCCCGGCGGTCATCGTCGTCTTTGGACCCTACGCCGCGTCTGGTCTATTGAGAAGCTCCTCACCTCGCAATTATTGTTGGTCCAACATGAACCAACCGATCGCGCCCCGAGAGCTTCCGCTCACCCTGAAGAGCGACGGTCGTTCTCTTCAAGTCCTCATTTGTGAGGCGCTCCGCTCCGCGATGCAAGAGAGAAGGCTTCGGCCTGGAGCGCGGCTGCCCTCTTCAAGAGACCTCGCGCGGCAGCTTCGGGTCGCGCGTGGGACGGTGGTCCTCGCCTACGAACAACTCACCGCGGAAGGATATCTGAGGGGCGCGCGCGGCGCGGGGACGATGGTGGTGGAGAGCCTGCCGGAGAAGTGGTTCATGCCCAGCGGAGCTCGACCCCCGGCTGTCAAAGCGGTACGCCGGATCGCCCTCTCGAAACGCGGCAACCACCTTTCGCGCTCGCCTTTTCCGCTTGGGCGGTTACCCGCCCCTCGACCATTTCGTCCGCACGCGCCGGCGGTGGACGCCTTCCCGGGCGCGCTCTGGGGGCGCCTGCTCGCGCGGCATGCGCGCGACGCCCGACCGGATCGCCTCCGCGAAGCGGACGCCAGGGGTTACCGCCCTCTTCGCGAGGCCGTCGCCGAGCATCTGCGGGTCTACCGCGGCGTCGTGTGCAGCGACGAGCAGGTGGTGATCGCCAGCGGCACCCAGCAGATCCTCGACCTGGTAGCGCGGCTCCTCCTGGACGAGGGTGACCCGGTCTGGATGGAAGACCCGGGCCACTTCGGCGCCAGCGCCGTCCTGCGCGGCGCGGGCGCTCGCCTGGTGCCCGTTCGGGTCGACCGGGCCGGCATCGACGTCGAGGCAGCCATCGCGGAAGCCCCCGAGGCGCGGATGGCCTACCTCACTCCGGCGCGGCAGTCGCCGCTCGGAGCAACCCTGTCGCTCGAACGGCGCATGAGGTTGCTCGAGTGGGCGCGCCGGAACGACTCCTGGCTCTTCGAGGATGACTACGACAGCGAGTTCCGCTACGAGGGGCGCCCGCTGCCGGCGCTCCAAGGCCTGGATCGCCACGGCGTCGTCATCTATACGGGCACGTTCACCAAGACGATGTTCCCCGGCATCCGCCTGGCCTGCGCGGTGCTGCCGGATGCGCTGGTGGACCCCTTCGCCTCCGCGCTTTCAGTGGTATCGCGCCACGTGCCGCTGCTGCCCCAACTGGCTCTATGCGACTTCATCAGCGAGGGACACTTCGGCCGCCATCTGCGGCGGATGCGAATGCTCTACGCCGAGCGGCGAGAAGCGTTGCTCGGAGCGTTGCAATCCGAGCTCGCGGAGCAGCTCGAAATCGTTGGCTCGAGCGCGGGGCTCGAAGTGGTCGCGCGACTGCGCCCCGGAATGAATGACCGCGCGGTAACAAAGATCGCGCTGGGCCTGGAGCTGGAGATGATTCCCCTCTCCCGATACGCCCTCCGTCCCCTCCAGCGCGGAGGCCTGGTGCTCGGGTTTGGCGCCGTCTCGGCCGCGCGCAGCCGCCGCGCCGTCCCCATGCTCCGCCGCGCCATTGAGCAGGTGCGCCCGCGCACCCTGGGACTTGGACCAAACATCAATCGATAGATTGGACCTTCCCGCCGGACCAACTTCGACGCATTAGTTCACCGGTATGATCTTCGCGATAGACGATCAACTGGAGGAGCTCCCATCGTCCGACGACCGGACCGACCAGACGCTCGTCGAATATGCCAGACAGGGATCCCACGCGGCTTTCGCCGTTCTGATCGGCCGCTACGGCGATGCGGTCTACAGCATCGTGCGGAACATGTGCGCCACCTCGAGCGAAGCAAATGAGCTGACTCGTCAGACCTTCGTCTCCGCTTGCCGCGAGATTGCCTCGATCGAGCGCAATGCCAGCCTTAGGACCTGGCTCTGCGGAACCGCAATCAGGACAGTCCTGGCGCAACGGCAGCGCGGCGGACGCACCGCAGCGAAGAGCTCGCTAGAACCGTTTCCCGTGCGATGCGATGGATCCGGCCGCCTGATCCCGCTCGCCGGAAAATGGCGCGACCTCGGGGACCCCGCTCTTCAGGGCAGCGAACTCACCGGCCTGCTTCGCGAGGCGCTCGAGCACATCGACGACGGCGTTCGCGCGGCTTTCGTCCTATGCGATCTCGCCGAGCTGCCGGCGAGGGAGGCGGCTACCCTCCTCCAAACTTCCCCTCGGGAAATCCGCCGACGCGTCCATCGCGCACGCTTGATGCTAATCAGCGTGCTCGACGTTTTCTTCAAGAGTCGCAGCAAAAATGAAACCCGTGCGCGCGTTCTCGTGCCGCGGCGGAACCGCCCGCTCTAGCACCCGACGCGGGCGCCAGGCTTTCCAAGAGTTACTTCCGGAGGACGAAATGAATCGTCGACAATTTCGCGCCCGAGTCCGCACCAGATCCTTTCGAAGGCGGGCCGGGTTGCATTTTCGAGCATGACGAAGGATAGGTTTGCCTGGTAAAGGCGGGTTCGGAGGAGACCACGCGGTGACGCTGCCAAGTGTCGTGTTCCTGGTCGACGTGGACAACACGCTGCTCGACAACGATCGGGTTGCCGCCGATCTGAGGCGATATCTGGAGCGCGAGCTCGGCCGCGAGCGCCAGGAGCGGTACTGGGCGATCTTCGAGCAACTCCGCTCCGAGCTCGGATACGCGGACTACCTGGGTGCGCTCCAGCGGTATCGCGTCGAGTACCCTCGCGATCCGCACGTGCTTACCGTCTCGTCGTTTCTGGTCAACTACCCCTTTGCCAACCGGCTCTACCCCAACTCGCTGGATGTGCTGGAGCGCTTCGCCGCCTGGGGGCCAACGGTGATCTTTTCCGATGGCGATGCGGTATTTCAGCCGCGCAAGGTGGAGCGCTCGGGCTTGCAGGAGGCAGTGAATTCCAACATGCTCATCTACATCCACAAGGAGCGCGAGCTGGATGACGTGGAGCGGCGCTACCCGGCCGAGCACTACGTGCTGGTTGACGACAAGCTGCGAATCCTCACCGCGGTGAAACAAATCTGGGGTGCTCGGGTGACGACGGTCTTTCCCCGCCAGGGTCATTACGCATTGGATCCAAAAGAAACGGCGCCGTATCCCCCGGCCGATATCGACATTGGTCGGATCGGTGAATTGCTCGAGTGCAACCTGACTTCACTGCTCGAGACAGGACGATCCAGCCACGGAAGGCGCGCGGGAGCCAGCGATTACGAGGAGTAGTACTTCCCGTTCGCCTCTTCCCCAATGATGGCGAAGTTCGCGTGTGAGGTCTCGATCGGGTCCGATTTCCAGGTGAACCCGATCGACGGTACCTCCACGCGCGCCTCGAGCTGGCTCTTCGCCTTCCAGCCGCGGAACCGGAACTGCTTCGCCGGATCGTCGATTTCGACCGGCTCGTCCATCGCGGTCCAGCTCATCGTGATGTCTATGCGAGCCGGCAGCGCGTCCGCGTCGGGTTTCGGCCAGCGAGGCTGGTCAATGACTTCAACCTGGGTTAGCCGGAGCGTCGCAGAGCGGCCATCGGGAGCAACGGTGAGGCCGGGTTGCGGCACGTCGACGACCCAGTAGAGCCCGCTGCGGCTGATCGGCGGGTGGAAGTCGTGCACCTGATTCTCAGGGGCCGCCCGCCCCCGGAAGAGCGTCAGTCAAAGATGTGTCCAGGCTCCCGTCCGCACCCGGCGCTGCGATGTCCAGCACTCTCCATCCATGAACGAATTGTCCGTGGTGGCGAGCCCGAACGCGAGCCGCTGACCGGAGCCGTCCACGCCGCTGCCAACGAAATCCGCGGACCGCGCGATCCGACCCTTGAAGTGGAAGATGTGTGACGGCTCGAGGCGCGGGCCTGCCTGGTTGTGGCTGCCATTCTTATCCAGCCATGGAATCGGATACGGCTCGTCGCTTCCGCCTACCGGGGAAGGAATCGTCGCATCCCGCGGCCTCACCCCCGCCCCATGGGAGGCGCCAGTGGCGATCAGGGACGAGGCGCCCACGGCGGCGGTGCCCAGCCCAATCACGCGCAGAAAGCCCCTGCGTCCGGTATCTCTACTGTCATTTCGCTGAGTCATGAGGTCACTCGCGCGCGTCGATTTTGGTGGGAAGAGTGAAGTAAAAGCTCGCGCCGGGCGAATAGTTGTCGGCAGCACGCAAGCGGCCGCCATGCGATTCGACGATGGAGCGGCTGATCCGTAGTCCCATGCCGGTGCCGTGAGACTTGGTGGTAAAAAACGCATTGAAGATCTGCTCCGCCTGCTGCGAGGGAAGCCCCACGCCGGTGTCGCTGACCGACACCAGAAGTTGCTCGTTTTCCGCCCGCTGCGACTTGATGATGAGCTCGCGCGCCCGATCCACATCCTTCATCGCCTCGATGGCATTGACCATGAGGTTCATCATCACCTGCTGCAATTGCACGCGATCTCCCATGACTTGCGGCAGATCGTCGGCCAGCTCCGCCCGGACGGCTATGGAGTACCGCGTTGACTCGCCGCGCAGAAGAACGGTCATCTCTCGAATCACTTCGTTCAGATCAACCAACTCCCATTGGGGAGTACCCTTCTTGAAGAGCAGGCGGATTTGGCGAATGATTTCCCCCGCACGCGTCGCGTCGGCGACGCTCCTCGAGGCCGCCTCGCGCGCCTCTTGCAGATCGGGGTGCTCACGCGTCAGCCAGCGCAGGCAGGTGCCGGCGTTGGTGATCGCCGCAGCGATCGGTTGGTTCACTTCGTGCGCCAGCGACGCGGTCAGCTCTCCCATGGTGGTGACCCGGTTGACGTGTGCGAGATCCGCCTGCGCCTGCCGCAGTCTCTCGCGCTCCTCGTCCGCCCGTTTGCGTTCGGTCACGTCCATCACCGTGCCCACGTATTCACGGACATCGCCGGATGCGTCGAATACAGGATGGCTTACTCCGCGGATGTATTTCATCGTGCCGTCCGGCAGAACGATTCGGCAGTCCAGCTCGTAATCCGTCTTTTCACGGATTGCTCTTTCGTAGGCCTCGATGACTTTCCCGATATCGTCCGGATGAATGCGAGCGCGAGCTGCTTCCTGCGTCGGCAAGCCCCCTTCCGGATCGAAGCCAAACAAGCGGAAATGTTCCAGGGACCAGTGAACGATCTTTCTGCCAGGAACGCTCAATGCAAAACTGGCGGTATGCGTCAGCCTCTGGGCCTCAGCCAGATAGGCCTCGCTCTCGCGAAGCGTTTTCTCTGCTTGCTCGCGCTCCATGGCGATACTCACCAGATGGGTGATCCGCTCGACGACATTTCGCTCTTGCGGCCTGGGGATGCGCGGTTCGCGATAGTAGGTCGCGAAGGTCCCCAACACCTTACCTCCGGACGATAGGATCGGCGCGGACCAGCACGCTCGCAGTCCATGCGCCAACGCCAGGTCCTTGTAATCGGCCCACAGCGGGTCGGTGGCGATGTCCGAGACGATCACCGGCTCTGCCCGGTAGGCGGCCGTCCCGCATGAGCCCGCGGATGGGCCGATGGAGGCGCCATCGATTGCCTTCGTGTACGCTGTCGGCAAGCTCGGCGATGCGCCGTGCCGAAGGCAGTTGCCGCCCGGGTCCAACAAAAGGATCGAAGACAGAGAACCGCTGGCCAGCTCCTCGACGAGCCGGCAGGCGCCTTCGAGGACGAGCGCGGGAGAATCACCCCTGGCAATCCTCTCCAGAAGCCGTTTCTCTCCCGCGAGCAGGACCTCGGCACGCTTCCGATCTTCGATCTCGATCGCGGTTCCATACCATTTGATGACGTCACCCAGCTCATCGCGCAGCGGCACGTTGCGGATCAGCAACCAGCGATAATCGTCATCCCTCCCCCGCACCCGCACTTCACTCTCCAACGGCTTCCCGGCTGCCAGTGCCGCGCGCCAGTCAGCGACGTACCTGGGCAGATCATCGGGATGAACCGTGGAGCGCCATCCCCAGCCCAGAAGCTCCTCCATGGATCGACCGACAAACTCCACGAAACGCTGATTGATGAAATCAACGGAGCCATCAGGCAGAGCGGTCCAGGCATATGCGGGAATGGTGTCGATCACCTGTCGAATTCTTCCCTCGGCCCGCTTTGCCGGAGTGATGTCCATCACCGCTCCAACAAACTCGATGCCGTCCGGATCATCGGTTAAGGCATGAGCCACCACGTGGACGCATTTGACCGAGCCGGTTGGCATTACCAGCCGATATTCATGCTCAAAATCCTTCCCATCCTCCGACGCGCGCTCGATCGTCTGTTTCACCAGGGCCACGTCTTCCGGATGGATCCGTTGAAGAAAAAGCTCCGTGGTCGGCTTCGTCGTTTGATCGTATTGGAAGATTCGAAAGGTTTCTTCCGACCAGATGAGCTCGCCGGTGGAGGGCCTCCAGCCGAAGCTCCCGGCATGACTGAGCCTCTGAGCTTCCGCCAGGTAGGCGGTGCTTCGCCGCTCGGCGCGCCGGCGTGCGGTGAGAATGCTCTTTGCATTCTCCAGGACAACCGATCGCAGCAGCTGGTCCTCCCCATCCTTGGCGATCATCGACGACCTCCGAGAAGCTCCTCTGCGAGTTTCGTGCCGACCACGCGCGCCCGGATCTTGGCAAAGGCAGTGTCGCGGCTGGTGGACGTGTCATCGCTGAAGGGCGAGAAACCGCAGTCATCGGTTGTACCGAGTTGCTCGACAGGTATGTACTCCGCCGCTTCAATGACCCGGTCCCGCACTTCTTCCGGGGTCTCAATGCGGGGGTCAGCGGGAGCAGTCACGCCCACGAAAATCACCTGGCCCGGTTTCAGATATTTGCGAATGATTTTCAGAGCGTAGCGACGGTCAGGCTCGCCCGCGAGGGCGACGTAGAAATTACCCGCCATCAACTCGAACAAGCTGGGCAGCAACTCTGCGTAGTCGACATCCGCGCTGTGCGTCGAATCGAAATCATTCCCAGGGCAGGTATGAACCCCGATGCGCTTGCGCTCTTCCGGCGAGAACCGCGACAGCGCGAGATTGTTCAAGTCAATGAAGCTATTGAGGAGGTTGCCCGAGGGATCGATCTTCACCGCCAACCGTCCTTCGGTGAAGTCCACCTGAACCTTATGCGCGCCCTTTTTCAGGCAGCGCCGTATCTCGGTTTCATGCTCGCTGAGCAAATCGTCGATGAAATGCTCGCGCGAATAAGCCGGAATCCTCTCCGCCGGGTACATCAGACTCAATGCCGAAGGCGATATGACCGCTTGCTTGACCGGCACGTGCGCATAGCGCATGGCGACATCCAGGAAACTGTCGGCATATCGGCCGTAACGAAAAGGGCCGCGGGTGAGCCGCGGCAGGCGGCGCGTGTGGCCGTCTGAGAATGGGATTTTGAAACCATCCGGGGCCGTGTTCGGAAGCCCCTCCACGCAGTACGACGCGAAATTGTGATATTTCCTCTGCTCGCCATCGGTCACCACGGGGGAGCCTGTGCCCTCAAGCTGCTCGATCGTCTCTCGAATCGCCGATTCATAGGCAAGCGCGAGGTCGGGATCCTCACTGTCGCTTCTGGCGACTCTCTCGATGAGGGCAAGAGGCCTTGGGATACTGCCGATAGGCTCGGTGGGTATGGTGATTGTCGCAGCCTTGGCCATACTTGCCGCCTCGCTGAAGTCTAGTTGACCTAACTCCTTTAGCATCCAAAAGTGAAGCGCCTTGCGTTCGGGGTCGACCGGCTGACAGGGTGTCGAACCGTTCACAGCCCAGACGACGCTCGATCGCGTGTGATCACACGAAAATCGCGGCTTTCACCGTGGCGCGGCGGCTGCAATGGCAGCCAAAGCATGAAGACCTCCTCGGCAGCTCGATTGTCGCCAGTCGGTGGTTCCTCCCGTAGAAATGCAGGAAGCGCTCGGCCAACCGCGCGAGCCAGCTCCGCCGAGCTCAGCTTGGTCGCTCGGCTACAGGCAGCGGACGAGTCCGCGTTCAGCGAGCTGGTTCGCCGAAATCACGCCGCCCTGGTCCGATTCGCCCTTGTCTTTCTCCCCAACCGCGCCCTGGCCGAAGAGGCCGTGCAGGACGCCTGGGCCGCGGTACTCGACGGACTGCCCTCTTTCGAGGGCCGATCGAGCCTCAGGACGTGGATCTTCCGGATTCTCGCCAACCGGGCCAAAACACGCCTGATACGCGAGACCCGCTCGGTTCCCTTTTCCGCGCTCAAGGATTACGAGCTGGATGAGCCGGCAGTGGATCCGACCCGGTTTTCCAGCAATAGGGGCTGGGCCGAGCCCCCAGCAGGCGGGAATGACGACGGCCCCGAAAAACGGCTGATGCACAAGGAGGCGATCCGCTGCCTGGAGCAGGCGATGCAGGAATTGCCGCCCAATCAGCGCGCGGTGGTGACCTTGCGCGATGTGGAGGGCATGGAATCCGACGAGGTGTGCCATGTTCTCGGCGTTGGCGAGACCAATCAGCGAGTGCTCCTCCACCGGGGGCGCTCGAAGCTTCGCCGAGCCCTGGAGGTGCACCTGACTTGAGCGGCGACCGCGGGTGGAGATTGCGACAGCCTAGAATCCCAGCGCGGGCTCAGGTTCTTCCGGCAAATCCTCGAGCACTTCCTGTTCTTGCTGCGGCGCGGGTCGCGAGATCCCGTGCTTCTTCAATTTGTGGATGAGGGTGGTTCGTTTGAGCCCCAGTTTGGCGGCGGCGCCACTCGCTCCACCTACCACCCATCCGACCGATTCCAGCGTTTCCAGGATCAGGGCGCGTTCGGACTCTTTGAGCGTCGTCGGCCCGGTCGAAGGTGCGGCGGAAGGGGTGACCTGTGCCTCCGCGGGCAGCAACGGATTCGGAAGCACCCCGTCGTTTGAGAGGATTACCGCCCGCTCGATGACGTTTTGAAGCTCGCGTACGTTTCCTGGCCAAGAGTGGGAATTGAATGCCGCCATCGCTTCCGGAGGAATGCTGTCGATTCGCCTCCCAACCCGGCGGGCGAAGATGTCGACAAAATGCATTACCAGGGCCGGGATATCTTCCCGGCGCTGTCGCAGAGGGGGCAGAAGGATGGGAAACACATTGAGCCGGTAGTAGAGGTCGCTGCGAAATTCTTTCCGCTTCACCATTTCGAGCAGATCGCGGTTCGTCGCCGCCACCAACCGCACGTCCACCCGCTGAGTCCGACCGCTTCCTAGGCGCTCGAACTCCTGCTCTTGAAGAACCCGCAGCAGCTTGGGCTGCAATGCCAGCGGAATGTCGCCTATCTCGTCGAGGAACAGCGTCCCGGAATGAGCCAGCTCAAAGCGACCCATCTTTTGCGCGATGGCCCCGGTAAAGGCGCCCTTCTCATGGCCGAAGAGCTCGCTTTCGAGAAGGTCGAAGGGAATCGCGGCGCAGTTCAGCTTCACGAAGGGGCGGCCGCACCGCGAGCTGATGTTGTGAATCGCGCGAGCGATGAGCTCCTTGCCCGTGCCCGTTTCACCCTGGATCAGCGCCGTGGAGACCGTCGGCGCCACCCGTTCGACCTGTTCAAGCACCGCTTCCAGAGCAGGGCTGCTCCCGACGAGTTGCTCGAATCTGCGCTCCCCGCGATCCTTGACAACGGCCTCGAGCTTTGCGACCGCTCCCACAGAAAGCCTCCCAGGCGCGTGGGTGCACGCGCAGGCTATGGGCTATCCAGAGCTGCCCGAACGCTGTCGAGCAGCGCTTGATCATCAAAAGGTTTGGCCAGGAATTCCACCGCGCCTGACCTCAGTGCCTGCAGGCGCATTTTTTCGTCGCCGTGGGCGGTGATGAAGATAGTGGGGATCTTGACATTCTGGGCGTTCAACCTGGCCAGCAGCTCCAGGCCGGACATCCCCGGCATCCGAATGTCCGCGATCAAACAGGCCGTCTGCTCGTGCAGCCGGGACTGGAGGAATTCTTCGGCCGAGGCGAACGACCGCGCCGGCAAACCCACCACTTTCATCAGGCCCTGCAAGGCACTGCGGACCGACTCATCATCATCGACGATAGCGACCAGTGTGGGTTGTCCGTCGATTGCCATGGGCCGAGGTTACCGCGATCAAGACGGCGCCAGAATCATATCTTGGTATAGGGGCGATAACACCGCCTGCACCGCTACTTGCCGACCTTGAGTTTCTCCACCAGCCGGACCAATTCGGCGAGCGATCCAGCCTGCATCTTTCGCATCACCTGCCGCCGATGGATTTTCACCGTGATTTCGCTGGTCCCCAGCTTCGAGGCAATCTGCTTATTGAGCATGCCCGAAACCACCAGGCCCATGACCTCGCGCTCCCGGGCGGTGAGCGTCCGGTAGCAGGTTTCCAACTGCGCCATTTCCCTGTCCTGCTGGCGGGTGAGGCGGTCCCGGTCCAGCGCCTGCTGAATCGCATCCAGCAGATCCTGGTCCCTGAACGGCTTGGTGAGAAACTCCACCGCGCCCGATTTCATTGCTTTGACCGTCATTGGGATGTCGCCATGACCGGTGATGAAAATAATCGGAATGCGGACGCCCGCCTCGGTCAGCTTGTGCTGAAAGTCCAGCCCGCTCATCCCCGGAAGCCGCACATCCAGAACGAGGCAACTGGGACCATCCGGACGTTTGCTGCGCAGGAACTCGTCTGGCGCCGCGAAGCATTCGGAGGACAGGCCGACCGACTTGAGTAAACTCCGGATGGACCCGCGCACCGAGTCATCGTCGTCGACGATGAACACCGTAGGCGCGTCTGTCGCGAGCTCATTCATGTCTCGGCTGCCTTATCACATTGAAACGGAACGAAGGCTTCCGGAACAATAACAGGAGGCGGAGGTCCCTACGTTCATGAGCATGCTCGCGGACACCCAGGCCGCGAGGGGAAGGTCGAGCCGTGTATGATCCGAACTCCGTTCTTCCCAGTAGGTGGTCTAGCGCTTTGCGTTTCGCTGGTAGGAGCAATCATGGGAGCAGAATTGGCGGTCCCGTCGGCCGATGGGATGATTTCCAGATCCAGCCGGTACACTGTCGACGAAACAATGCGCAAGATCGAGGAGGTCGTGCGCGGCAAAGGGCTGACTGTCTTCGCCCGGATTGACCACCGGGCCGGGGCGCGCGAGGTATCCCTCGACATGCAGGACGAACAGGTTCTCATCTTTGGCAACCCGCGGGCGGGGACGCCTTTGATGGTAGCGCGGCCGCTCGTCGGGATCGACCTGCCACTGCGCGTGCTCGTTTGGCGCGATTCGGACGGCCGCGTCTGGGTCAGCTACCAGGACAGCGCCTTCATCGCAAAGCGATTCGCCCTTCCGGGCGGTCTCGAAAAGAACATCGCCGGCGTGGCGGCGCTGGTTGACGCGGCGCTTAAATAAAAACAAGGCGAGCCGGCCAAGACGGCCGGTGAGGGCTGGGAATTGTCGACCGTTCAAAGCGCCGTGGTTCCGGCGCGACTTTCGGCCTCGAGAAACGAGTGGAGCTCAGCGACCACCTGCGCGCCTTCGCCGATCGCGCTGCCGACGCGCTTCACCGATCCGAGCCGGACGTCCCCGACCGCGAAGACGCCGCGCACGCTCGACGCCAGGGGTGAGTTGCCGCCGGTGATCACGAACCCGAGCGGATCCAGCGCAACGCCGCAGTCAGCGAGCCAGCTCGTCGCCGGATCGGCGCCGAGGAAGAGGAACATGTTGGTAATCGGCGCGGCCGTCTCCGCTCCGTCTCGTCGCGAGCGCCACCGGACGCGCTGGAGCCCGATCTCCGGCGAGCCTTCGAGCGCGACGACCTCCGTCTCCGTCATCACCTCGATGTTGGAAGTAGCGGCGACGCGCTGGATGAGGTAGCGCGACATACTCGCCGCGAGCGCGCGTCCGCGGACGAGCATCCGGACCTTGGCGGCGTGGCCGGCGAGAAACACGGCCGCTTGCCCCGCGGAGTTGCCACCGCCGACGATGATCACTTCCTGTCGAGCGCACAGCCTCGCCTCGATGGGCGAGGCCCAATACCAGATGCCCCGTCCCTCGAACGCCGCGAGATTCTCGATCGCCAGACGTCGATAGCGGGCGCCGCTCGCCACCACGACGCTGCGCGCGCGAACGCTGGGCCGGTCGTCGAGGTGCACGGAGAAAAAGCCGTCCTGCCGCGTGCAATCGAGCCCCTTCACCTTGACCGGGATCACGATCTCGGCTCCGAATTTCCGCGCCTGTGCGTACGCGCGCGCGGTCAGGGACAAGCCCGAGATGCCGGTCGGAAAGCCGAGGTAGTTCTCGATCCGCGCGCTCGCACCGGCCTGTCCGCCGAAAGCGTGCGCGTCGAGCACAATGACCGCGAGCCCGTCCGATGCCGCATAGACCGCCGCCGAGAGCCCTGCCGGTCCGCATCCGACGATCGCCAGGTCGTACGCCGATCGAAAGAGCCGATCTCCCAGGAGCCCGAGCGCGTGCGCCAGCGCGGTCTCGCTCGGGTTCCGGAGGATGTCACCGCTCGGGCAGATCACGAGCGGCAACTCGGACGGCGCCGGCGAAAGGCGCGCCACGATGTCCGCGGCCGCCGGGTCGACAGCCGGATCGAGCAAGCGCTGGGGATGTCCGTTGCGGCGAAGGAAATTCTCGAGGCGCACCACGTCGCGCGACGCCGCAGCCCCGATCAACAGAGGGCCTGCCGCCTCGAACTCGATCAGAGCGACCCGGCGGAGGATGAGCGCGCGCATGACGCGTTCCCCGAGCTCCGCCTGTTCCACCATGAGCGTCCTGAGACTCTCGGGCGGGATCAAGAGCGCCTCGACCTCCCCCTCCGCGCGACCGTCGGTGAGCGACACCGCGCCGTCGGCAAGCGTGCCGAGCTCGGCGATGAACTGTCCGGGTCCTTGATCGACGACTGGCGTGATGTGCCCCAGACCATCGCGCGCGGTGATCGCGACATGGCCCGAGAGGACGATGAACATCCCCGGCCTGGGTTTCCCCGCCTCGAAGAGGAGCTCACCGTTGGCGAATCGCCGGGTGGTTCCGTAGCGCCGGATCCGCGCGATCTGGGTGTCGGTGAGCGCGGGAAATGCCTCGTCGAATCGGCCATGCAGGAATGGGCGTGCGGCGGCATCCACCTTGTAACTGTCAGAAGTCGTCATCTCGGTCTCCGGAGCACGGAGTACTAACGACGGCGAACACGCTATGGCTACAAACCGTTGCGCTCCCGGCGCCTACGTAGTACCGGGGCAACGTGCGAGGCACTCCACTCGGGTTGCTCCTTCTCCCCTGGCTTCTGTCCCAGACCCAACGGCAGCCACAGACCTTCACCCTCAAGGCCACTCCGAAGACCGTCGCCTGGGGCTACTACGATGCCTCGGCGCCCCCTGTTCTTAAAATCGCATCCGGTGACGAGGTGGAGCTCGAGACCTTGATCACCAGCAGCCCCGCCCGCCTGGAAGGCGCCGGGATCCCGCCGGAACAGGTCCAGCAATCGTTGCGCGACATTCACAAGGAGGTCACGAACAAAGGACCCGGAGGGCACATCCTGAACGGGCCGGTGTTCGTCGAAGGCGCCGAGCCCGGCGATGCACTCGAGGTTCGGATCCAACAGATTCGCCTGGCCATCCCGTATGCATACAACGGCTTTTCTCCGGGACGGGGTTTTCTACCCGAAGACTTCCCCTATGCGCGGATGCGGATCATTCCCCTCGACGTCCAGCGGATGGTCGCCAAGTTCGGGCCGACGGTGGAGATGCCCTTGCGCCCCTTTTTTGGAAGCATGGGAGTTGCTCCACCCGAGACTTCCGGCCGGATCAACAGCGGGCCTCCCTGGGTCCACGGGGGGAACATGGACAACAGGAGCTCGTCGCCGGCACGACCCTGTTCCTGCGCGTTCATGCACGCGGCGCCCTCTTCTTCATTGGAGACGGTCACGCCGGTCAGGGGAATGGCGAGGTCGATATTACCGCCCTGGAAACATCCCTGGTTGGAAAGCTGAAATTCATCGTTCGGAAAGACATCAAGCTGAAATACCCACGCGCCGAAACACCGAGCCACTACATCAGCATGGGTTTTCACGAAGACCTCACTGAGGCGACCAAGATGGCGATCCGCGAGATGATTGAATTCTTGATCAATGAAAAACATCTCAGCCGGGACGACGCCTATATGCTGACCAGCATCGCGGGAGACGTCGATATCACGCAGCTTGTCGACGGCAACAAGGGAGTGCACGTGATGCTTCCCAAAGCCATCTTCAAACCAGCAAGCTCGAAGTGAGCGACTCACGACCGCACGCAGTCAACTCGACGCGCTAGCAGTGCGCCGCGTTTCCCTCCCCCGATTTAGCCGGCTCTCAGCTCTGCCATGCCGACGTCTCGTCTGAAAACCGAGGGCGGCACGCGGTATTTTCGCTTGAACGCCCGATTGAAGGCCGCCGCCGAGGCGTACCCCAGCCGTTGAAAGATTTCCGAGACGGCCAGATCCGTCTCCTGCAGCCACTGGGACGCCAGTCGCAGGCGGCACTCGCCGAGGTAGGCCATCGGCGTTTCGCCCATCCGCTCGCGAAAACGCGCCGCGAACACCGAGCGCGAAAGCCCCGCCTTCGCGGCAAGCGATTCGAGCGACCACGGCTTTTCCGGGTTGTCGTGGATGGCCGCAAGCGCAGCCGCGATCGGCGGATCGCGCAGGGCTTTCACCCAACCCATCGCTGGAGCACGGCGCCCATTCAGCAGTAACCGCAAGACCTGAATCAGGAGCACCTCCGTCAGGAAACTCCCCGCGAGCTCGGCACCGGGCTGCCCGGAGCGAACTTCAGCCGCCAACAGACGCAGCGTGGCGGAAAACGAGGCGAACTGCGGCCAGGTATCCCGGCGAACGTGCAGGAGGTCCGGCAGATGGCGAAGGCTCCCCGGAGGGCCCTCGAGCTCGTTCAGCACGAACTTGCCGCAAATGAGCCGCGTCGGGGCGCCGCCGCCGCCGAAGCGGACCACGCCGTCCGCACCCTTGTGCTGCAGAACCTGTTCCAGATGATCCGGCCGGGCCCCCGGGCCATCGCACAGTTGGTGCCCTTCGCTGTTGAAGAGAACCACCAGATCGCCGGCCGCGAGCCGCACCCGCCGCCCCTTGCCCGTCACCAGCCAGCACGAACCCGATTCGATCAGGTGGAAGGGAGCCCAGGCCGACTTCCGCAGAGACATTCCCCACGGCGCGCTCAGATCCATCGCGCAATAGATGCTCGCCTTCAATCGCAGCGAGCGAAGGACCGCGGAGAGGACATCCATGGCTTTCTCCTTACCGCCGGCTTGCGAGCCTCTGAAGGCCCTATAGGCCACCGGGACGAACGGACAAAACAAAAAGACGCAAGGCCAAACGGGTCTCGCTTACAGCAATCCGCGGCTTCGTGAATCCGGCAGTCGCGACACGGGAGGTGGAGGCTCAATGAAGCGAACCGATCTGGTGATCAACGGTGAACGACGAACGGCCGAGGTCGATCCCGACACACCGCTGCTCTGGGTACTGCGAGATACGTTTGGCCTCACCGGCACCAAGTACGGCTGCGGCATCGCCCAATGCGGCGCGTGCACGGTGGACCTCCAGGGCGACGCGATTCGGTCGTGCGTCACGCCCCTTTCCAGAGCGGTGGGCAAGAGAGTGACGACCGTCGAGGGCCTGTCGAAGCGAAACGCTCACGCCGTCCAGCAGGCGTGGCTCGCCGAACAGGTGCCTCAATGCGGGTACTGCCAGTCGGGGCAGCTGATGTCCGCCGCAGTGCTCCTCGCGAAGATTCCAAAGCCGACGGACGCGGACATCGATGATGCGATGTCCGGCAACATCTGCCGCTGCGGCACGTACCAGCGGATCCGCCGCGCCATTCACCGGGCGGCTGAGATTGCGGGCAAGAACAGATGACCCGGACACGACGCATCGCAACGAGCACGACCCTGGCGGGTTTTCTCATCGCCTGCCTGCTCATGGCGTCGTCCTTGAAAGCCGACCCGACTCCGAGCTCCGGGAAAAATGCGCAGGCCGGCAACGAGGCCGGCGTGTCTGCATTTCGCGATGTCGCATCGGTCCTGGCCAGTCCGCGCTGTTTGAATTGCCACCTGGCTGGGCAGTCGCCGCTCCAGAGCGACGACAGCCACGCGCACACGATGAATGTCAAGCGCGGCGCCGACGGAAGGGGAACGCCGGCGATGAGATGCACCAACTGCCATCAATCGACGAATTCCGAATTCGCTCACGCACCCCCCGGCGCGCCGGATTGGCGGCTGCCGGCAGCCAAGACGCCGATGGCGTGGCTCGGGCTGAGCACCGGAGAGCTGTGCCACGCGATCAAGGATCCCTCGACCAATGGCGGAAGAAGCTTACCCAGTCTCCTTGAGCACGTCAGATCAGACAGAATCGTCAACTGGGGTTGGGATCCCGGCGTTGGCCGAACCACCCCTCCCCTCTCCCATCAACAATTTGTCGACAAATTCAATCAGTGGATCGACAGCGGTGCGCCCTGCCCTCCCTAACTTCCGCCCTTCGACCCGCTTGGCCGGAGTCGGCGGAGAACGCCTCGAACCCCATACAAATGCGAGGTGTGTGACATTTCGGGTCCGCGCGGACCCAAATTGTCGCACAGCTCATTCCTAGAGACCCATGAGAACGTCCATCAAGCCCGTCCCAGAGCCCAATGAAATCCCCGCTGACGCCCCGAAGAGAATCGGCGCTGCGACTTCGAACGATACAACCAGCTCTGCGACGCCGGACGGTAGAACCGGCGCTGCGCCTGCAGACGATAGAAGCGGCGACGCCTCGGCTCCGAACGATAGAAGCCTCCCTTCGCCTCCGAACGATAGAGCCGGCGCTGCGACTGCGTACGATGGAACCGGGGTGGCGACGCCCGCGGCGCTGAGTCGGCGCGCCTTCCTCGCCTCGGGCGCGGTTGCAGGCGGGGGCCTATTGCTCAGCGCCGTCTTCCGCCCAGGCATCGCTCGCGCCGGGACGCGGCAACCCAGCGAGGGGCCGATTGCGCTCAACACCTGGGTGCGCATCGGCGTGGACGACGTGGTGACGCTCATCGTTTCCCAGGCGGAGATGGGCCAGGGGGTGCTCACGACGCTTCCGGCCGTGCTCGCCGAAGAGCTGGGGGCGGACTGGAAGCGCGTCAAGCTCGAGGGCTCGCCGGCGGATCCGGCCTACCGGAATCCGGCCCGGAACTGGCAGTTCACCGGCAACAGCGAGAGCACCACCGCGTTCTTCGACTTCCTTCGCACGATGGGGGCCGGCGCGAGGGAGATGCTCATCTCTGCTGCCGCCGAGAGGTGGAAGGTCGATCCGGCGAGCTGCTACTCCAGCGACGGCAAAGTCATCCACCGGCCCACGAAACGAAGCTTGAAATTCGGCCAGCTCGCGGAAGCGGCGTCGAAAAAAGAGCCGGCGCATCCAAGGCTCAAAGCGCAGAGCGAATGGCGCCTCCTCGGCAAATCGCTGCCGAGAGTCGAAAACCCATCCAAGGTCAACGGCACCGCCGTTTTCGGGATGGATTTCAGAATCCCCGGAATGGTGTACGCGGCGGTGCGCACCAGCCCGGTTTTTGGCGGGAAGGTCGCAAAGCTGGACAAGGCATCGATCGCGAAAATCGACGGGTTCATCGACGTCGTGCAAATCCCAAATGGCGTGGCGGTCGTCGCCAACACCTATTGGCAAGCGCGCAAAGCCCTCGAGGCCCTCAGGGTCGAGTTCGACGAGGGGCCGAATGCCTCGGTGAACAGCGGCAGCCTCAAAACCCAGTACCGCGCCGCGATCGACGGCAGCGATTGGCTCCTCGTCCATTCAACGCCAGCACAACCGGGCAGCGCCGGCGACGCGCTTCCGACGATCGTCTCTGCGGAATACGAATCGCAGTTCCTGGCGCACGCGACGATGGAGCCGATGAACTGCACGGCGCGCGTCACCGCAGATGGCTGCGAGGTCTGGGCTCCGACGCAAGGGCAAGAATTGGCGCAGCTTGCGGTGTCGCAGACGCTCGGCCTGCCGCGCCAGAAGGTGAGCATTACGCGCACGCTCCTGGGCGGTGGTTTTGGTCGGCGCCTGCTGCCTGACTTCGTCGTTCAGGCCGTGCTCGTTTCCAAGGCCGTCGGTAGACCGGTGAAGGTCATCTGGTCGCGCGAGGAAGACATGCAGCACGACTTCTATCGGCCCGCGGTGTTGCATCGCATCACCGGTGGAGTCGACGAGTACGGGCGGCTCCAGGCACTCGCCCACCGGTTGGTCTCACCTTCCATCCTCCAGTTTGTTTTCCCGCCCGCGGTGACGGACACCTACGATCCGAGCTGTCTCGAAGGACTTCTCGAAACCCACTACGCCATCCCGAACACCCGGGTCGATTTCAAGCTCTTGAAGTTGCCCATTCCGACCTCGGTGATGCGTACCACCGGTTACGGTCCGAACATCTTTGCCCTCGAGAGCTTCATCGATGAGCTTGCCCACCGGAAGGGGCAGGACCCCTACCGGTACCGGCGCGAGCTCCTGACCAAGAGCCCGCGGGCGCTCGCGGTGCTTGACCTCGCGGCGGAAAAGTCCGGCTGGAATGCTCCTCCCCCGCGGGGCCACTACCGGGGAATCGCGTTTTGCGAGGCTTTTCTGACGGTGATCGCTCACGTCGTCGAGCTCTCAGTTCCGGCGGAAGGGCAGATCAAGATTCATCGAATCGTCGCCGTGGTGGACAGCGGAACGATCCTCGACCGCGGCATCACCGCCAATTCCATCGAAGGCGGTACGGCCTGGGGGCTCTCCTGCGCCGACAAGGCCGAGATCACCTTCGAAAAGGGCCGGGTGGTTCAGGGCAACTGGAACGACTACGAGGTCTTGAGAATGTCCGAAATGCCGCCGGTGGAGGTTCACTTCGTCGACAGCGGCGCTCGGCCGCTCGGGGGAACGGGGGAGGTCGGGCCGGTGACGGTCATTCCCGCTCTCAGCAACGCGATCTTCGCCGCCACCGGGCGCCGCATTCGGTCGCTTCCGCTGAGCCGGCACGGCCTGCGACTCGCCTGAGATTTGCGCAAAGGGATCCGCAGATGAACCTGCTCGCGGTCGGTGCGCTACTCTCGCTCTTCGTTCTACCGATCGCGTCGTCAAGCTCCGAGACGCAGATAGCTCCTGCGTCCGAGCCGATGCCGGTTCCCGCGGCTGAGATTGAAAGCCCCAGCGCGAGCGCCCAAGCGTCCGGGGCTCCGCGAACCGACGCGAATCAGGGCAACGACCTGCCCCAGTTCGCCCTCGCCGGGCCGAAAGGCTTCGGCTTCGCGTCGCAAGATGGAAGCTTCAACCTCATTCTCCACTGGCTGCTTCAATCAGACTTTCGAGATTTTCTCGGGGATGTGCCCAGCCCAGATCGGAACACTTTCATCGTTCGCTTCGCCGGATTTCGACTGGACGCCATCCTCTACCGGAAGCTGCGCGCGCAGATGTTCATCAACTTCGCCGAAAGCCGGGTGACCTTGTTCGACGCCTTCATGGAGGCGGAGCTCGGCCCTTGGCTGCGGATCCGCGTGGGAAAGTTCCCCTTCCCGATCACCGAGGAGCGCCTCACGCCCGGAATCAACCTTCCGTTCATCAGCACCGGCGTGGCCTCGATGCTGCTGCCGAGCAGGGACACCGGGGTGCAAGTCCTCGGTACCTTTGGGAATGGAATCATCTCTTTCAACCTCGCTCTGACCAACGGCGCGGTCGCGGGCACTCTGGGCGACGGCGACTTTGATTCCGGGAAAGATCTGGTGATGCGACTCTACGGCCGGCCGTTCGCGACCACCGGCGTTAGCGTCCTCCGGCAACTGGCCATCGGCGTTGGCGCCAGCACCGGAGTGCATCGGGGAACGCTCGACAATCCTCAAGCGCCCGTCTTCTTTACCTATGGTGGCCAGCCTTACTTCTCATTCAGACGCGACAGGACTGCGGGCGATGTGGCACTGGCGTCCGGCCGCATCGAGCGGCTCGCGCCGCACGCGACGTGGAGCTTTGGCCCCGTCGCCGCCTATGCCGATGCCGTCTGGACCCGGGAGAGAATCAATGACGTCGATGCCACGATGAATGCGTGGAGCATCATCCCCACCCTGGTGCTGACGGGGGAAAGCGCCGCGCCCTTGAGCTTCATCGTCCCCACCCATCCGTTCGACCTCGGCAAGGGCCATTGTGGCACGATCGAGCTCGTCGGCGGCATCGGGAATCTCAACGTCGGATCGTCGGCGTTCCCTGTCCTTGCCAACCCGGCGACAGCGATGCAGAGCTTTCGGGTCTACGGCCTCGGGCTCAACTGGTTTCCGCTGAGCGGGCTGGCGCTCTTGATCAGCTACGGCCACCAGGTATTTACCGCCGCGCCCGGTGCAGCCAACAGAGCCACCGAGGACACGGTGGTGGCCCGAGTCCAGGCGGTGCTCTGACGATCGAGCGGCAACCTCACACCTGGTGGAAAAAGCGGCATTGCCCAGCTGGTCGCCATCATGCCTTTGAGGTAAGGCATGCCACAGGGAGATGCTGAATGTGCAGGAACATTAAGACGCTACATCACTTCGAACCGCCCGCGACGGAGGAAGAGGTTCGGGCCTCAGCCCTCCAGTACGTGCGCAAGCTCACTGGAATGAACTCGCCGTCGCAGGTAAACCAAAAAGCGTTCAATGCGGCGGTCGAGGACATTACCGCTCTCACCCTCAGCTATTCGACGCGCTCGAGGTTCACAGTGCGCCGCGGTCGCGTGAGATCGAGAAGCTCAAGGCGGCTGAGCGGGGCAGAAAGCGCGAAGAGCAGATGCGTATGAAATACGCTCGTTAGGTCGGAAAAATCCGGAAAGCCGGCTTCTCCGCGCAGAGCGAGTAGCGCGGCTTACGCCCTTGAGCAGCGGGCATCGAAGTAGATCCCAGGCCGGTTCGCGCGGGGATTTCTGGGATTCCCAGACGAGATGCTTTCTTTTGGCGCTCCCCGCACACCTTGCCTTGGTGTGGTGGAAGCGGATAGAAACGCTGCGCTTCAGCTAGAGGGGCAGGCAATCGCATCTTTTTTTCTTCCATTCACAACGCTGCTCGAACCCCAGGAAACCCCCATGCATAATCAGGAGTGGTCTAAATCACCTCGCGTGATGCCGGCGGATCTGCGCCCAGGAAAATCAGCGATATCACATTCGTTTTACGCCGTTTTTGTCATCAGTCTGGCTTTGCCCGGGGGACTCGCTTCGGTCGCCCAAGCTGGCCCCGTCAAGGGTGGGGAGGCCACCGTCCTCGGTGTGCAGTGCGCGAGGGTGAACGAGCTGGGCATCGACAAGCAGGAAAACCTTCGCGCCAGCATGATCCGGGTTGGCTGCGGCCTCGAGGCGGGCGGCGACCCGGACCTATTTCCCGCGAGTGAGGGGGAAGCGCCGACGCTCATCAATGATGCGAACGTGAACACCATCACCGGGCCTCAGAACTTCCCCAAGGTCACCCAGAGCGAGAGCATGGTTTGGGCCACGCCCGACGGCTCCACGATCGTCGTCAACTACAACGATTCGGACACCGCTGGAGGCAACTACTCGGGCGTCTCGGTCTCGATCGATAGCGGGGCCACTTTCACCCGACTGCTTCCCTCGCCCTTTGCGACGGGGCACGGCACCAACTTTGGAGACCCGATCGTCGTCTATAACGTGCGCCTGGGAATGTGGTTCGCCGGCGATCTGGCGACCGGGTGCGGTGGTCAAGGGATTGGTCTCTGGACATCCCTCGACGGTGTGACCTGGGCAGCGGGCGCCTGCGCGCACAACAGTGGGAACGATGACCGCGAGTCGATGTGGGTCGATAACAACAACAACAGCCCCCACTTCGGCCGGATGTATGTCTCGGTCAACGACTACGCCCGCGGTCAACGCATCTATGTTGCCTATTCTGACGACGGAACGACGTGGTCGTCCCCGGTTCAAGTGAGCGACGCGTTCTATCGCAACATTCAACTCACCGGCAGCCCTGACGACGGTACGGTTTTCGTCGCCGCCATGGACGAAGGCAGCGGCGGCGTGGACATGCGCCAGAACATCATCTACCGGTCGACCGACGGCGGAGCCACCTGGACGCGGATCAACATCGGAGCGCGCTTTGCCCCCCCGGGCGTCACCGGGTGCGGATATTTCGCAATGATCCCCCCGTTGTGGCGACACATGGGCTGGGGTCAGCCAGGCGTCGGCCCGGGTGGCGTCGTCCACTATGCGTACGCCGCGCGCGGAATCAACACCGGGGATATCGGCGACATTCTTTATACGCGATCGCTGGATAACGGAACGACATGGTCCACGCCCATCATCCTCAACAGCGATTCGCTGGGCGGGGGCGCTCGCGCGCAGTGGATGCCTTCGTTGTCGGTCACTCCGGACGGAAAGGTACAGGTCACCTGGTATGACCGGCGCAACTCCACCGATGGCAACAATTATGAGTACTATGGCATCCAGTCTCCCGACAATGGCGACACCTGGGGCCCCGACGAAGCGGTCAGCGACGTGCTGATCTCCCAACCGGAGCAACCGGACACCACGATGGTTGGCTGCTACGCCGGGGATTACAACTACCAATACTCGAACGACACGACCACGTTCATCACCTGGACCGACGGTCGAAATCCGATCAGCGGTCACTTCCAGCAGGATGTGTATTTCAGCAGCATCGAACAGAGCGCCCCTACGGGAGGCCTGTTGGAAGGCACTGTAACGGACAGCGCGTCAGGCAGCCCGATTGCCGGCGCTCGAATCCGCTCGGTCGGTGCGGTGGATCGTTCGACGTCGAGCAATCGCGACGGGTTTTACCGACTGCGAGTTCCCGCGGGCACCTACGACGTGACCGCCACCGCCTATGCCTATTTGCAGAGCTCTGTGAGCGGCGTGGCGGTCGCGGAGGGCCAGACGACGACTCAGGACTTCGCACTCACCCTTGGACCGGCGCACAGTGTTTCAGGCACCGTGACCAACCTCGTCACGGGACTGCCCATCGCGGGTGCGCAGGTGAGAATCCTTAGCACGCCGCTGCCCCCCGCGACGACGGACGCCAGCGGGAGTTACCAGTTCCCCATCGTTCCTGAAGGAACCTATGACATTCAGGCGACCGCGCCGGGCTTCCGACCCGGCACGCAGTCGATCGCTGTCGTCCAGGATCTGGTGATCGATTTTGTCCTCGACTCCGTAGCGGACTGCGCTCGCGTCGCCGGCAATCTGGTTGCGAACTGTGGATTCGAGACGGGTGATTCCACCGGCTGGACCCGATCCGGCGATCAAAGCTTCACG
>WNFC01000675.1_pt1 | contig 37127 bp, 34 predicted proteins | sample 5400541 | NCBI WGS metagenome assembly WNFC01 (sample SAMN13153342, study PRJNA577476) | soil metagenome | isolation source: 120 cm saprolite under Douglas fir tree site 2 hole 2 replicate 1 | place: USA:California | collected 2015-04-18
GCCGGGTGGGGCGATCTGCCTGCGGCAGGGCACCACCATAGTGGTACCGGATCTTACTGAGATTCGCGGGGTCGCGGCCGGTTATTGGGTGGGCTGTGAATGATTCCGGGCCAGCCGCGAGAACCAGCCTGCGCGGCCGGCTCGACGCAGACCGGCGGATTCTGGCATGGATGAGATCACAACGCCCGCTGGCGCCTGCCGCCCCGTCAACCAGGCCCCAGGCTGGACACCCGCTGGCCACCGACGCACGCGGTGAGCAGGACCGGCCTCCACAACGCGGTAGGACCGTCCTGACAGGTCTGTGGCCACGCACTTCTCGCGGACGTCCTGGCGGGCGGCTTGATCGCGTTAGCCCGGGTAGTGCCCGCTATATCAGCGCGTGCAATGCCGCCTTGTAACGTGCGGGAACGTTGTGCTCGCCCTGCACCCCCAGCACCGTTGCCCCGCCATCGGCAAGGTTGCCGGCATCCCCCTCCGTCGCGGCGAGCAGCTTGCTCAGCAACCGGGCAGACCGCCAGGCCCGCCTCGAACCAGCCAGCCTCGCGGCCAGCCTCGCTTCGTCGATCCGCCCGACGCATTCGAACGGCTTGTGAGAACTGAGTCCAAGCAACTGGTCATAGATTTCTTTCCGCCCAGCGGCATCGAGCAGGTTGCAGCCAAATATCTCCTCTAGCACAGGTGGGTCCAGGAAAGGTGCGAGCGCCAGGAAGACGAAATGACACTTGGCGCATTCGCAGCACCAGCGGAGGCGAGAGGGCCAAGTGTCCCGCTCGGCCTGCCAGTTGCAGCTCCGGAAGGCACGGAAGTAAGCTGGGCACCTCGCGAACCGTTGCGCGATCGCCACTTCCGACAACGGCCTGAGCAGGGAAAAATAACGGGCGGGCGACATCCCCAGGGATAGCATATAATTTCTCAGGATAGTCTCGAACTCCATGCTCTTGGACCACTGGTGGTTGACAATCTTGTCATTCCACAAGAGATTCCCGTCGTCGGCTGAACGCTCGTTGGACATGACAACCGGCCCGAGCGCCATCGACTCCGCGACTAGCAGCGCCACAAGGCTCGTGATGCTGGTGACCGGTACGTGCCCGTCATAGGCGCCGCCGGCATTGATGTCATCCAGAACGCGATCGAGCCGCCGGGTGGCGTGAACCGATCTGTAACCACCGGCATCGATGCATGCGCTGATTCTTCCTGACCAGTTCACCGAAAACGCCAGAGGCTCAATGCCTGTCTTCCTCAGCGACTCCAGGGTCACCACCGAGTCCTTGCCGCCGCCCACCGGCACGAGTGGCCGCCCATCGTCATATCTGGAATTGCTCACCGGGGCAACCCGGTCCCGCCGCGAGCCGTCGATTAAGGGCCGCAGGGCCCGGGGAAACCCGTTGCGGTAGGCAAACTCGGCCAGGCCATTCTCGATGAGCGCAGCCAGGAAACGGTGCTCGCCATCAGATAGCCCGCCTTGTACTCGTATGCGCTGCGGGCACGCCGACTTGTAGTAACTGACTCCACATGCCAGGAAGAGCAGCCGGGCCAGCGCACGCCCGCTGTCGGTCAGCACCCCCGGTGGCAGCGTCATCACCTCCGTGAACTCGACGATGCGCCCCGGGCCGGACAGGGCATATCTGGCGGCAAAACGCGTACAGTCAGGGCTGATGTAGTGCGATCGGTAGATGAACTCGCGGTAGTCCGCTGGATTGAATCGTGACACTCCCATCACCCTCCGCGGCCACCACCACTCCAGGCGAAACAGATGAAGGCCCTTGTTACCCCTGCGGCGTTACTCCTGCGGCTCCTGCCGGCGTGTCCCGGCACCGGCATCGCCGGCCGGGCCGGGCGGGCATCTTGCTCACCGGGACGCGCTCGCTAATCTCGCATCGTGTCCGCGGCTGCGCAGGCCACGGGCAGCAGCATTCCGTGCTGAGCGATGTTGATGACATCGTTTTCGCTGGCGCGAGCGTGCAGGCCGACGCTGCGCCCGCTAAAGATGAAGCAGTCCAGCCCGGTGCGCATCCGCCGCAGCTCACCGGATCTTGGCCGCGCGGCGATAACGCATTGCGAGCGCACCCGCTGCTGGACGACGTGCGGCCTGTGAAGCGCGCTCCGGATGGCATCCCGCCACTGGCCGGGCGGCACGTTATCACCAATGCAGACGCCGTCGCCGCGCATCGACTGACAGGGCTTGAGGACCAGGTGCTCGCGATTGGCGTCGATGTAGTCCAGTAGGTCAATGTGATCGCCAACAGGGCCGCCGGTGCGGCAGTCAGCCACGATCCTTGTCCAGGGAACAATCTCTCTGGCGAGGTCGCGTTCGCCCGGCGCCAGCAGGCCGGTGCTCAGTGACTCGTCACTCAGGAACGCCAGGGTGGCCTTACTCTCCAGATGCCACTGCGCGACAAGAGGATTGAACAGCATGAACTTCCCATGAGCAGCCGCATCGCAGAAATCTGCCAGCCCGGGGTCGGCGAGGTCCGGCGGGTAGATCTTGCTATACAGCAGGTCAATCGCCCGGCCCGGCCCGGTCAGGGCTTTGGTGCCGTCATACCGCAGCGACGCCGCGTCGATGATCTCCGCAGCTGCGCCCAGTTCCTCAAATCCGCGTCTGATGGCGTCCGCCTCATGACTTAACCTGCCGCTGAAATTCACGACTCCTACGGTCGAGGCAGCCGACTGTGTGAATCGCTTGTAGCCCGCCAGGAGCTGCCTCTGCAGGCATGCCGGATCCAGGATGATCTCCTGCCCGCCGGCCGTGACTTCCCTGCCCCCCGGGAGCCCGCCGCTGTGCTCCAGCCACAGCCGGGTGGCGGTGCCGGTGTGCATCACGCCGCCGGGGCAGGCGGTGTTTATCTCCAGGATGCGATAGGAGCCGTCTTCGGCGACCATCCCGTCGACCCGGCAGATATACGGCGTCGGCCTCGGCCGGGGCGCTTCGTCGCGGAACATCGCCGGCCCGTACGCCGTCTCCAGCTGGCGGCCGTGCGTCGTGCCCTGGAGAAGGCCCGCGATCCGGTCCACCCAGTCGACGGCCGCCTCGCATACCTGCGCCACCAGGCGCATGGACGCGGCGGTGACCAGGTAGGGCCGGGCCGAGACTGGATAAGGCCGCGCCTCGTGGGTCAGCCCGGCACGCTGTACCTCACGCTCGAAGCCGCATCTGGCGGCGCTCGTGCCACCGGCCGCCTGGCAGGTTCGGAGGACTTCAGCGTCGAGGCAGGCGTTAAGCTCTCGCACGTCCTGGAGCCGCACCATGCGGATCGCCCTCCCGTGTGCATCTCTGGTGTCCAGCTCACCCGGGGCCGGGGAACTGCTGGCGGCCTCGCCGGAGGCCGGGCGGCGCGGCTAGCGATCCGGGTAAAAGCACAGAAACGGTATCTCGATCTCGTCCCGGTCAAGCCCTCCGTGCGAGCTGCGCTTCAGGAGCTTGTATGGCGGATCCCATTCAAAATAGATAGGCCCCTTGTTTACATTCAGGGCCATTAGCTGTCCGGCTCCCAGCATGTCCAGGCTGCCCCATCCGTTTCCGAAAATGCGCTCGTAATTGCGCCAGTCGAGGTCGATCAGCGCACAGGTCGCCGGTGGTGAGCAGTCGGCGACAAGTTCCGCTATGTGATCTCTCGCTGACTGGTCGGATGGGTAGAAGTACGCGATCCTGTCATTGCACGCTGGCGCGGCGTAGCTGCGGCGGCAGATCTCATCGAGCGCTTTTGCTTTGAGATGAATCGCGTTATCTCGTATCGAATCAGTCACGCCGTGATCGGAGGTGAGGATGGCTGCCCACTCGCCGGTTGACGTGACGATGGCGATTGCCTTTTCGATGGCCGCCCACAGGAGGTCCGCCGCTTTCATGTACTCAGGGCTTCCGGCGGGGAACACTGACGCGAGCCGCTGAATCGACAGGAGATGCACAAAGATGAGTTCCTGGCCCGCGCCTGCGCAGCGGAAGGCGTCCAGTGATTGCGTGATCAGCGAGATGTCAGCAGCGATCGTGCCGGTATTGCGCTGCTTGATCTGTCTATATGCGTCGGCGTTTGATCGAGGAGGGATCCCCAGGGTGACATCGCAGTTACGGTATATTGCCCCGGTGAATGCGGGGAACCCGGATGTGATGAAGGGGCGCACTGTTATCCCGAAGCCGCGTAATGCGGGCGCCCAGCTGGGCATCTGCAGTTCCCGGCCGGGTCGCCCGCTCAGCTCGGCAGCCCTTGCCATGTCGACGTTCATGGGGTCATCGAGAATGGGTCCGCTTGTGCGGCCATCCCTGGCGGTATAGAAGAACCGGCCATGGTAGCCGTTCGCGCTCGGCGGCGAACAGCACCATATCGCCGGTAAACACGCTTGCGTTATGGTCGGGCAGACCGAGGAAAGCGTGTACCGGTCGACTCGCCCGAAATCACTGAAGATCCCGGCTGACTTTTCGAAGCGCCACATCAGCTTAGCCGACAGGGTGTCGACAAGCACCACATAGGCACCGCGAAGCGGTCGTTTCATGTGCGTTTGCTGTGCTGCATTCCCGTTCGTTCTTGCGCCCCGGATGATAGATCGCTGACTTATTCCCAGAGTGCTCGGAAGAGGCGCGCCCACGATGTCCAGGACGGTTGGAACAATGTTACATATGCTGTGGCGGCCATAGTCCGGAAGGTAATAGACACATTGACTGGAATCAACCGTCGTTGCCGTTACCTCGGTCAAGGATGGTCCACTCGAATCTGGCATAAACCATGTTCCTCTTAGTAGAGCCGAGTTCCCACCAGCAGGAAATCTGCGCTTGCGATTTCGTATCCGGGCGGGGCCCGGATCACCGTGGTGCGCCGCCGCGGAGCGCGGAGTCGGTTCGCGGCCCCGAGGCGCCGTTGGTCGCCTGTGGCGCAGATGCCTGCGGCGGGTGGCCAAGCAACGCTGTCATCGCTTTCACCAGCTCGCCACGGGTGAAAGCGGCGGTCTGCTCACCGCCCCGAACTTCGACGCTGCACAGCGACCATTTCTTCTTGCGGCAGCCGAAGACGGCCACGAGCACCTTTTCACCGACGTCAAGACGTAATTCCGCCCGGTTTCCGTCCACGCTGATCTCGGGCGTGACATGCGCCCTCGCCTGCAGATAAGCGGCATAGTGGCCGATCACCGTAGGAACATGTGCGGGACTCGGGCTTTCAGGCATCCGGGGACTCCTCGCGGGGTGCCGAACATGAGGACTTGCACGTACGGGCCGGCACTTGCGGCCTGTGGCGTCTGCCGGCCAGCCATGCACCTGCCCGGACTGGCATGCCGGCAGGGACCGGGCTTTCGTGCCGGACGAACTCAGCCATCCCGCGCGTTTCCCCGGGTAGTCCTGACCTGCACTGCGAGCGCCGCCGCGAGCACCTCTCCGTGACGCTCCCGCGGTCACCACCGGGTACCAGCCCATCCCCGGCGGCAGGCCGTCCGGTTCTGGCCGCCTGTGCTCCCCGCAGCCGCTTCGGCATGGTCACCAGGCACCTTCTGGCGCGGGACGCAGGAGGGGGCGGGGCCTGGCGGCGTCCCTGGTCCTGGTGGCGAGGTCAGCAAGGCGCGCGAGTGATTTGCTGCCGTAGGCGCGGGGCGTGCGGTCACGGCTCTTGCGTTGGCGCCACCACAGCCACGCGAACAGCACCGCGGCCCCGGCAAACAGCATCGCCCAGGAGGCGTAGCCCTCCAGGGCGAAGTAGCCCGCGGCTGCCGTGAACGCCACCGCTAGGCAGCCTTGTGAACAGCGAAGCAGACCCGGCTCGCGCAGCAGGGTGGCCAGTTTGCCGACCGTACTGCCGAGGCCTGCCAGGGGCAGCGCCAGGCCATACAACGCGACGGCCAGGATGGTCATGACGTGCTCCCTTCCGCCGTGTCCTGGGATGACAGGCTCCTCACGCGGCGGCTGCCAGACCCGGCCGTGCCCTGGGCTGCGGTGCCGCCGCAGTAGCAGCTGGTCGTCGTGGACGCGCGCATGAACTGCGCTGGCTCGGCGGCGGTCCGCAAGCGGAGGTTCTGCTGGCTGTCGCTCGTGGTGCTCACTGCTGCCTCTTGTCCTTCCGTGGTGCGTGTGCATTCTGGGGACGGCCCGGCCCGCTTGGGCTTGTGGCTCAGGAGCCGGGCCGCAGCGCCTGCTGGGACGATGGTCTGCGTGCCTCATCCGGCCGCCTGCGCTGGCGGGAAGTCCGTGCCGGTCACGGCGGCGGCCAGGTGGCGGTGGTCCGGTGTACCGTTCTGTCTGGCGTGGGGTCGCCGTTGTTCGAGGTGGCTGGTGTCGAGGGCGAGCCCGGCGAAGACCAGGCCGGCCTCGATCTCGGTGAGACTGCTGGCCGCAAGGCCCGCGATCTCGCTGAGCCTGCCTTCCCGGTACAGGCGGACCACGTCGCCGACCGTGGCAGGCGGCCCGCACGGCGCCACTGGCATGCCGCGGCCATCAGCGCGGGCGAGCCGGTTAAACACCCGGCCCGACACCACGGTGCGCAAGCAGTCCACCGGGCAGCCCGGCATGATCACGTCACGGGTCCCGGTCGCCACCAGGTCATGGGAAACAAGGCTGGCCTCTATTTCCCGGAGGCTCACCGGCCCGAGGCCGCCGATCTGGCAGAGCCGCCCTTGCCGGTACAGCCGGACCACATCGCCGACCGTGGCAGGCGCCCTGCATGGCGCTACCGCCTCGCCACGGCGGCCTTCCGCGCGGGCGAGCCGGTTAAACACCCGTGACGGCAGCAACGGCGCGAGGCAGTCCACCGGGCAATCGACCGTGACCGGATGCTCAGGGCGGCACGCCGCGCTATGCACCGGGTGGTCACCATGCATCCGCGGGCATTCCTTCCCGGTAACCGCCATACGGGGTGGCGGTCTGCACGGGACACTGCCGTGCGCGCAGTCGCAGGCAGAGCACTCTGGCAGCCAGAACAGTGATCAATTCCTGGTCTGCCATGTCAGCCTCCATATCGGGACGACCTGGCCAGTGTCGCGTCATGCCCGCGGGAAGCCCGGGACCCGGCCACAGGGGCAGATCGTGCAGTGGTGCCCTGGGCAGCGGCCAGCGGCTGGTCCTGAGTGGCGTCGTCTGGGAACCCTCCACCACCCTGGCCGGCGGCCAGGGTGGTGGAGGGCTGCGCCGGCCACGGCGGAGACGCGGGCCGACGCAGCCCTCGTCCGCAGGGACGCCCGTCCGGCGCGGGGGTAATCGTGCGGGCGTGCCCGGCTTGCGGCGTGCCGGTGCTGACCGGCTGGCCCGCCAGGCTGGGAGGCTCGATGATGGACCCGTCGGGGAGCAGCGCCCCGGTGTCCTCGAAGATCAGAACGCCGTTGCAGAGCAGGCTCCACCCTTGCTCAGGATGGCAGGAGATGACGCGGGCGGCCTGGCGCCCGGGCGCGTCCGCCGGCGGGCAGGGCAGCGCGTGCGGGCACGTCCCCGGCCGGCGGCCGGGACGGGATGCCGCCGGATCTGGCGGGTCGCTGCCGGTCGCGGGCGGGACGTTGCCGCACGCGGTACGTGCCCTGGTGCCTGGTTCGCTGTTCACTGGGCACCTGCTGGGCTGGCCGCCAGCGACAGCACGACATAGACGGTCTTGCCGGGGCCGGCATGGTCACCGATCACTCCCAGTTCGCCGCCGTGCAGCTCGATCAGCTCGTCGAGCAATTCCAGGCCCCGGCCGCATTCATCGTCGCCGCCGACGTGCTTACGGACCGGGCGGCCAGCGCCATTGTCGTGAACCTCGACCCGCAGGTCACCGTCGGCGAAAGACAGCCGCATCTCGATCGGCCCGTCGCCGTGGCACACCGCGTTGGTGACCAGTTCGCTGACGATGAGCTGGCCAAGGTCGGCGTGCTCGCCAAGGCCCCACGCCTCCAGCACGTTGCGAGCCTGCTGGCGGGCGTGCCGGGCGTACACCGGCTTCCGGCCGGGCAGGCAGGTGACGGCAGGTTCGCGGGTGGCAGTCAACGGCATCAACGGCTCCTGTCCCCGGCAGAAAGCCGCCTCCGTGCTGCCCGCAGACGTCGCGGCGAGCCAGCCCGGCACAACCACGGGCGGATCGCGCCATCCCGGGCGCAGAGCCAGGGCGGGCGGGTGGCCTGGTCACGGCTCATGACCTGGTGGGCTATCGCATAGACGTCGCCCACGGCCGGGCCGCCGGAACCTGCATCGGGGAACTGCCGGATAGCTGCCTGGCCGACCAGGCAACGCACCGCCCGGCCCAGGAACGCCCGGTTTCCGGTCAAGGTCTGCCGTGTGTCTGGCCAGCGGGCGAGGAACTCCCCGGCCGGAGCCAGGTCGGCGGCGAAATTGTGCGACCCGCCGAGCAGGTAGGCGTGAACCCAGGCGATATTGGGCTGGCTGGTTTGCTGTCCGGGTGAAAGTCCGGTCACAGTCGTCTCCGGGTGGAACTGAAGGCTGCGCCTGGGGTGGCAGGACACCGTGACGCGGGTGCCGGCCGGGGCGGGGCTGGTAGTTGCCAATCCGGGGACCAGCGGTGCGGGTAATGACGGGGGCGGCAGCATGGGGGGTCACGTCCTCAACGGGCCGGATTGTCACCGGGGTTCGGCTAACACATTTCCGCAACAGTGACCGGCAGGTCACTCCCCGCGCTGGGACACTCCGTGATTTCCGGGATCACGATGCGCTGAGATGCGCGAACGTAGTTCCTCGCGGATGCCTGGTTCGGTTCGTAGCATGGCCTGGATTGGACGTATACGGCGCAGAGCTGCCGTTGCCGGAACGGAAGCTGTCAGCAGCAAAGCCGTACTCGCCCTGCCGCGTCCGGTTATCGCTGTTCCCAGGCTGGGCCAACAGCCAGCACCGACAGCCTGACCGCGGCGCCAGGGATGTCGCCGGACGAGCCAGCGGCCCGTGGGGCGGTGGCCACACGTGGATACGGGAGCCGGCTGGCAGCATCTTGGGATGCCCGCAGCGGCGGGCGGGTCTGGCCCGGCTGCTGCGCGGTCTTGCGGGTTCATGGTGACCGAGCCTGGCAGGCCGCCCCCTGAACGTCGCTCCCCCAAGCGGGACACTTCATGGTTCCCAGCCGCGAGCCGTTGTGGCCTGCGGGAATGCCTTCGCAGACGGTGATCTCGTTCGGCTCGAATGCGGCAGGCCCGCCAGGTAGCTACCGTTGAGCCAGGCACCACGAGCACCTGCCGTAAACCTACTGGCCCGGAAGGCAGCCACAAATGCCGTACGCGAGGACTAGCGAGCGGGCCGAACGGCGCGCCCTGCAGGAGAAGATGCGCGCCCGCGGATTAAGCCACCGCCAGATCGCTTTCGAGTTCGGCCGCCGCTACGACATGCGGCCCCGGGCCGCCTGGCGGCACGCCCACGAGTGGTCGCTGAAACAAGCCGCCCACCGGATCACCGCCTACGCCACGCAGGCCGGGGTGGACCCTGACGGCAACACGGTGGCCATGACCGGACCCCATCTGTGCGAAGTGGAGGCCTGGCCCGGTTACGGGACCAAACCGTCCGGCCGCAGGCCCACCCCCTACCTGCTGTCCCTGCTCGCCGTCGCTTACGACTGCGCCATCGCCGACCTGCTCGACCTGGCCGACTACGAGCACATGCGCCCCGCCGACCGGCTCGTCATTGACAAGACCGCTCCTGCGGTCTACGGCAGCGCGGGAACAGCGCTCCCAGCACGACCGGAAACTCAAGATCAACTCGACATTGCGGCGGCGCATGGCCAGGCTGGAATTGTGCGCCGCGACGAGTTCCTGAAGTTCACCGGGGTCGCAGTCGCGAGCCTGCTGGCACCGCCGCTGGTGCACGAGTGGGCAGACACCCCGCATCCGGTGCTGCCGGAACTCACCGATCTGCTGCTGGCCCAGGCACGGGCGCAAACTGAGGGATTCCGGTGGCTGGACCGCAAGAATGGGGCCCGCAACCTGCTGGCACACACGACTCGCCATGCCAGCTCGCTTGCCAGCCTGTGGCGGCTCACTGAGGGCGCGAGTCCGTTACGCCAGGAGCTGGCCAAGGCGGCGGCAGACGCCTGCCATCTGGTCGCCTACCAGGCCTACGATCAAGGTGAGCGTGTCCAGGCGGTGGAGTGGTACCGGTGCGCAGCCGAGCTGGCGGCCCGCGGCGGCGCGAAGGACCTGTACGCTTTCGCCGTCTGCGGCGTGGCCTTCATGCACGCCCGCAACGGCGGTGGCGAGCTGGCATTGTCGGTGCTCCGGCAGCTCGCGCCGCTGCGACTGTCTGCAGCCGCACGCTGCTACGTCGCGGTCTACGAGGCGCACGCACATGCCACCTCCGAGCAGCACGATTCCGCATTGCGTGCTCTTGACCGGGCCAGCCAATGCGCTGCGCGGGCAGGCGGCGAAACTCCCTCGCCGTGGCTCGGCATTCCCGACCGTGCCTTCACCGAGCGCCAGCGGGCCATGATCCTTGCTGGCTTCGGCTCAGCCGAGGCGCTCACGATACTGGGGTGGCTCGATCGGCGGACGCCAGAGGTCTTCCAACGCTACCGGGTAACGCTGCTGACCGACCGTGCCATGACCCACGCGCGCCTGGGTAATGTCGAGCAGGCGGCGGACCTGCTGGGCACGGCGCTGCACCGCAACGAACGGATCCGCTCGGCGGAGAAACGGGCACACATCCTGGAGGTCCGCCGCGTACTTAGCCCATCCTCTTCCGCGAGGTCTGTCAGGGCGCTCGATGAGATCCTTCAGGAGACCAGCCCGGCGGTCCCGGCGACGCACCCAGCCCGAAGCTAGCGGCGAGCCGGGCCAGCAGCGCATCCCGATTTCCTGGACGGACGTCCACCAGTTCGACGTCATGGCGCTGCTTGAGTGCGTCAGTTATCGGATGCGCTCTCAGGTGCACCGTGGCTACCAAAGGGCCGCCCTGATCGAACAGCCGCCGAATCGCACAGACGAACGCATCGGAGAAAAGCTCCATCTGTCCCAGCTCATCGATCACCACCACGCCGCCCTCACGAACCGCCCGGCCCACAGATGGGAGCGCAACCCGCTCGAACGCGGCCACATCCACCCGGTAACGGCCCACCCACGGACCATCCGCCCACGACACATGCGCGATGAGCGCTCGCGGGCCACCGAACGCCTCCGCGGCGAACCCGGCCCGCTGCCCCTGCTCACGCACCTCACGGACGACAAAGCCGGTCACCGGGATCCCGGCCGCTTGCAAAAGCTCAGCCAGGCGGCAGACGAGCGTCGTCTTGCCCGACCCAGGCGCACCAGTGAGAAGGAAACGCGGTACCGATGGGGACACGCCTCCAGAATGCCAGCCGTCAGCGGACCGGAACCGAAATTCCCTTACGACGGCGACACCTTGGTGAACATTGTGGCTTCCGATCGCCTCAGGGAGCAGCAGCTATCAGCTATCAAGCAGGCCTGGCCATCACTGATGGCGAGCATCCGCCGAGTGCTGGTCCCGTGCGCTAGCCCTGCCGACTGTGCGCTGGTGGGTTCGCAAAGTCCGGATGTTGCCGGGCGCTCAGATTTACTGCTTCAGGCGCAGCGCCACCGGCGACGAGCGGATGCCCTCGGGGCCGGTGCGGAGCGGGCCATCATGGCATGGGGAACTCATACCCTTGATCCCATGACAGACCAGCTGATCGGTCTAAGGCGATTGGCGGTGCCGCCTCTGTCCCCTGCGGGCTTCTCCGTCTGGAGTGAGATGTCCGGCAGCGGTCAGCGCCCGCGTGTGCTACGTGACGCTTTCAGGGCGGGCAGGATTCCGGATGGTGACCTGCCGGAACTGATTGCGTTTGCATGGACCAGGGACGATGAGCCGACGTCTGACATTGGTGAAGCGGGCTGGCTTGAGATCTTCCGTCACGCTGGGTTCTTCTCGTACCCCCCAATCTCGGGTGGGCGGCCGACCAGAGCGGTGACGCTTTACCGGGGATCTACGGCTGAGCGATTGCGCCGCATGTCGTGGGCAGCAGAGCGTTCCGTGGCGGAGCTGCTCGGCAGGCGGCATGCGCGGAATGACGCGGCCGCTATTTACGGGGCGGTGGTTGCGCCGGATGCGATTCTGGCTTACCTGGAACGCAGTGGTGAGGGCTGGACAGTCGTGGTCGACCCGGCGGGTCTCACACGCATCGAGCGGCTGGAAGCGATACCAACTCTCGAGCGTATTTGGGAGGGCTGAGCCGACGGTTTACGGACCTACACAAAGAGGCCGTGGCCAGGTGGAATGGCGTGGACACGTGTCATCTGGCCGCGTATTCGTCACGATCAAACTCTGAGAGCCTTCATAGGGCACACAATCCGGTTGCCCAGGCCCGATCGCCCGCGCAGGCATTCGCCGCCCTGTGGCCATCCCATAGCGTCGGGATCGGTCGTGACCGCGGCTCGCGATGGGCCCGCCCTGATTTACAGGTCTGTAGTTCTGCGTCCAGCTGGCTGGCGTCCCTGGACGCTCGCGTCTGCCCTATGGTCGCGGGGGCCTATTGGGTGCTCGTGTCCAGGCTGCCCACCGGTTAAGCAACCACCTTCGCAGTTCAGCCTGCGACAGGCAGGCAGCGATGCCAGCGACCATGGCCGCAAGGCCGGCGCCGATGGTGGCGGTCCCGAACAGCGAGTCCCCGCCGAGGAGGTAGTAGAGGGCGAGAACTGTGAGCGAGGCTCCAAAGCCGATGGCCGCCACCCCGCCCAGAACATACTTATTTCGCATGCGGGCTACGGCGAGAGGAATGAGCAAGACTCCGGCGACGATTAGCCAAACCGCGACCAACCCCGGCCCGATGGGTTGGGCTGCGACCCCGGCACCGACCAGCGAGACCCCGAGGCAGATGCCAGCGATTCCGGTCAGCGTGTCCCGGGCAAGCGGCAAGGTGACTCTGGCGCCGATGGCGGTGATCCCGGCACCGATGGCTGCCCAAGCGCCGACGGCTACTCCAGTACCGAGAACGGCGATTACTGTGGCATTGCTGAACATGGCCTCGAAGGGCAACATTGTGTCCTGGATTAGGTGGGCGGCGACTGCGGCGCCGATGAGCGAGATAGCAACGCCGACGTCGGCAACACCGAGCAGCCTGCCACCAGTAAGCAGGAAGATAGCTCCCGCCACGATGGCTATCACTCCGCCGACGATGAGCCCGGCAGCGAGAATCGTGTACCCCAAAAATTGAAGGGGGACTGCGGCGCTGATGAGTGAGGCCCCGAAGCCGATGCCTGCGACACCGATCAGCGTGCGCCGGGCAAGCAGGAAGGCTACCCCAGCGACAATCGCGGCGGCCCCGGCGCTGATGAGTGAGGCCCCGAAGCCGACACCTTCGACGCTCCTCAGCACTACCGGTATGAGCAAGAGGGCAGCCCCGACGCTGATCAGCGAGATCCCGAGCCCGACGCCCGCCACACCGAGCAGCGTGCTGCGGACAAGCGGAAAGGCGAGCCCGGCACCGATGGTTGCGGCGACTCCAGCGGCGATGAGCCAGGCGGAGAGCGCCGCGATGTGCGATAGGGAACCGAGTCCGCTGCCGATGAGCGGTAGGGAAGCGAGTCCGGCGCCGATGAGCGAGACCCCGAAGCCGACACCTGCGATGCTGAGCATCGTGCTCCGCTGAAGCAAGAGGGCAACACCGCCGACGATGAGCGAGACCCCCATCCCGATGATGGCGGCTGCGCCTTCGAGGATCGGGACGGTGAGGTTGATGAGCATAAAAAGTATTAACCCTATTGGGTCAAGCCTTAGAAGGCTGCTGCCGGCGCCGATAAGGGAGACCCCGATGCAGACACAGGCGATCCCGCCCAGTGTGCGGGCGGCACGGTAGCGATCCAGTGGGATCACTGCGGCACCAACGGCGAACAGCGCGGCCCCGAGCACGGCGTACCCGGACCAGGACAAAGGAACAAAGGCGGCCAATATCGCACATCCGCCAGCGAGGGACAGGGCGGCCCAGGAAGAGAACACCACTAGGGGAGCCTCCGCCGGAAAACGCCGCAGCCGCACGGCACCGAGCAGGATGCCGCCGGCTGCAGCGCTGATGGCGACGCCGCGATAGCCCACACCAGGTGAGAGCTGGTTAACACCAAGCCCACCGGCTAGTCCAATCAGGATATTGCCCAGCCAAGCGCGCCAGCCCCCCGACGGCGGCTTCGGGCTGCCTCGGCCACCTTTCCGCCCCGTCATGACCTGACCACGATCCCGCCCGTTCGAACCAGTTCCCCCGAGGCCTTCAGTCGACCACCGTGCAGGAGTCACTGTGGCGCAGCGATGTCCCTGACCGATGATGCCACAACACGGCATAACGCACGCGCCCCGCAAGAAGAGGGACGTACCAGCGGACGGGCCATTCGATGGTGGCAGGAGGTCCAGGATCCGGACCTCGGGAGGCTAAACGGACGGTCCGACAGGCCTGCGACGAGAGGCTGTGACCTGCTAAGCCACCGGGATGATCGTCATCCGACCGCGCATTGGCCAAGATCCAAGTCTGAGAGCCTCCTGGACACGCGTAGCCCGACTTGTCTTGTGGCAAGGGCACGCAGCAATAGGTCTGCCTGCTGATTCGCACTCATAAGGACAATTCGGTGCGACTGAGCAGTCAGGCCTTCTTGAAACGCCGAGCCGTCCAGAACGACGGCTACGCGGGCGGCCTCCATCAGCAGACACGTCACGTTAAGTAACGAAAAAGACAACTCAGGGCAGTTCTCCACCGTGCCTCTCACATGCTGATCTCGATCGACCGGAGCCGTCACCACGAACATCGGCGCGTCATCGTGAACATCGTCGAACAATTTCGGCTAGGCCCTGTCCGATGTCCCATATCCGTCTGAAGTGACGTCCGGCGCCCACAGCGAATGACGCGCCCAACACCCATCGGTGCCGGATGAGAACCGTCACGTCGTCTGTTACCGCCGCGACCCTGCGCCCTGATGCTTGTCATCCCCCTGCGATGTTCGTCATGCTCTTCCGCAGGGTCTGTGTCAGCGGATCCCCTGGTGGCAGAGCCTGCTCGCAGCGGGAGACGGTATCGCGGAGCAGGGTCGTCGCGTCCGTGAGGCGGCCGGCGGCGTAATAGGCGTGGGCCAGGTCCGCGCGGCGCGCAAGGGTGTCTGGGTGGCCGGCGCCCAGAACCCGCTCGTAATCCGCGCAGACCTGCTCGTAGAGTTGCAGCGCGGTGGCCATCTTGCCCGCCGAGTAGCAGGCGGAGGCAATGTTGCGGCGGGCCGCGATCGTGTCCATATGATCGGGGCCGAGAACACGCTCGCGGTCGGCGAGGGTTCGCTTGTAGTGAGAAAGGGCCTCTTTGACCTGGCCGTCTGCCAGGCAGGCATCGGCTAGCTTCTCGCGGGCGGTCATGGTGTCGGGATGGCGGGGTCCCTGGACATGTTCACGGTCGGCGAGCGTGCGCCGGTACAGCCCGATGGCATCGGCGTGCTTGCCTGCGGCGCGGCACGCGGCAGCGAGTTCGTTCCGCACGCTGAGGGTATGGAGATGGCCTGGTCCGCGGACGCGCTCGCAATCCCCGGCAGCCTCGCTCAGAACGGTGACCGCGTTGCTGGGCTGGCCCGCGGCCATCAGGGCGTGGCCGAGGCTTACCCGGGCCGCGATGGTGGCCGGATGATCTGGCCCGAGCATGCGGGTACGCCCGGCGACAACCCGATGCGACCAGGAAACGGCCTCGGCCGCCTGTCCGGCGGCCAGCAGCGCATGGGCGAGGTGGCTGGCCGCCATCAGCGTGCCAGGGTTCTCAGGCCCGAGAATCCGGTCACTGGCTGCGGCAAGCTCGGTCCAGTAACCGGCGGCGGGGCCGGCCAGGCGCGCGCCATCGAGGCTCCGCCCGGCCCGCGGCAGCAGCGGATGACAGCCGTCTGCCGCCCAGAGCCGGTCTCCAGCGGCTTGCTGAAGGCTGGCCGCGCAGGAACGCAGGCCCGCGGCCAGCCACGGCTGCGGCTCATTCTCTGGCCACACCTCAAGCAGCGCGTCCGCAGCCGCTTTCGCCGCCCGGTCCAGCATCCCCTCAGGCATTGCCGCCCGGACCTGCGCCGCGACCATAGGGCTCATCCGGACCGCTGGCGGCGTGCTCGCCGGGTCGATGGCCAGCAGACCGGTCCGCTCCAGGCTGAGCACCGCATCCCAGGCACGTTCGGGGTCCACCGCAGCTCCGGCGCCGCCTCCCGCGAGGTATCCGCACGCGGCCGATGTGGTGAACACCGGGCCGGGCATCGCATGGCCGCCGAGGAGCGCGGCGAGCGCCAGGAGGAGCTGGGCGCCCCCGCCCGGAGACAGCCGTTCGGCTTGCTCGGCGGACACGGTCCAGGTAACCGCCGCCGCGGCCACCCGCCCGCCGTCAGCGTGCTGTGTCAGGTGCGCCTGTCTCTTCGTGAAGTAATCCCGGTAGTCGTGGCACGACAGCCTGGAGGTGGCGATCACCGCGCTGGCCTGGGCGAGTGCGGACGGTTCGCCGCGAAGCTCGGCGGTGAGGTCGATCGCCCCGTGGCGCTGGTCTGGGTCTGCCGTGAGGCGGCCCATCAGATAGCTCAGGGCTTCGCGGGTGCTGAAGGCCCCGACCGGCAGAACCTGCGCCCGGGGTTCACCGGAGACAGTCTCCTCGCCGGGGGTCGTGATCAAGACTCTGCCCGCTGACCCTGCTGGCCAGAGCCCGTCCAGGTCCGCCGCGTCGCGCAGATCGTCGAGCACGACAAGCCACGGCCTGGCGGTCTCGCCGAGCCAACTGGCAAAGCGGGCGGCCACCGATTCGGCGGTATCGGCGGGATCGGTTCCTATCGCCGCCGCAGCCTCCACATAGCCTGACAGCACCGACGCCCTGCTGGCGGCGGCAACCCAGACCAGCAGATCCACCTCGCGGGACCGCCACAGCGACTCAGCGCGAAACACCGCAAGCTGGGTCTTGCCGCATGACTCCAGCCGCTCCCGTGGCCGTTTCGCAGACGTCCGCCCGCCCACCAGCGCCACCACGGCACCCGGGGCGAGCGTTGCCGCGAGTCCAGGCGCCGTCTCCGGCCGGGCACTGAAACCATCGGCAAGCGGAGGTACCGCGCCTGAGCGGACCGGCCATACCGGCCCCTGTGCCCGCGTCCGTGCCGACCCTGTGGCCCTTACCTGGCTGTCCATGGGCCGCTCCCTATTACCGTCCATGTGCACCAGAAACCTGCGGCCCGTCCTATGCCAGCCTGGTCCCCGGTGATGCTGCGGCTACCCGGTGGCTGCGGCGGTCAGTGCCGGTTGCGCCACGCATCACCAGCAGGTAGGCGGCGGCTGCGGCGAACCAGCCGACGAGCCAGGAGATGTCTGCTCCGCCGAGTGCCGTGACCAGCGGGCCGGTGTAATCGGGCTGCGACACGAATGGCCATTCCGCAGCGAGGCCGACGGCGTATGCCAGCAGCCCGCGCCACGCGAACTTCCCGTAAATGCCATCTGGGATGAAGAACGATCCCACGTCATAGTGGCCCCGGCGGACCACGAAGTAGTCGGCGAGGTTGACCGCCGACCAGGGGATAAAAATGACCAGCAGCACGCTCAGGAAATTGGACAGGTTGGCTACGAATGACCGGTACCCCAGGAGCGCTACCGCCACCCCCGCGGCCATGACACACAGGAAAGGTACGAGCCGCACCATCACCGATACTGATTTGAAACGGCGCCACATGTTACCGAACGCCAGTACCTGGAACGCCCCGGTGTAGGCGTTGAAGGTGCATGCGTTGATCAGGCTCAACGCCATGATGACCAGGGCCCACGACCCAGAGACTTTGCCGATGGCCGCGACCGGCCCCAGGGCTGGCAGGAGCGCGGCCAGGTAGGCGCCGACCGCGCACGAGCCGAAGGTCGCCAGCACGTTACCGGCGTAGATGGCCCAAAACAGCCGCCGCCCGTTTGTCTCAGCGGGCAGGTAGCGGGTGTAGTCGGATACGAACGGTCCGAAGGACAGCATGTCGATGACGAGCAGCGCCACCCCGGCCAGGAACAGGCCAGTGCCTGGCCGGGTCATGGCCGTCTCGTGGGCCGGCAGCGAGCCGTACCTCAGGCCCTGGATGAACATGATGACCAGCGAGGCTCCCACGATGACCGCGGTCGCCTGCATTGTCCGGTGAATCCACCGGTACCCGAAGATCCCGATCACGACCGCCGGGACGGTGAGGATCACGATCCATTGCGGGATGGTCACCGAGCTGACCACGCCCTGCATGGCCTGCGCCTGGATGACCAGTTGCGCCGCGATGAAGCCGACGTTGATCAGCAGCACACACGGGAACAGGAACGCTGATCCGTAGAAGCCGAACTGCGCGCGGCTTTGTATCGTCTGCGGTACCCCGAGCTTGGGCCCCTGGGTCGCATGCAGCGCAATGAGCAGGGCGCCGATGAGCGTTCCGGCGGCGATGGCGATTAGCGCCCACCAGAAGGTGAGCCCGATGGACACGACCACGGCCCCGAGGACGACGTTGAACACATTGACGTTGCCGCCCCACCAGAAGGCGAACTGGTGCCACGGTTTCCCATGCCGCGCCGCCGCGGGAATCATGTCAATGTGGTGATTCTCGACCCACCGGCGTAGCTGCTCATTCTGGACCACGGTTTCAGTCATGACATAGTCATCCTTTCCGGAAGAAGAACCTGCTGATGTTGACGCTCCTGCGTCGCCCGGGCGGCTACCGGTGGCCGATCAGCTCGGCCGCCCGCTCGGCAATGGCCAGCACCGTCGCGTTCGGGTGGGCGTTGGGGATCACAGGCATGACTGACGCGTCGGCCACCCGAAGCCCGCTCACCCCGCGCACCCGCAGCTGCGGGTCCACGACCGCGCCAGCGTCTGACCCCATCCGGCAGGTGCCGGCCGGGTGGTAATAGCTGCCCACCGTGCGCCGGATGTACTCACGTAGCCCGGCGCTGGTGAGCACATCCGCGCCGGGCCACACCTCGGCCGCCCGCACCCCAGAGAACGCGGCGCCGGCCGGGGCCTGGCGGATCATCCGCAGCCCCGCCTCCAGGCGGTCCAGGTCCCGCCGGTCGCGCAGGAAGCCAGGATCGATCAGCGGGGCTGTCTGTGGCTCCGGGGAGGCCAGTCGCACCGAGCCCCTGCTGTCCGGCGCGACCACCGAGGCCACCAGGGCATAACCGGCGGGGGGAGGCTGGCACCCGGCCGGAGCTAACGGCAGCAGGATCGGGAACAGGTGCAGGTCGGGGTAGGTGCCTGCCAGCCCGGTCAGCCCGCTGCGCAGCGCTGCGCACACCTCCCCGTTGTTGTAATTACTCACCGGCAGCGGCGACGGTGACGCACAGGACACCATCACGATGGGGTGGTCCTGGAGGTTCTCGCCGACCCCCGCGATGTCGGCCACTGGGCGGATGCCAAGGGCACGCAGCTGCCCGGCGGGGCCGATACCCGACAGCATCAGCAGCTGTGGGGAGCCGACCGCGCCCGCGCACACGATCACCTCACCGAAGGTCTGCGCCTGGGCCGGTGCACCGTCACGGACATAGCTGACGCCCGTGCAGCGGCCGAGCCGCACATGCAGGCGGGTGACTAGGCAGTCAGTCTCGACGACCAGATTCGGGCGATGCATTACCGGGCGGAGGTAGGCATCGGCTGAGCTGACCCGCTGCCCGTCAGCGATGGCCAGGTCGATCCAGGCGACGCCCTCTTGCTCACGGCCGCTGAGATCGTCCGTGACCGGGCAGCCGGTCCCGCTCAGGGCCTCGACGAACGCACGGGCGACCGGATGCCGGTCCGTGTCCGTGACCGGCGCTACCCGTACCGGGCCGTCAGTTCCGCGCAGCGCCGGATCGCGCCCGTCCGCCCGCTCACTGCGCTGGAAGTACGGCAGCATGCCGGCAAATCCCCATCCGGCCGCCCCGCCCGCAGCCCACCTGTCATAGACCGCCTGGTGCCCACGGACATGCGCCATGGCGTTGATAGCGCCAGACCCGCCCAGGGTCCGGCCTCTCGGATAGGCGACCGGCCCCGCATGCGCCTGCCCGGTCGTAACGTTGCCCCAGTCCGCTGCGGAGCCAAGGTTCTCTGGCCACGCGTTCGGCACGGTCATGGCGCGCGTCCGCTGGGCACTCCCAGCCTCAAGGAGCAGTACGCGGGCACCAGCATCTTGGGTGAGCCTGGCCGCCACCACGCAGCCGGCAGTGCCAGCACCGACCACGATGTAGTCGTACTCCTTCACAGCATTCCTTCCGGGCGGCTGATTCGCGGCAGCAGTCCAGATGCGCCAGGAAGGCCTCGAACCCCGCAGCCCGCCACCTGGCCCGCCTGATGGCTGCTCCCAGCGAGGGCCGCAGATGCTGCCAGAACACGGGCACCAAGGACGAACACGCTCGTCCGCGGCGGCCTCACGCTGCCAGGCGATCGGGAGGGGGGTTCAGCCATGACCACCTTCATGTATCCGGGAACTCTGACGACGAGGACGCCCTGCGCAGCGGTGAGCGACGGCGATGCCACCCGCGACAGGCCGCCCTGCCCGGTCGCGGGGACCAGGCTGCCTGCGGCCAGAGCATGGCAGCCGGCAGCCAGCGGATCACTCCCCGAGCTGGGACATTTCTGATTCCCAGGGGAATGCGCCGTGATCTGCCGGAGGGCCCTGAATAAGCGAAGCGATAAGCCCCTGCTCCCCAGATGGGTGCCGCATAATTCGCGTTTAGCCAGCTACGGAGCCGGGACGCTCTACCGCAGTGCCAGCCTGGAGATGATCGGCCCGGGAACGGGCAGCAGAACGGTCACTTCGCGGCCCGCACTGGGACAGCCGCGTACCTGCCAGCACGGGAGGGCTGATGACTGGCGAGCCGGACTGGTCACGGGGGTTGACGCCAGGCGGGCAGCCCGCCCATCCTGGGCAATTGTCGCAAGCCATTCGTCTCGCGGCAGCGCCATACGGGCCGCCATTGGCTGCACCCTGAGGCGTCGCACAAGCGCGAAATGTAACGCATCAGGAGCGGCAGCTTGGCCTTGGGTTCTAAAGAAATGGCCGTCCAGGAGCCAGCGAGCGGTACTGCGGCCCGCACCAGGACCGACTGCTACTGAAGCTCGGGTGCGGGCGGCCATCAGCACGCCGACGGTCTCCATGCTGGTGATGATGTCACCGACAGCGCGCAACGTGTCGTCGACCGAGGATAGGACGACGCTCATGTCGAAGCACTTCTCGATCTCGGTGTCGCCACGGCCAGGCCCGGAGGCTATGACGGGGGCTGCCAGGAAGACGTGGGTGTACATGTTCGTCTCGGACGGCATCGCGCGGTGAGTGGTAAGCGCGCCGCCGGCCGCAGTCCGCGTCGATTATCTCCGCTCAGCGGCCGTCGCTGCTGTCATCGCGGCTGGCCAAGGGGGCGACGAAGGTGCCGCGACCCTGCCGGGTGATGATCAGGCCGCGATCACGCAGTAGCTTCATGGAACGCCGCACCGTCTGGTAGGCAACCCCCAGCTCCATAGCGAGGTTCCGCTCCGCGGGCAGCCGGTGCGTGATCTCGCCAGCCTCGATGCGGGCAGCGACGGCGTTCGCCGCCTGCACGTAGGTGTAATCCGCACAACCGATGGGGTCGACCTCAGTCATGCACACAGGCTAGCACTCCTCAACCTCTACGAGCCCCGATTGCTCTAAGTGCTTTGCGTAGCGCTTGGGAGAGTTCATGGGCTTCCCTTCCGTTCCCGGCCCCAACCCAGCCAGCTCCCCACTCGCAGCGTGTGCAGGGGATTTGCGATCTCGCCGATGTCAATCTGCCCGGAGGCTGCTACCAGCCCGGTACTGGGACTTCTCGCAGCAAGCGAGCGATCTCGTGAGCACCAGGTGGAAGGCCGTGCCCGTCTTCCCACCAGGAGAGGACCTCGCTCCATCCCAGCTTGCCGGAACGGATGCCCCGGTCCAGCGCGCGCAAGCACTCGTCGGTGATCAGGACCGCCGTCCACACGAAGTTGGCTTCGTGAAGGTCGCGCTGGTATTCATCAATGCGAGCGAACAGGACGAGCGCATACAAGTCATTGCCGGGGATTGGGCCGTCGCGGACCATCTGGAATGGGACCGCGTTCCAGTTCTCATACTCCGGTGCGGCGGGAGCGAAACGGGACTTGACCTGGACGCGGGCCATCTGCGAGTACCTCGCCCCTTCTGGGGGTGCCGGCATGGCGCTCGCCGGCGCGCCCGTTCCCGTCGCCGTGTCCCAGGCGAGCCGCTCACTTTGGCGCCTCTCCGCGAACCCGGCAAGCCCGGGGACCGAGCGGACAGCCGTATGCCAGGGAACCGCAAGGTCAACGGCCAGCGTGTTTCGCTTACCATCCCGGGTCGTCGGCATGGACCCCAGCGCTGGCCCATGCCGTCCGGAGGCATCCCGCCCAAGTAACGCGGCCCGGGAAGCTGTATACGCATCCTGGATAACGTGATGCGGCCACAGGGCCGCCGCGATCAGAGCCTCCGCCAGCCCACCGGCAGGGTTGCTCCGGTTCGTGCTCAGCCCGGCTTCAACAAAGCGGTCGCGAGCCGTCCAGTAGCCGGACAGAACTTCACCCAGGCCCGGTCGCCCGCCTCCAGCACTCACCCGGCTCGCCTTTCTGGACGGCTCGATCGACGCCCATTCTGGCGGCTTTGGCGTCACTCCCCCACACAGACGCCCAAACAATCCGCGGGCCGCGCGGCCGGCCTGTGCGGGGGTGACGCCTGAGAGCCGTGCTTCTAACCATCGGCCCCCTGCATGCCACGACACCCCGGACAGCCTTGCGGGGTGGGAGCGCAACGCAACGACCGCGGCGCTACCGAGGGAAACTCTGTAACGCGCCGATTCCATGCGTGTGTTCGCAGTCGGCCGACGCCATCCTGGTCTGGGTGGCCGGTGCCGCAGAGCTGCTTTCGCTCGCACCGGAACTGCCTGCGGTCTCGGCGTATGGCGACTTCCGGCCCAGGAACTGGCTGCGGGACGAGCCCGCACGCCGGCTAGCAATGATCGACTTCGAGCGTCTAGCCGGGCCCGCAGTCAGCGATCTCGTACGGCTGGAATATGAGCCGTGGGACCAGCACCCGGACCTGCGCAGACGCATCGCCCCTCATCAGCCGGACCATCGGCTACTGGGTGGAATCCGGCCAGTGCCTCATCGGGACACTGGGACCTTGCGGTCGAGTGGCTCGCACAGTCCATGCGCCGCGTGTAGGTGGGAGCGAATCGCTCCCAGTCCTGGGAGTGACCGGCCCCGCGACCGTGTGACAGGCTTGCTGCCGGGACTTGGCGCGCCGGATGGGCCTAGAAACGGCCGGTCCGTGGAATTAAGGAAGTAGTAGCGGCTCGGTGGGCCGGGGCGCACGGCTGGCGTCTGGGCGTTCCGGTGGCGGGCCGCGGACCAGGACGGTGAGGTGCTCATGCCCGGCGCGACGGCCGGCCTGCGGGCCGAGCAGGCCAAGATGCGGGAGCGTATGCGCGCGCTGGGGCTGGACTACGAGCAGATCGCACAGGAGTTCGCCCGCCGGTACCGGCTACGGCCCCGGGCTGCGTGGCGGAACGCCTACGGGTGGAGCCTGAGTCAGGCGGCCAGCCAGATCAACGCCACGGCGGTCACGCTCGGCCTGGACCGGGATGGGCGCGCTGCCATGACCGGCGCTCACCTGTCGGAGTACGAGCAGTGGCCTGGGCAGGGGAAGGAGCCAGCGGGCCGTAGGCCGACGCCGCATGTGCTGTCGCTGCTTGCCATGACCTACAACTCACCCGGCGTCCATGATCTGCTTGACATGGCCGACTATGAGCACTTGCCTGCCGGTGACCTGCTGGTCCTGGAAAGGCGCCATGACCCCCAGCCCACGGCAGCAACCAGGAGCATCAGGGGGCTGCGTCCGGCCGGGACCCTGGTGGGTGCGATGACCAGCATGCCGCTCCGGCCAGGCGATGCCGGCGGCTCCGGGGAGGATATGGCCTGGGTGGCGGCTGGCGCAGGTTTGATGGCTCTGGCACCAGCGAGCGGGCCTGTGCTGAACGGCGCCACGGACGGTCCGGCTGCTGGGCTGGGCGGCTGGCCCGGTCGCGACGTGGCGGCGGCGGTCGCCCACGAGTCCACGGAGCACGCTGCGGCTGCTGCGAGCCGGAGCCTCGACGATTCGACGCTGGATCAGCTCCACGACGACATCGCGCATATTACGCGCAACTACACAGTGCTCTCCCCGGTGGCTGCATTCGCTGAGGCCCGGCGGCTTCGTGATCTGGGATGCCTGCTGCTGGGCCATACCAGGTGGCCAGGTCAGGAAGCCGACCTGTATTTCGCCGTCGGCGTCGCCTGCGGGCTGCTCGCAGCAGCGAGTTTCGACCTTGGCTGCTGGGACGCCGCTACCGAGCAGGCCCGCGCGGCCTGGGTTTATGGCACCCAGATCGGGCATCCCGGGCTGCGGGCGTGGGCGAAGGGCATGCAGGCGCTGGTGGCGTACTGGTCCGGTGATCCCGGTGCGGCGGTGACGCTGGCGAGCGAGGCACAACAGGTGGCGCCAGCGGGGACCGCGATGGTGCGGCTGCGGTGCATCGAGGCGCGGGCGTGGGCGCATCAGGGCCGGCTGCGGGAAGTGGAGCGGGCGATCGCCTGTGCGGCGGCGGCGCGCGACCGGGCCGATGGCACGGACGAGTTGCATGACCGGATCGGCGGGCAGTTCGGGTTCGGCCCCGCGCGCCAAGCCCGCTGCCATGCCAGCGCCTACCTGCAGCTCGGCAAGCCGCGGGAGGCCATCGCGCGGGCGGAGACCGCGATCGGCCTGTGCGCGGCGGTGCCCGCGGGCCGCAGGTGGGTGAAGATCGAGGCGCAGGCCCATGCCGACCTGGCGGCGGCGCGGCTGATAGGCGGTGACCTCGACGGCGTCCGTGACGCTCTCCTGCCGGTCCTGCGAATCCCGGGGGATCTGCGGGTGGAAGGTCTCACCCGTCGGGTGCAGCGGGTGGCCGACATGCTCGCCGCGCCCGCCTACCGGGACTCGGGGCCGGCCCGCCAGCTCAGCGGCGAGATCGGCGATTTCACGGCGGGTGCCGTGCGCCGCGCCATCGGCTCGTGACCGGCACACTCCTGGCGGATGCCGCAGCAGGCCGTGCGCCGTGGATGAACGAACGGCTCGCGGACCTGGTGTCGTGTGAGTCCCCATCGGCTGACCAGGATGCTCTGGCCCGCTGCGCCAGCCTGCTGAACGACATGGGCGCGGAGGTCTTCGGCCGCCCGGCGCAACAGCTCACGCCCGGCGGCTGCCCGTGCCTGCTGTGGCGCGGCACCTCGCCATGCCAGGTGCTGGTCCTCGGGCACTTCGACACGGTCTGGCCGCTGGGCACGCTCGCCGGGTGGCCCTACACCGTCACCGGCGGCATCGCCACCGGGCCGGGTGTGTTCGACATGAAGGCCGGGATCATCCAGGCGCTCGCCGCGGTCAGCCTGCTGGACGACCCCGGCGGGGTGACGCTGCTGCTGACCAGCGACGAAGAAACCGGGTCAGCCGCATCCCGTGACCTGATCGAGGACCAAGCCCGCCACGCGGCAGCCGTCCTGGTGTGCGAGCCAAGCGCCGACGGCGGGGCGGTGAAAATCGCCCGCAAGGGAGTCGGCAGCTACCGGCTAAACATCCGGGGCCGGGCCGCGCACGCGGGCCTGGAACCACACCTGGGGATCAACGCCGGGATCGAGATGGCCCACCAGATCCTCGCGCTCACCACCCTCGCCGACCCGGCCCGGGAGACCACGGTGACACCCACCGCGCTGGCCGCCGCGACCACCGCCAACACCGTTCCCGAGCACGCCACCGCAGCCGTCGACGTGCGCGCCTGGACCAAAGCCGAACTGGAGCGCGCCGACCGCCAGATCCGCCAGCTCACCCCCCGCCTGCCCGGAGCGGCCCTAGAGATCAGCGGTGGCATCAACCGGTACCCACTGGAGGAGCCCGCGGCGGCCGGGCTGCTCGCGCTGGCGCAGGAGGCGGCGGCGCGGATCGGGCTTACCCCGCCACAAGGGGTGCGCTCCGGCGGCGGATCAGATGGGAACCTGACCGCCGCGTTGGGGATACCCACCCTCGACGGGCTGGGCGCGGTCGGCGGCCACCCCCACGCCCGCAACGAGCACACCGACGTCCGGGTCATGCCGCAGCGCGCTGCCCTGCTCGCGGCACTGATCACCCGCATCTGGGAGAACCCCGCCGCGCTGGCGCCCGAAAGGCCCCGCCCATGAGAATCCTCATCCTGGGCGGCACATGGTTCCTGGGCCGCGCGGTGGCCGAAGCAGCGGTCACGCGCAGGCATGACGTCACTACCTTCAACCGCGGCCAGTCCGGCCCTGACGCGCCCGGCACCCATCCGGTCCACGGTGACCGGGAAGACCCAGGCGACCTGGCCCGCCTCGCCGCCGGACGGTCGTGGGACGCGGTGATCGACACCAGCGGCCAGGTACCGCGCACCGTCGCCGCCTCCGCCAGGGCGCTGGCCGGGCACGCGGGCCGGTACGTGCTCGTCTCCACCGTGTCGGTGTACCAGGGGTGGCCGGTGGAGCCGCTGACCGAGGAATCCGCGGTGCTGGACTGCCCGCCCGAGGCCGGGCCGGACTACGGCGAGAACCATCCCCGCGGCTACCCCAGGCGCTACGGATTCCAGAAAGCTGGCTGCGAACGGGCCGTCACCACGTTCTTCCCCGGCGCCACGGTGATCCTCCGGCCCGGCGTCATCCTCGGCCCACACGAGTACATCGGCCGGCTCCCCTGGTGGCTGCGCCGCATCGAGCAAGGCGGCACCGTCCTGGCACCAGGCGACCCGGCCCGGCCCATCCAGCCCGCCGACGTGCGTGACGTCGCGGCGTTCGCCGTTGCCGCCGCCGGGCTCACCGGGGTGTTCAACGTGACCGCGCCCCCAGGACATGCCACCTACGGCTCCCTCCTGACCGCCTGCCAGCAGGTCACCGGCTCGGACGCTGACTTCACCTGGGCCAGCGACGAGTTCCTGCTACGCCACGGCGTCAAGCAGTGGACCGAGATTCCCTTGTGGCGCGTCTACCCCGGCACCTGGAACGTCTCATCCGATCGCGCCCGCGCCGCCGGGCTCACCTGCCGCCCCATCCATGACACCGTCACCGACACCTGGAAATGGATGACCGCCGACGGGACCACTGTCAGCCACCACCGTCAGGCCGCGATCGGACTGGACACCGCCAGGGAACGCGACCTGCTCGCCGCCTGGGAGGACAGCCAGGATATTGCCGGCTGATCCCCGTCCGGCCAAGAACGCTGGCCAGGGGTGGCGGCCCGCTGGGTCCAAGAGCGGGAACTCCCGGTGATCAGGCCCGACAGGTAACACGCATGCGATAGGAGCACAAGGCCACGGGCCAGGCTGACGGCGGGAACCAGAAGATTCCCAGTGCTGGGAGTGACACGCCCGCGAGCATTTTGCCAGGCTGATGGCGGCCTCCATACCGTCGATCCGCCGCCAAGGACGTGACCTCGTGCTGATCCCGCCGTCTCAGGGGCACCCGCAACAGGCAATAGCAACAGCGGGCCGGCCGGACCCGCGTCCGCACTTCCTTGGACGCCACGGTGCAAAGTGACCATGTCACGAGCAGGAATGACCCGGAGCTGGCAGTGACCGGCAGCGTTCCCGAGACGCCCACTGACGGGCCGAACATCGCCCGTGTCTATGACTACCTGCTGGGCGGATCCCACAACTTCGCAGCCGACCGCGAATTCGCAGAGAAATTCCTGACCGCGTGGCCAGATGCCCGGGAGACGATGCGGGTCAACCGGGCGTTCCTGGGCCGGGCCGTGCGGTATCTCGCCGGGCAGGCAGGCATCCGGCAGTTCCTCGACGTTGGCTCTGGCATCCCGACCATGGGGAACGTCCATGCCATCGCCGAGCAGGCCGCCGCCGGCGCCTGCGTCCTGTACGTGGATAGCGACGACGTGGCTGTGCTGCACAGCCGGGCGATCCTGGCCCGCAACGACCGCGCGACCGCGATCCACGCCGACCTGCGCAGACCACGGGACATCCTGGAGCACCCGGAACTGCGCGACCTGCTCGACTTGTCCAAGCCCGCAGCTCTACTGCTGGTGGCGGTGCTTCATTTCATCCCCGGCGCGGACTCCCCAGCCGACCGGGTCGCCGAACTCCGCGATGCGCTCGCACCCGGAAGCTACGTGGTCATCACGCACGGCACCGACGACGGGGATCTCACGCAGGTCGCTACCGCGCAGGAACTGTACGCCAGGGACACCGCGCCGTTCCAGTTGCGCAGCCACTCCCAGATCCTCCGGTTTTTCGACGGACTGGACCTGATCGAGCCTGGCCTGGTGCGCATCCCCCTCTGGCACCCAGACCCCGGGGAGGACGTGCAGCACCCTGAGAGGATCGCCGGATACGCGGGAATAGGACGGAAGGCCGGACCATGATCCTCCACGCCCGCGCGCTGACTGCCGTGCCCGGGGACGGCCGGACATGACCAGCGACGACGCTGCGAGCCTGACCGCCCTCATGCGCGATTACGGCGGCCCGCGCTGCGAAATCACCAAGACCCCACATGGCTACCAGGCAACGAGGCGCTCTCCTCCAGCGGACCCGCTCGTCTTCACCGCCCCGACCGTGGCCGGCCTCCGGGAACTGCTCGAACACGGCTACGACCCCGCCAAACTCGCCGAGGTCATCCGTGACTTCGGCGGCGAATGGCAGGTCGAGCACATCGACCCGGGCTCAGCATGGATCGCGCTCTCCCGCAGCGACGACGGGGTCATACGGGTGATAGCGGCAAGTCATCTTGACAGCCTCCGGAACAGCCTCGGCCACGGCCCCGGCGAAGCATCCGGCAAGGCCACCTAGCAACGGTGATCTTCCACTACCCCAGGCCACAGATGGGAAGGCACGGGTGCAGCCCCCGGCCACGTTCGCGCGTGGGCCCGCGTCATCCCCCTTTCATCGCGCGGGGAAGGCCGGGCGCTCGGACGGGCGGCTCCCCTCCCGCGCCCAGCCGGCCGCTGGTGGAGAGGTGGTCCCGGCCGCGGCGGCCCGGCCTTCTCGCGAGGGACCGGGCCGCCGCCTCAGCGCAGGACAACGAGAGGGAGAGATCTGGCTGGTGGGCAAGGACGAGTCTTTAGCGGTCGCGCGGTGAGCGGGCCGACCAAGACCCAGGAGATCATGGCAGTTGTCAAGGAGATGGCAGACTCCGGAGCCACCCAGCGGGAGATCGCCGTCAAGGCGGCCACCGGGCAGGGGTTCGTATCCCAGGCTCTCGCGGTACTGCGGGGCGCACCCGACCTGGCCGACGCGGTCAGCGCCGGGGAGAAAGGGCTCAAGAGGGCATACCGGACACTAAAGGCGCGCCAGACCGAAGGAGGCGGGGAGGCCTCGGCCGGGGCTGAACCGGCGAGCCGCCCACCTGAACCCCGGGCCACCGTATCTGCGGTATCCGGCTGGACACCGCCGCCGAGGTACCTGACGGTCGCCGAGGTCGCCGCTGTACTGCGGGTCTCAAAGTCGACGGCCTACCAGCTCGTCAGCACCGGCGAGATCAGGAGCATCCGGGTCGGCCGCACCATACGCATCCCCGAGCCGGCGGTCCGCGACTACCTCGGCGGGCAGGTGGCCACGCCGGCCGCCGGCACTGCAGACGCAGGCGAGCGGCTCCACCGGGCCGGCCATGACGCCCGGGCGATGCCGCAGGGTGACCCCGGCGACTGGATTCGCATCGCTGCACAGGCAGGCGCCAGCGCTGAGGAGATCGCCGACGCAGGCAGGGTCCAGGCCAGTCATGTCCGCCAGGTCCTGAACGCGAACGGCGCGTACGAGCGGCTCCGCCGGGCCGGTCATGCCGCCCGGGGAATGCCGCTGGGCGACCCCGATGACTGGATTCGCATCGCAGCACAGGCAGGCGCCACCACTGAGGAGATCGCCGACGCAGGCGGGGTCCAGGCCAATCATGTCCGCCAGGTCCTGGACGCGAACGGCGAGCATCGGTGAGCGTGCCGGGCCTGGGGCCGTTTGGTCAGCGGTGATGGACGTCATATGGCGCGCCGGATCGGCGTACAGGTCAGTGTCCCATCATGCGGCGCCGCGACTCGGACGCCGAAGATGGCCGAAGTGCTTGCCTCGGGATCATGTCACCCCGATACTGGGCTCGGCTGTTTCTCAGTCCGGGCCTCTGGCTTCCTTACGTGCTCGATGGTCTACTGAGACCAACTGGCCGGTCGTCTCCTGGTGGGACGGGTCCCGTTGCAGCGAACGGCGCTCGACCTGACCGGGACCCTGCGGGGCCCGCGCAAGGCGGGACGTCCGGGCGGGTCGCTGCCAGCCGCAACATGAATGAGGGGTTGGGAGGGCTCTGGCCTGTCCCAGCCTCCTCTCGTGAGCGGCTGGTTGAGGTGAGCGCATGCGGGGCAGTAGCTCTCTGGCGCGCCGGGGAAGCCGGCGATGTCATGTTTGAGCTGAGTGCTCTTCGTGCTGCCTGTGTGCCTGCCTTGCGGCCCCCGGGTGACTCTGACGGGCCGCTGCTCGCGGAACTTGGCGGACGTGAGTTCCGGTTCGCGGTGCCTGCGGTGCCCGCGGTGCGGCTGACCCGCGATATCCAGTCCCTGGCGAACCTCTGGAAGTCGATTTCGTGCCCGCCAGGGGACCGGCCCGATCCCGGCTGGCCTGCGGCGGTGTGGACGGCGCTCACGGCACCGGCCTCACGCGTGCCCCTCATTGCGCCTGCAGGCTGCGGCCAGGAGTTCGCCGCTCTCGCGGTCGTTGAGATGGCTGGGCGCGGGCCGGTGCTGTCGATCGTGCGGGTCGCCGTCGCGCGGGGAGCGTCGAAGTATGCGCAGCCTGTTATCCATCACGCGTCCGCTGTCATGGCGGCCGACCTGGATGTCATGGCGGAGCGGCTCGAAGACCTGTTCACGGACGCGCTCCCGCCGGCACGCTCTGAGGCGCTGCGTGCCGGCGGCCGTGCGGTGTGGCTTGGCGGTGACCGCACGGTCGCTGCAGTGGACGGGGCATGGCGTGACCGGGTCGAGGCGGTCTGCGCCGTGATGGGCCTGCAGGTGGAGATCATCGAGGAGCCCGCCCGCCGGATACGCAGCGTGGAGACGGCTCTGGCTGCCGGTGCTGTCCCCGGCCACCTGCTTGTCTGGCAGCCAATGTGCCGTGGCGGCGAGCGGCTGATCAGCTCGTTCCAGAAGCTCAGTGCAGACGGCGAGGTCATCGTCCTGTCCGAGGCGGCGTTCCTTGACGTGCTTGTGGAGACGCGGCTTGCCCTGGCCCAGCTTGGGCTCGCCGAGCCGGGCACCCCTGCGGCGATTGAGGCTGGCCGGAGAACGCCGACTACTGGTGAGGAATGGTTCTACGTCAAGGTTGGCGGCAGTAAGACGGGCGACGTGCTGATCCGCGTGCCGGACTGCGGCCACGGGCAGTGGGGCAGCGATGCGCGACGGAAGGCGCCGCGCGCGGTGATGGGCGTGCATCAGCTCGAAGGTGTTCGCCCGAAGGCGCTGTTCCGGTGCGCGAAATGCGCGAAGCACCGTTGGCGTGCCCGCTTCTGATCGGCGACTTGACCAAATGAGGACGGCGGTCCGCCGTCGTGAGAGGGGCCTGTGACAATGTCCGATGAGCCCGTCGCTCAGCTCGTGCGTGCCCGACTTGAGGCCAGTAGCCTGACCGAAGGTGCCCGGCGATTCGCGCTCACCGCGGTGGCTGGCGATCCTGCGCTGAAGCAGGCACTCACATCACCCTCCGCACCCGCTGCCCCGGCCGCAGGCAGCGGCGCCGGCGCCATGCTGCGCAGCGTGTGGCTGCGGAGCATCAAGGTCCGGGGTTTCCGGGGCGTCGGCCCGTCCTCGACGCTGGCAGTTGAACCTGGCCCGGGGCTCACCCTCGTCGTCGGGCGCAATGGATCGGGCAAGTCCAGCTTCGCCGAAGGCATCGAGATCGCCTTGACCGGGAGAAACGAGCGTCTTACGGGCAAGACCGCTGACTGGCAGAAGCAGTGGCGCAACATTCACGACGGCACGAGTGCCGAGGTCACCGTCGAGTTCCAGGTCGATGGCGACCGGCGGCCACTGACTGTACGGCGCTCGTGGACCGGGAAGAACATTGACGACGCGGTATCGGCGGTCGCCTGGAAGGGCGACGGGCAGAGCGGCCCGCCGGAGCTGGGCTGGGGCACCGCGCTGGAGCAGTACCGGCCGTTCCTGTCCTATGACGACCTCGGCAAGGTCAGCGCCAAGCCGAGCGTCGGGTTCGACCTTCTCCTCGGTGTCCTGGGGCTGGAAGCCATCACAGGTGCGCAGGATCTCCTCACGGCGGCGCGGGGCGAACTCAGCAAAACGGTGTCCGAGCCGCAGGAGAGGCTGCCGGCGCTACTGAAAGACCTGAGCGGTATCGATGACGATCGGGCCCGGCGCGTGACACGAGCCCTGACGTCAGACCCTCCCGACATCGCAGACGTGCGCGATACGCTCGCTGAGACACCCGGGCCAGGCGGGGGTGACTCCCTCAGGACGGTGCTCACCAGGCTCGCGTCCCTCCCGGTCCCCGACGCGGAGATGGTCAGCACTGCGGCCGGGGAACTGGGCGCAGCAGCCACCGCGGTCCAGGGATTCAAGGGCACCGACACCGAGGAGGCTGCACGACTCGCCGACCTGCTCAACGCTGCACTGACATACCACGCCTCGCACGGCGATGGCCCCTGCCCCGTCTGCGGCCAGGGCACGCTTGATGCCGGCTGGCAGCAGCGCACAGCAGACGAGATCGGCAACCTGCGCCGGCGGGCTGCCGAGGCGGTCGCGGCACGAGACTGGCTCGCAGCAGCGCTCACGCGGGCACGTGAGCTGATCCTCCCGGTCCCCGCCGCGCTGGCCGGCGCAAGCCCCGATGGCATCGACACATCCCAGGCCGCCTCAGCGTGGCATGACTGGGCCGGGCTGGCGCGCGAGAACGACGCGCTGGCACTTGCGGCGGCTGTCGGGCGCCTGGCGCCCGCACTCACTGAATCCGCCGGGGCTGTCCGCGACCGGGCCGCGCACCTCTTGCGGAGCATCGAAGATGCCTGGCGGCCGGCCGGCGCACGAGTGCAGGGCTGGCTGGACTGGCATACGCGCGCGGAGGACGCCCGGACGGGTTATGCCGACGTGTCGGCGGCCCTCAACTGGATCAAGGATCAGGCTGAGCAGCTGCGCGACGAGCGGCTCGCGCCGTTCAGCGACCACTCCGCCCGGATCTGGGCTGACTTGCGGCAGGAGAGCAACGTTGATCTCGGGCCGATCGCCTTCGCCGGAAGCGGGCGCACCCGGCGCAAGCTCGACGTTCCGGTCCGGATCGACGGTGCGGACGGCGGTGTCCCGATGCTCAGCAACGGTGAGCTGCACGCGCTGGGACTGTCGCTGTTCCTCCCGCGGAGCACCGCCCCGGACAGCCCCTTCCGGTTCGTCGTCATCGACGACCCCGTGCAGGCAATGGACCCCTCTAAGGTCGAGGGACTCGCACATGTTCTCCATGAGACCGCTGCCGACCGGCAGGTCATTGTCCTGACACACGACGACCGGCTCGCGGATGCACTGCGGCGCCTGATGCTCCCGACCACGATCCTTGAGGTCACCCGGCGCGAGGGCAGCCAGGTCGAGATCGTGCCCAACCAGGACCCGGTCCGCCGTTACCTCGACGATGCGCGGCAGCTCGCCCGCACAACCTCGCTGCCGGACGACCTCGCCGCCATCGCCGTCACCGGAAGCTGCCGTGACGCCGTAGAGGTGGCGTGCCAGAGGGCCGCGCGCCGGAGGCTTCGCGCTGATGCCGTCCCGATCGCCGAGGTTGACGAGCGCCTGCTCCGCGCCCCCACAACTATGCAGCGCGCGGCCCTGGCGCTCCTGGGTGACGGCCGCCGCACCGGCCAGGTGATGCCGATGCTGAACAAGCTCGCAGGCGCGCCGTGGGCCGCCGATGTCCTGCGCGACGTGCGTGAGGGAACACATCAGCCGCGCACCGACCTTGATCGCATCATCAAGGACAGCGGACGGTTGTGCGATCTGATCCTGGCCATCCCGGTCCCGTGAACGGGGACCCGGGAATGGCCGCCAATAGCGGCGACAGGCCCCCGGACCCGGGGTCAGCGCTCGAACATGCCGACCGGCTGCTCCGTGAATCCGATCCGGGCACGGCGGGCCTGTGGCCGCGGACCGCCGCCCGGCTGACGCGTCTGGCACTGGAGCGAGCCACCGATCGGTACTGGAACGGGGCGCGACCGGAGCTGCTGGCCTGCCCGACGACGGTGCGGATCCTCATGCTGGAACGCGTGCTCGGCCGCGCCGGCGCCGGCGGCGCCTATCTCGTCTGGTCACGCCTTTCCGACGCGACGCACCCGCATCCATACGAGCTAGCGCCAACATCCGGCGAGCTGCGGCACTGGCACGACGAAGTCGCCCATCTCGTGAATCTGCTCGATCGATCCACCGGCCATGCACCAGATTCCCCGACCGGATGACGAGCATCACCAGCAAGCGTGGCAGCAGCCGATATAGCTCAGCCCCACTCTCTCAGGGAGCTCCGTCAGCCAGGAAGTTGTCCCGGCGATCAGAGGCTAGGCTTCGGCGGCAGCTGCGGGCTCGGCGACCGGTAAGTGGCGGTGGTTTGTCAGCGCTGTATGACGTGTCAGAATCTCGATGATGAGCAGCAGCAGGCCCCAGCCAGCCCCCGACAAAGACGTCTGGTGGAACGGTCTGCGGTGGGTCGAGGCTGCGCATATGCAGGTGGCCCGGTTCGAGGAAGCGTTCTTCGAAGAGGTGAGCGCGCTCACCGATGCAGACATGCGCCACCGCCTCAACGGCGACTCGGACCTCAGCAGGTCCTGGCGCGCGTCCACGGACGCGAACCGCTCGCCGTACGACCCGCAACGGCCCCTCCGCGTACCGTCGTGGGGCTTGCACATGCAGGTCGCGACGGAACTCGACCTGCTCAGTGTGGCTGTCCGCAACGTCCTCCGCGCCCAGGCCCGGATACCCGAGCAGCATCGCCCGGAGATGGGCGGCCAGGATGTGCTTGAACTCATGCGCAACGTCTCCGAGCACTGGGACGAGGAAGGTGGGCACTCGGCCAGCGCGCTGGCCAGGGACCATCCGGAAGTGAGTGTCGGCGGAATCGCCTACACCAACAAGGAGATCTGGATAGGCGGCCTCGACGGGGTGCCAATATCTAGGATCCAGGCGTGGCTGCAGCGGGTGCGGCAGTCGCTGGTCACGTGCCTGACCGGCGCCGGCATCGACGTGCCTGAGGATCTCATGGCGTCACGGGTCGAGGGTGACGACGAACTGCCGTGGCCCGCCGAGCGCCTGCGTTATCGCTGGTCGATCCCCAAGGTGGACGAGGAGGACTGGCCACGCACGCGGATGCCGCACGAAGTGGCGGACCTCCTGGCCGCGAGATTCGCATCACTCCGGTCCCGAGACCACCTGGACTAAAGGAGTGTGCCGGTATCCGGGTTAGGGGGATCGTTCTTCGCCGGTAGTTGGCGCAGAGTCGGCGGTGTCCTCGCCGGGAAGGGCGTAGCCGATGACGGTCACAGCACCCTGATGACCAGCGATTCGCGGGCGGCTTCGACGACTTCCTTGGTCACCACGGAGGGCATCCCCGTCGCGGCCCCGCCTGGACGAGATCCCCCTTCCCGACGGGACACCACCCGCCGCCGCTGGCCATTGATCTGCAGAAATTGCACGCTCTGGACCGGAGCCATCCCGGTAATAGGCGCGGAACAGCAGGTGCCCATCGACCTGGAGAAGCGGAATGTCGGTCGGCGCCGCTGCACCGGTCATCGGGTGGAGCCCGCTAGCCGGGCGAATGTCCTGCGGGCACGGCTGGTGACTTCGCGGTCGCCGTTGAGGGTGCCCCATTGCAGCCCGCTCAGGGCATCCAGAGCGGCCAGGCACGACAGTGCCTCTTCCTCGGTGCGTGCCAGCGCCCGGCCGTAGCCGCCGAGGAAGGAGGTCCGCAGATCTGGGCGCTGGTCCCACGCGCCGTATTCGAGCCGGACCAGGTCGCGGACGACGGGCCCGGGCTCTGCCCGCTCGAAGTCGATCACCGCGAGCTGGCGGGTGGCCGGATCCCACAGCCAGTTCCGCGGCTGGGTATCACCATGCGTCGGGACCACCGCCAGTTCCGGCGCGAGGGAAAGCAGGTCAGCCGCGCAACGGCGCACCAATGCGATCTCGGGTGGCACGAGCAGCCCGCGGGCGCGGCGCAGGTGCTCCTCGACGCGCTGTGCGGCTCGGCCGGGGCTGCTATCCCTAGGCATGGGCGGAGCGGCGTCGTGCAGCCGACGCAGCAGCTGGCCGGCCTGGCGGTGCAACTCGCGCTCGTCCTCGGCAGACAGGGGAAGATCCTGGGCGATCTGGCCGGGCAGGCCGCTGATCACGATGGCCAGGATCTGGCTGTCGACGGCGGCGAGATCCGGTGCCAGGCGTGGCCCTAGCGTGGTGGTCCAGTTCCAGTAGGCGGATACCTCGCGCTGGTGGAAGCGCTCGGATGAGTGCCGTTTGACGAACCAGCGGGTTCCGGCAGGATCCGTTATCTCCCACACGGCGGAACTGTTCCGCGGCCAGGATCGGTCCGCGACCTCGGCTATCGGGCCGGTCACGGACCGGGCCAGTCCGGCCAGCTGGTCAGGTAGCCCGGTCATCTCGCGTGTCTCCCCCTTACTCCTAGCGCGCATGTTGATCCGGACGCGGTTTCACCGATGCACCGAGCCGTCCGGGATCTCTCTATCCCCCAGCGCACGGCACCTCGCCGAGCGGCTGCTCGACTTTCTCAGCAGCCGCATGGCACACGTGTAAGCCGCCCGCAGCAGTAATCCGCGGAGACGTCAAGTTCCCGCAATCCGCGCCGGACGCGGCTGACATCGCCGCCATCCTGCCACTTGCAGGTATCAACGCAGATGGGCTTGGCCCGCGAGGTCGAATCCGCCGTCGGGCGGGCGCCGCCCGGAGGGGATGCCGCCGGGGTTCTCGCGCTGGCAGGTGGTCATGCCGCCCACAGGGCGGTCTGGCTGTGGATCTCGCGGAGCCAGCCGAGCAGCCTGGGCAGGTTTGCGTCCGGGGCGTAGGTGAGGTAAGTGCCGTCGGCGCTGTCGCACCCGATCGCGTCGGCGTACCGGAGCCGCTTGAGGGAGTTGACGCGGCCCATGTGGACCCACTTGCCGCGCCACTTGGCCGCGGCAGCCAGTCCCCGTACGGCGGGGCCGAGCTTCCAGGAAGTGCTGCCGCCGATGAACAGCGCGTCCAGCTCA
>WNFC01005578.1_pt1 | contig 37110 bp, 36 predicted proteins | sample 5400541 | NCBI WGS metagenome assembly WNFC01 (sample SAMN13153342, study PRJNA577476) | soil metagenome | isolation source: 120 cm saprolite under Douglas fir tree site 2 hole 2 replicate 1 | place: USA:California | collected 2015-04-18
ATGCCCCGGGCTTCGGCCTCCCTCTCGAGCTGCGTGGGGAGCGGGGTCATCGGAGGTCTCCGGCGAGCACGCGGACCACGTGGCTCACCAGGTCGTCGACGGTCACGATCCCCAGCTCGTCCGGGCGGGCCACCTCGGGCGAGGTGAACCCCAGCTTCTCCTCGAGCGCGACGTTCATCTCGATGGTCTTGAGGGAGTTGAGCCCGAGGTCCTCCAGCTCCGCGTCCGGCCGGATGCCACTCGGATCGATCCCGAGGGTGTGCGCGAGGACCGCGTAGACCGCCTCCGCGACGGCGGGCCGCGGAAGGGGCGGGGACGTCCGCTCATGCGCTCGTTCGTGCATCGGCACCTCCTGCCACGGGTGAGGACCGGCCATCCGCGGCCACGATCCAGCCCTCGAGAGCAAGGCCGAGGGCTTCCGGACGCTCGAGAGGAACGAGATGTCCGGCATCGGGCAGCTCGCAGAGCTGCCCGAGCGGGAGACCGCCGGCCAGGGCGGCCACGTCCTCGGCCGAGACCACCGCATCCTGGGCACCGGCGACGACGAGCGCGGGCACGTGGACCCGACCGAGCCAGGGGCGAGCATCCGATCGGCGGAGCGCGGCCTGGGCGGTCCGGCGTATCGCGATGGGATCGGCGCTCTCCAGACTCTCCAGCCACGCCTCCACGACTTCGGGCGAGTGCCGCCGGGTCGTGCCGCCGAACAACCAGCTCGCCATTCCGCGCAGGACGGGGCGCTTACCCAGGCGGTCCATGGCCTCGAGGGTCGCCAGGCGGCGCGCCCCGCTCTCCACCGTCTCGGGCGAAGCCGGCGTGGCCACGAGGGCGAGGGCGGCCACGCGCTGCGGATGCCGGACGGCGGCACGCAGGCAGACGAGACCGCCCAGGCTCAATCCCACCAGTGTCGCTCGAGGGACGTGCAGGGCATCGAGCACGCCGAGGAGGTCATCGGTGAGCTCGTCGAGGCAAACGTCGTTCGATGCGGCCGCACTGCGCCCGTGGCCCCGCAAATCGGGGACGATGACCCGCCGCGAGCTCGGAAGACTCGGGATGACGGACTTCCATGCCTGGCCGGACGTGAGCAGGCCGTGCAGAAGGAGCACGGGCCGACCGTCCGCAGGGCCCACCGGTGCGTAGTCCGACACGTAGAGGGGCACCGGGATCGCGTCGACGACGACCCCGGTGACGGCGCGCAAGGTCAGGTGGTCCCCTCTCTCACCAAGACGCGGAAAAACGCGGGCTCCCGTATCATGAGCGGGCGCCCTCCCTGCTCGCCCGTACGTCGAGCGCCGGCGAAGCGATGTGGTTCCGCTCACGCCGCCTCGCGGCCTGGCGGGATTCTGGGCCTTTGGCCCCAGGTTTTCCAGCGAATGCGCGTCTAGCTGATGAGCCTCTGGCGCGCGGCGCGCTTCCAGCGCGCGACTTCCCGGCGGCGGTAGGCGGGCATGGTGTCCACCGCCTCCACGCAGGCGCGGAATTGCTGGGCCGCGCCTGCGGAGTCTCCGGCGGCCAGCAGGACCTCGCCGTAGCGCAGCAGCCCTTCGGGGTCATGGGGCCGTCTCTCGACGTACTTCGACAGGGCCCAGCGGGCGTGATCGATGGAGCCCGACTCGAAGTACGTCGAGCCGATCTCCCGCCAGACTTCGCTCCGCGCGTGGGCGTCGTCCCGCGAGACCACCTCCTCGAAGTGGCGGATGGCGTCTTCGTATCGCTTCTCCTCGCGCGCGATGCGGCCGAGCTGGTAGTGCGCGTCCAGCTCCGAGGGATCGATCTCGACGGCGCGCCGGAAACGCTCCTGCGCCTCCGCGTTCTGGCGCCGCTGCTGATGGATGAGGCCCAGGTTGTAGTGAGCGCTCGCGTCCCGGGGGTTCAGGGTCGAGGCCTGCAGGTGGCGCTTGAAGCTCTGCCGCGCGCTGAAGCTCCAGGTCACGTCGCCGAGGTCTCCCCGAAGATAGCGCCAGCCGAAGAAGAGGACGAAGGGCGAGGCCAGGAAGGCGAGGAAGGGCTGGAGGAGGAGGGCGACGGGCGCGAGGAGCGCCACCGCCACCGCGCTCGTGAGTCGCGCGCCGAAGGTCGTCTGCAGGGCGATCACCATCAGTGCCGCGAAGAGGAGCCCGCCCATGGCCCAGAGGGCGAGGTACACCGCCAGCCCCCGCACGCCGAGCCCGAAGAAGGGGAGGATCAGGGACAGCAGGGCAAAGGGCAGGCGCGCGGCCGCCCAGGCGAAGAAGGTGCACGCGAGCAGGGGCCCGAAATCGCGGCGGAAGGCCACACCGAAGCTGCCGACAGGCTCGAACACGGTGAGGGCGAGCAGCGCGAAGGGTGCGTAGAGCAGGGCCAGCCCGAAGATGTCGCCCAGGCTGGAGGTGAGCGAGACGAGGGCCACGACGGAGTAGGGCGACGGTGGCGCGGGCTTCGAGAGCGCTCCGGCGGAGGCGACCATCATCTGGACGGTCAGGGCGGCGGCCATGACCGCGGACACGATCACGACCAGCGCGGCGCCGAAGAGAAGGCTGCCCTGGTCCAGGATCCCCGAGAACGCGCGGCGTGGCCGGCGATAGAGTTCCAGGAAGAGGCCGACGTTCTCGAAAAGCATCGGCGGCGATCCTACCGCCCTTTGTCCAAGCCGACGGCGGAGGCGGGATGCGCGCGCGCCTGCGCGAGCGCACGGTCGGCGGCGGCCGTGTCTCCCGTCTGGCGCAGGATCTCCGCACGCCGCAGGAGCGCCCGTACCACCGCGGGGTCCTGCGGTTGCCGCTCGACCAGGGCGGAATAGGCCTCGAGGGCGAGGTCCCAGTCCCCCCGCTTCTCGAACAGGCTGGCCGCGCTGAGGAACAGGCGCGCGGGAAGCGGCCCCTTGGCCCGCCCCACGAGATCGCGGAGGAGATCGATCACGAGGTCCCGCTCGCTCGCGCGCGCGTAGAGCTCGACGAGGCGGGACCCGCTGCGGCCCAGCTCCTTCTCGTCGGAAGCGTCGCACGCGATGTCGTAGGACTCGCGCCAGGCGTCCGGACTCGACGGATCTCGCACGAGCACGGCCGCGATCTCGCGGCGCGCCCGAACCAGATCGCCGGCGACGCGCAGCTCGAGGGCGCGCTCCAGCCCCGGATCCTGCTCGAGGGTCAGCTCCTTCTCGATGGAGGGATGGATCCACCTCGCCTCGATCCCCGCCGCCCGGACGGCAAGGGCGAAGGCGGCCCCGAACAGGAACCCGCCGACGTGGGCCCAGAAGGCCACTCCCGACTCCGCGCCCCCGTGATGGGCGTACCAGAACTGCTCCCCGAACCAGAGGGGCACGATGACGAAGGCGGGGACGCCGAAGGTGAACCGGGGCCGCGGCAGGGGGAACAAAGGCATGTAGAGCATGCGGATGTGGCGGCGCGCGTAGCGGACGAGGAACGCGCCCATGACGCCCGCGATGGCGCCGGAGGCGCCGATGAGCGGGATCGAGCTGTGCGGGAACTTGGCCACGTGGGTGGCGAGGGCGGCGAACCCGGACAGGAAATAGAGGGCCGCGAAGAGGGCCCGCCCGAAGACGTCCTCGACGAACGGTCCGGTCACCCAGAGGAAGAGCATGTTGCCCAGGAGGTGGAGCCATCCGCCGTGAACGAACATCGAGCTGAGCGCGCGGTCCGGCTTGCCTTCGCTGGGCACGTAGCCGAAGCGCCGCGACGGCAGCCGGTTGCGCAGGGCGTGCAGCTCGATTCCCATCTCGTCGAGCTTCCGCTGCTGCTCGGCGATGGTCTCCCCCGGCGGCGTCATGGACTTCCGGGTGAAAGCCCTGCGTTGCTCCTCGACTCCTTCCTGGCATTCCTTGTCGTCGCAGAGCGCGGCCAGATCCGGGGGCAGCCGGAGGTAGGGCCGCTCCTGGAAGTACACGACCATCTCGTTGATCTTGGCCACGACCTCGTTGCGCCAGGCCGCGCCCGGGCCGGCGGCGGAGGTCATCAGGAAGAACAGGACGTTGGCGGCGAGCAGCCCGTAGGAGACCCACGGCTGCCGGCGGACGATCGAGTCTTCCTGGCCGATCGGAATCAGCATGCGCGGAGGCGGCGCAAGGCCGCCTCTCTCGATCCGTCCACGAGGTAGAGGTCGGTGAGCAGCCGGTGGTAAGTGTAGACGGATCCGTGCGGCGGCTAGAAGCCGGCTTCGACCGGGATGAGGTGGGAGTGCAGCGCGCGCAGGTCCCCCGGGAAGTGGGTGTCCGCTTCTCCCACATCCACGCGGTAGCCGCACAACAGCGCGACGGAGTGAAGCTCGATGGCCTCGTTCCAGAGCTCCTCGAGCTGGCGCGTCGCCGGATGGTTGACTCTCCAGAGGAGGTTGACCATCTCGCCGTAGACGCGGATCCGGCGGAACCGGCCGCCGCGGCGCGCCGTCGTGATCACGTCGGCCAGGATCGATCGGAAGCGAGCGGCATCGACCTGCCCGTCGGCGAGGCAACGCGACAACAAGGTGGCGGCGTCGATGCAGGTGAGCTGGCCCCATCCCTTGAGGTCGCCGAGGTCGAAGCCGGTCTCGCGCAGGCGCGCCTCGACGGCCTCGAGGTGCGGCTCCGTGGCCACCAGGATCACGCCCTCGCCCTTGCCGAGCCCACGCCCGGCATAGAGCGACACCGCCTCGACCAGCGCGCGGTCGTCCTCGTAGAGCTGGACGAGGTGCTCGTTGGAGAGCGGCTCGGCCAGACGATCGTTCCAGGGCGCGCTGATGCTCATGAAGACACTGAGGTCGACAGACTTCGGCTCACGTTCCACCGTACCACCGACGCCCGTCGAGGGGTGGCGGCCCGTCTCTTTTTTCACTAGGATCGCGCCCTCGTCGCGGAGGCAAGCAATGGCGGAGGGCCGTCTCGGCGTCGGGTTCATCGGCAGCGGCTTCATCACCCGGTTCCACATCAAGTCCTGGGTCGGCGTCCGCGACGCCGACGTGCGCGGCGTCTGGAGCCCCCATGCCGGACGCGCGGAGGAAGCGGCGGCCCTGGCCCGCTCCCTGCGCGTGGGCGCCGCCCGCGCCTTCGCTTCCATCGAAGAGATGGTGGCCGCGCCCGAGATCGACTGCATCTGGATCTGCGGCCCGAACCACGCGCGCATCGCGAACATGGAGCGCATCGTGGACGCGCTCTCTCGCGGGGCCCGGCTCGTGGGCGTCGCCTGCGAGAAGCCGCTGGCCCGCAACGGCGCGGAAGCCCGCCGCATGGTCGAGCTGGTCGAGAAGGCGGGCGTCCTTCACGGCTACCTCGAGAGCCAGCTCTTCTCGCCCGTGCTGGAGCGTGGCCGGGAGATCGTCTGGGCGCGCGGGGCGGCCCTGGGCGGGCGCCCCTATCTCGCGCGCGCGGCCGAGGAGCACAGCGGGCCGCACATGCCGTGGTTCTGGCGCGGCGACCAGCAGGGCGGGGGCGTGCTCCTCGACATGATGTGCCACAGCCTGGAAGTCGGCCGCCATCTCCTCACCGCGCCGGGCGCGCCACGAAACACGCTGCGGCCCATCAAGGTCTCCGCCCAGATCGCGTCGCTCAAATGGTCGCGCCCGGAGTACGCGGATCTCCTCAAGGAGATGATGGGCCCCGAGGTCGACTACCGGAAGGCGCCCGCGGAGGACTTCGCGCGCGCCACCGTCCAGTACGTCGACGAGAAGGGCCTCAAGGTGATGACGGAGGCCACGACCTCCTGGAGCTTCGTGGGCGCGGGCCTGCGCCTGAGCCTGGAGCTGCTCGGCCCCGAGTACTCGATGTCGGCCAACTCGCTCGACGCGGGCGCGCGCGTCTTCTTCAGCCGCCGCCTCCAGGGCAAGGCGGGCGAGGACCTGGTCGAGAAGCAGAACGCGGAACAGGGCCTCATGCCCGTCGTGGGCAGCGAGACCGCGGAGTACGGGTACGAAGGCGAGAACCGATACTTCACGCAGTGCTTCCTCGACGGCAAGCAGCCCTGGCTCGACTTCCACGCCGGGCTCGACGTGACCCGGCTCCTCATGGCCTGCTACCTGAGCGCGGAGCAGGAGCGCGTGATCGACTACCCGCCCGCGGATCTCGACACGTTCGTGCCCGCCGTCGCGCGCGGGACCTGGAAGCCCTGAGGGGGACGCGGTTATAGTCGAGGGATGCGCGGCCCCGGCGCCTCGGCTCGTCGAATGGTGCGGATGGCGGCCGCGCTGTGCGCCCTGTCCTCGTCCGTGGCGGCCGCGCCCCCCGCGTCCAAGCACGTCCAGCCCGAGCTCGTCGCGGACGTGGAATCCATCGCCGGTGGCCGGCCCTTCCAGGCCGGCCTGCGCCTCCGCATGGACCCGGAGTGGCACACGTACTGGAAGAACCCCGGCGATTCCGGCCTGGCCACGCGCCTCACCTGGAAGCTGCCCGACGGATTCCAGGCCGGGCCCATCGAATGGCCGTATCCGGAAATCTTCAAACAAGGACCCGTCACGAGCTACGGCTACACGCGCGAGGTGCTGCTTCCGGTCACGATCACGCCGCCGACGACGTTGACCGCGGGGACGTCGGTGACGCTGGCCGCTCGGGCGGACTGGCTGGAGTGCCGCGAGGCCTGCCTGCCCGGACGCCGCGAGCTCTCGATCGGAAGCGCCGCAGCCGTCCGCGCGGTGGGGCGCCGCCTTCGCCTCCGCGCGGGAACGACTGCCGCGGGCCGCCGCGGGATGGGCTTTCGAGGCGCGCGAGACGCCGGAGCGGCTCGTCCTCGTGGTGCGGCCGCCGCGCGCACAAGCGGAGATACGCCAGGCCTATTTCTTTCCCGACCGCGGCCAGGTGATCGACCATGCCGCGACCCAGACCTGGGCGCGCTCGGCCGGGAGCTATCGACTGGAGATGACGCCCGCGCCCAATGCGGCCCGCCCGCTGGGCGCGCTCGAGGGCGTCCTGGTCATCGAGGGTTCCGGGGGCAGCACCGCCGTACGCGTGGACGCGAAGAGCGCCGCGCCGTCGGCGAAGGAGAAGCCATGAGGATCCGCGTTCCCGCGCTGGCCGCGACGGCGCTCGCCGCCGCCCTTTCCATTCCGTCCGCGCCGGCCGCGGCCGTCATCGGCCAGCCGGCACCGGAGGTGAGCCTGCCCGACACCAGCGGCGCGACCCAGCGCCTGTCCGCCTACAAGGGCAAGTTCGTCGTGCTCGAATGGGTGAACTTCGAGTGCCCGTTCGTGGGCAAGCACTACGGCAGCGGGCACATGCAGAAGCTGCAGAAGGACTACACGAGCAAGGGCGTCGTGTGGCTCTCCATCAACTCCTCGGCCAAGGGCCAGCAGGGCTACTACGCGAGCGACAAGGTGAACGCGCTCTTGAAACAGAAGGGCGCCGCGCCCACCGCGTACCTCCTCGACACCGCCGGCTCCGTCGGCCGCGCCTACGGCGCCAAGACCACGCCGCACATGTTCATCGTCGATCCCAAGGGCACGCTGATCTACGCGGGCGGCATCGACGATACGCCGTCCACCGATCAGGCCGACATCGCGACCGCGACGAACTACGTCTCGAAGGCCCTCGACGAGGTCCTGGCCGGCAAGCCGGTGAGCACGGCCACGAGCCAGTCGTACGGCTGCTCCGTCAAGTACTGAGTCGGGCCCTCAACGATCGAGGATCGGGCGGAGCTGGGCGAGGAGGCGCGCGCCCACGTCCGTCCCACGCACCTCGCCGAGCCGCCGCTGCTGTCCCGCGATGACGGGGTCCCGCACCGCGCGATCCCGGACGATCCGGTGCAGCAGGGCCGCGACTTCGTCCGGCCGCTTGTCCTTCAGGAGGACACCCGCCCCGGCCAGGGTCTCGGACACCGCGGCCGCGTCGTAGGCGACGACCGGCATCCCGAACGCCATCGCCTCCAGCAGGGGCACGCAGAAGCCCTCGTGCTCGGACAGCGAGACGTACACGGTGCCCACGGAGTAGTACGCGCGCAGCTCGTCGTCCTCGGCCTGCCCCGTGAACAGGACCTCCTGCGCGCCCAGCTCGCGCGCGACGGCCTGGAGGAACAGCAGGTAGGGCTCGTAGCCCCAGTGGTCGCCGACGAGGAGGAGGCGGCTGCTCGGATCGAAGGTGCGCTGGTAGAAGGCGAAGGCACGGATCAAGTCCTCGATCTTCTTGTTCGGGATGATGCGGCCCACGAAAAGGACGTTCGTGCGGCCGTCCCCGAACACGCTCCGGACGACAGCGGAGGCGGGCCCGGCGGCGAAGGCATCGAGGTCGAGCGTGATGGGGACGACGCCGGTTTGCCGGTAGCCGGCCGCCTCCAGCTCGCGGCGATTGAACTCGCTGACGCCGAGGCCCAGCTCCGTTCGCTCCGCGAAGGCCCGCAGCTCGAGGCGGCCCTGATGGCATTGCCGGGCCAGATGGGGCAGGAACCCGGCGAGGAGCTCCGGGGGCGTGATGTTGTGATAGCGCGTGACCAGGCGGTCCGGCGCCTGGAAGATGAAGCGGCCGGCGCCGCTTCCGATCGCGAAATGGAAGATGCAGACCGTCTCCGGGGAGGAGAGGGGTCCGTACTCCCACAGGCGGCGGCATTGCTGCGCCAGGCGCGGATGCGCGTGCTCGGCGAAGATGTCCGAGTCGAACCCGGCCGCGCGCAGACGGCGCTGGATGGCGAGCGCATCGTTGCTCACGGCATCGCCGTAGGAGAGGGCGGCCATGAGCTGGTGGACGGGGCGGGGCATGAAACGAATCATCCACGAAAAGAGAAAAAGAACGGATTCACGCGGTTAGCAGGATAGAGGTTGTGGCCAGGTCGGCGGTCAGCTTTTGCGTCAACGGCCAGCGGTGGCGCGGCGCCCCCCGATCGCCAAGGCGACTCCACCGAGGATCGCCACAGCGGAAACTACAAGGCGCGCCGTGACCGCCTCACCCAGGAGCAGAACCGCCCCCAGCGCCGTCAGCACCGGGACGCAGAGCTGGACCGCGGCGGCGCGCGTCGCGGTCAGGCCGGGTAGCGCTCCGTACCAAAGGCTGTAGCCGACGCCGGAGGCGATCGCGCCCGAGGCCACCGCGAGCACCACCCCCGGCCGGGTGACATGAGGCGCCCCGGGCACGATCAGGCTGAGCGCGATCGTGAGGGGGACGGCGCGCGCGAAGTTCCCGGCCGTCGTCTCCAGCGGGCGGACGGACGAGCGTCCGATCAGCGAGTAGATCCCCCAGGCCACGCCCGCCGTCACCATGAGCGCCGCCCCGATCGGGTCCGGCGCGCGCAGACCGCCGGAGACGAGGACGACCACGCCGCCGGCCGCGAGCGCGATCCCGCCCCACTCCGCGGGCCCCGGCCGCTCGCCCGTGCGCAGGGCCCACGCGATCATGGTCGCCTGCACGGCTCCGAAGGCCAGCAGCGCGCCCACCGCGGCCCCGATGCGCACGTAGGCGAACGAGAAGGCGGCGGCGTAGGCAAACAGGGCGGCCGCGGAGGACCAGCGCCCGGCGGCGAGGATCGCGCGCGGCGCGCGCCCGGCGAGGATCCACAGCGCGAGGGCACCGGACAGCAGACGGATGGTGGTGAAGGTCGCGGCGTCCGCCTGCCCGCGACCGAGCGCCCCGCGGCAGAGGAGGGAGTTGGCGGCGAAGCCGATCAAGGCCGCGGCCGTGAACGCGGTCGTCCGTGCTCCCGGCCTCACGCCCCGGCGGACTGCCGCCTTACGACGGCCGACGAGCGACGCGGGACGCGACGCCGGCGGGACCCGCCGCCGGCATGTCGAGACGGCCGGCCAGCTCCATCACGAGCTTGACGCGCTTGCCCTCGCGCACGACGGTGAGATTGCGCTTGCCGTCGATGCGGATCTGCTGCCGCACCTCCTCGAGGGTGAACTGCTTGGCCGGACGGCCGTCCGCGCCCGGCGAAGAGGGCGCCACGCGCACGACGCGGAACGTCTCGTCCGCCAGCGAGTCCTGGGCGAGGGTCACTCCCGTTCGGAACCGGCGCAGCAGGTCTTCCTTGTCCGGGGCCGCGGCCAGCGCCTCGTCCATCTCCACCTTGTGGGTTTCGATCATGCGCATGAGCTCGTCGTTGAGCAGGCTCATGCCCAGCGCCTTGCTCGTCTGCATGATCCCGGGGAGCTGGACGGTCTTGGACTCGCGAACCAGGTTCGCGACCGCCACCGTGACCACCAGCACCTCGAGGGCGGCCATGCGTCCTCCGCCCTTCTTCTTCACCAGGGTCTGCGCGACCACGCCCTTGAGCACGTCCGAGAGCACGCTGCGCACCTGCGACTGCTGGTCGGCCGGGAAATTGTCGATGACGCGATCGACGGCGCTCACCGCGTTGTTGGTGTGGAGGGTGCCGAACACGAGGTGACCCGTGTTCGCCGTCTCCAGGGCCAGCATGATCGTCTCCGGGTCGCGCATCTCGCCCACGAGCACGATGTCGGGGTCCTCGCGCAGGGTGGCCCGCAGCGCCCGCCCGAAGCTCTTCGTATGGCCTCCCACCTCGCGCTGGTTGATGAGGCAGCCCTGGCTGGCGTGAACGAACTCGATCGGGTCTTCCAGGGTGACGATGTGCGCCTTCTTGGTCCGGTTGATGTAATCGATCATCGCGGCCAGCGTCGTCGACTTGCCGCTGCCCGTCGGGCCCGTGACCAGGATCAGCCCCTTGGGCAGCTCGCAGAACGACTTGATCACGAGGGGCAGGGAGAGCTGCTCGAAGGTCATGATCTTCGAGGGGATCTGGCGCAGCACGGCGGAGACGCCGAAGCGGTCGCGGAAGACGTTGACGCGGAACCGCGCGGAGCCGGGCAGGGCGTAGGCGAGGTCGGTGTCGTTGTCCTCCGCGAATTGCTGCTTGTGCCGGGCCTCCATGACCGGCTCCAGGAGGTCGAGGACCTCGCGCGGGCCGAGCACGGCGAGGTCGTCCATGGCGCGCATGTCGCCGTCGATCCGCCAGTGCGGCTTGTGTCCGGCGGAGAGATGCAGGTCGGACGCGCCTTCGGCCACGACGCGCTCGAGCAGCTTCTCCAGCCGCGGCGAGCGGCCGGGCGCCTCCGGGGCCTTGGCCGCGGCGGCCTTGCCCTTGGCCTCGAAGCCCTTCACCCCGCCGTGGCGGCTCAGCACGTCGTTGAAGAATTCCGCCGTGACCTGGATCGGCTTGAGCTCGAGGGCAGGCAGCAGGTCGTGCACGGCCTTGATGACCTGGGTGGTGGGCGCGTCCACGATCCCGAGGGTCAGCACGTTGTCGTCGAGCCGCAGCGGGAGGACGCGGTGCCGCTGGACCATCTCCATGGGCAGGAGGTCGAGGATCTCCGCCGCGGGGGCCGCCGACTGCGGCATCTCGGGGATCTCGATCTTTCCCGAGAGCTGGTGCAGCCGGTGGGCGAGCCCCGAGGAAAGGGCCGCGCCGAACTGCGGGATCTTCTGGAACATCGCCTCGAAGGCCTTGCCCGAGAACTTGAGCGCGGTCACCGGGGTCTTCGCGGTCACGGAGGCGGTGCGCGGCTCGTTCAACAGGAGGCTGACCTCGCCCACGCTCGAGGGCAGGGGGATCTCCCCGATCTCCACCGCCTCGCCCTGGCCCCGGTTCACGGTGACTGCGGCCGAGCCGTCGAGCACGACGTAGAACGAGTCGGAGGGCTCGCCCTGGCGGACGATGGCTTCACCCGGATCGAAGCGCTGGAGCTCCGCGACCTTGACCAGCTGCGGAATCTGCTCCGGCTTGAGCGCACGGAACAGCGCGCACTGTCCCACGGACGCGAACACCTTCGGCTCGCGGTCCTTGGAAAGGCTGAGAGTCTCCATGAGGCCTCCTCCGGGCCGAGTATCGGCGGGAGGCGAACGATACCAGAGGGGAAGTCGGCGTGAAAGCCGCGCCCCGGTTACGATTTCAACATGGCGCGAGCCCGTGACCTCGGCGAGCGGCTGTTCGTGCGCGCCGTGTCCGCGCCCGCGCTGAGCCGGCTCACCGCTCCCCTGGCCGACCTGCGGCTGCCCGGGCCCCTTCTGCGCGCGCTCATGCGCGCCTACATTCGCGCCTACGGCGTGGACATGTCGGAGGCGGCGGAGCCGCTCACCGCGTTTCCGAGCTTCAACGCCTTCTTCACGCGGCGCCTGCGCCCGGGTGCGCGCCCGATCTGCGCGGAGGCGGGCGTCGTCGTCTCGCCTTGCGACTCCCGCGTGCATTCGATCGGGACGATGGCGGAGGATGGCCGGCTCGAGCAGATCAAGGGCCGCACGTATTCCCTCTCCGCGCTCCTGGGATCGGAGGACGACGCGCGGACGTTCGCTCGGGGCGTGCACGCGACGCTGTACCTCAGCCCCAGCATGTACCACCGCGTGCACTCGCCGGTGGACGGCCTCATCCGCGCGTGGCGTTACGTGCCCGGCCGTCTCTTTCCCGTGAACGCGCTCGCCGTCCGCCACGTGGAGAGCCTCTTCGCCGTCAACGAGCGGGTGTCGATCCTCATCGATGCGCCGGAGTTCGGGCCCGTGGCCGTGGTCATGGTCGGCGCGACCAATGTCGGACGGATGAGCCTCAGCTTCGCCGATCTCGTCACCAACTCCGGACGCCCGGGCGCGCTCATCCAGCCGCCGGCGCCCATCCCCATCGCACGCGGCGAGGAGCTGGGCGCGTTCAATCTCGGCTCGACGGTCGTGCTCCTGATCGCCGACCCGAGCCTCCAACCCGCGGGCATCGGCTCCGGCCAGCTCGTGCACGTGGGCGCGCCTCTCTGGCGCCGGTCCCCGCCGTGAGCGAGTCCGCGGCGCGCCGCCGCGTCGGCGTCATCTCGGACACCCACGACCTCGTGCGCCCGGAAGCGCTGCGCGCCCTGCGCGGCTGCGACCTCGTCCTCCACGCCGGCGACATCTGTGGTCCGGACGTCCTCCAGGCCCTGCGCGAGATCGCGCCCGTCATCGCGGTGCGCGGCAACAACGATCACGGTCCCTGGGCGGATGCGCTCCCCGAGACCGCGATCGTGGAGCTGGGCGCGGTGTCCGTGCTGATGGTGCATGACATCAAGACGCTGCGGCCGGGCGCGACGCGCGCCGTGCGGGTCGTGATCTCCGGCCATTCGCACCGGCCCCTGAAGGAAGTCCGCGACGGCGTCCTCTACTTCAATCCCGGCAGCGCGGGTCCGCGGCGATTCACCCTGCCCGTTTCCCTCGGGCGGCTCGACGTCACCGGGGACCGCGTTCGCACGACTCTCGTCGACCTCGGCCGCCCCCGCGAGGCGCGGCGGGCCATAATCGCGCCGTGATGATGACTTCGCGCTCACGCCTCTCTCCATTCCTCCTGCTCCTGGCCCTGGCCACCCTCCCTGCCCCTCCCCTCCGCGCGAAAGAGCCGCCTGAACGGCCGTCGGTCGATTCGGTCCTCGAAACGCTCGGCCGCGTCGTGAGCCTGCAGGAGACTGCCCTCTCCCCGGACGGAACGCGCGTGGCCTGGGCGGAGCGGATACGCGCCGCCGACGGCGCGGAGCGGCGCTCCCTGATCCGCGTGTCCGGCCTGGACGGCGGCGCGCCGCGGGCGCTGACCGCGGCGCGAGACAAGGCGCCTCACCGCGAGCGCGACCTCGCCTGGTCGCCCGACGGCCGGGAGATCGCGTTCCTGTCCGACGCGGCGCAGGACGGCCAGCTCCAGCTTTATGTCGCGCCCGCCGGCGGAGGTACTCCACGCGTGCTGACCCATGCGCGCGGCCAGCTGGAGCATCCGCGCTGGTCCCCGGACGGGAAGCGGCTCGCTGTCCTGTACGTGGCCGGATCCACGCAGGAGCAGGGCGCCCTCGTGGCGTACAAGCCGGACGCGGGTGTCGTCGAAGAGAAGGTCGAAGAGCAGCGCATCGCGATCGTCGAGGTGGCGGGCGGCGAGCTGCGCGAGGTCAGCCCGCCCGATCTCTACGTGTACGACTACGACTGGTCGCCGGACGGCCGCCGGTTCGCGGCGGAGGCCGTCCACGGCTCCGGCACGAACAACTACTGGACGGCCGAGCTGTACGTGGTGGACGCGGCCAGCGGCGAGACGCGCTCTCTCTGGAAACCGCCGCTGCAGATCGCGCAGCCGCGTTGGTCGCCCGACGGCGCCTCGATCGCGGTCATCCACGGCCTGATGAGCGACGAGGGCTCGACGGGAGGCGACGTGATGCTCGTCCCCGCCGCGGGAGGAGCGCCGCGCAACCTCACGCCGGCCTTCGCCGGATCGGCCAGTTGGATCGCATTCCGGGCGGGGGGCGACGTCGTCTTCACCGCCCACGCCGACGGCGAGACGATGGTCGGCACCGTGAGCCCGGCCGCGGCCGGGGTCACGACCGTCTGGCGCGGACCCGCGCTGCTCACGTACTTCAGCCTCAGCCGCGATGGCCGCGTCTTCTCCGCCGTCCACGAGTCGTTCGTCGAAGCGCCGGAAGTCTGGGCGGGCGAGCTGGGCCACGGGCGGTCCGTGACACGCCTGAACGCCGCCGTGAAGGCGCCGTGGGGCGAGGTGAAAAGCCTGCACTGGGACAGCGACGGCCAGCGCGTCCAGGGATGGCTCATCGCGCCGCCGGGCGCCGATCCGGCCACGCGCCATCCGCTCGTCGTCTCCGTCCACGGCGGGCCCTCCTCGGCCTCGTCGCCGCGCTGGCCCTCGCGCTGGACGGGCGTCCTGCCGACCCAGGGCTACTACGTCCTCATGCCCAATCCGCGCGGCAGCTACGGCCAGGGCGAGGCCTTCACGCAGGGCAACGTGAAGGACTTCGGATACGGAGACCTGCGCGACATCTTGAAGGGCGTCGACGCGGCGGTGGCCTCCGCGCCCATCGACGGCGAGCGCGTCGGCATCCTCGGCTGGAGCTATGGCGGGTACATGACGATGTGGGCGGTCACGCAGACCAGCCGCTTCAAGGCCGCGGTGGCCGGGGCCGGGATCGTCAACTGGCAGAGCTACTACGGACAGAACCGCATCGACCAATGGATGCTGCCCTTCTTCGGTGCGTCCGTCTACGACGATCCCGCGGTCTACGCGAAGTCCTCGCCGATCACCTTCATCAAGAACGTGAAGACGCCGACGCTTGTCCTGCACGGCGACCGCGATTCCGAAGTGCCCACGCCCCAGGGCTACGAGTTCTGGCACGCCCTGAAGACGCTCGGCGTGCCGACGCAGCTCGTCGTCTATGAGAACGAGGGCCACGCGGTCTCGAAGCCGGCGCACCTCAAGGACATCCAGGTGCGATCGGTGGAGTGGTTCGATCGGTATCTGAAGTAGGTTCGATCGGTCAGACGGAGGATCGGCTCAACGGACGGAGACGGGCACGGAGACGGAGACGGGCTAGGCCAGAGCGGACAGGGCTTCGCGCAGGCGGGGCAGCACCGCCTCGATGTCTTCCTCGGACACCGCGCCCACGCTGAGGCGGAACCAGCCATCCTCTTCCGCGAAGCCGAAGGCCTGGAAGGGCACGCCGGCCAGGCCCGCGCGGTCGAGGACGTATTGGCGCACGTCCTCGTTCGTCCGGAGCTCGTGGCCGGCGGGGGTGCGGCGGCCGAACGGGTGGATGCGGGCGGCCAGGTAGATCGCGCCCATCGGAGGCGTGCTGTCCACGGCGAAGCCTTCCGTCCGCAGCGCCTGCAGGCCGCGGTGCAGGCGGTCGAGCCGCGCCTGCACGGCGTGGATGAAGCGGGCATGGAAGGCACGGATGGCCGCGGGATCGTCGAGCAGCTTCGCGGTCGCGACCTGCTCCGCGCGCGGCGCCCAGGCGCCGATGTGCCCGAGCAGGGCGGACATGCGGGAGATGACGTCCACGGGGCCGACCGCCCACCCCACGCGCACGCCGGTGGCGGCGAAGGCCTTGCTGATCCCGTCCACGAACATGGTGTAGGGCGCCATCTCGGGACGAAGGCCGACGGGCGTCACGTGGGTGGTGCCGCCGAAGCAGAGCGTCCAGTACACCTGGTCGTACATCACGTAGAGCGGACGCTCGCCGCGCGGGACGCGATGCGCGTTCTCGGCGAGGACGAGATCGCAGATGCGCTCGAGAGCGTCGGCGCTGAACGCGGTGCCCGTCGGATTGAGCGGCGAGTTGAGGGCGAGGAGCCGCGCTCCCGGAAGCAACGGCCGCACGTCTTCCGGCCGGGGCAGGAAGCGCTCCGCGGGCCCGCAGGGGATCGGCACCGCCACGCCACCCGTGAGGTGGACGTAGTGGTTGTTGTTCCAGCTCGGCACCGGGTAGACGACACGGTCGCCGGGGTCCACCAGCGTGCGGTAGGTCGCGTCGATCACGGGCCGCGAGCCCCCGGTGATCACGATGGACGCGACCGGATATTCGAGACCGAGCTCGCGGGCGTAGAAACGGCGGACCGCCTCCCGCAGCTCGCCGAGGCCGTTCGAAGGCGGGTAGTTCGTCTCGCCGTGCTCGAGGGCGGCCACGATGCCGTCCTTGAGCGCGACCGGGATCGGGAATTGCCGCGGGCTGAAGTCGCCCACGGTGAGGTCGCAGACGGGCTTGCCCGCCGCCACCAGGACCCGGATCTCCCCCGCGATGCGGAGGATCTCCGAGCCGCTCATGCGGGCCACCATCCCCGAGATGCGGGCGGCGCCGCCGGCGGGAGGCGTCGCCATGAGAGCGCTCAGGTCGTGTGCGGCGCGGACGGCGTCAGACATGACCGCCCAGTATGACACGAGTCGCGCGGCGCTCCCTCACCAGGCCCGCCGGCCGAGCGCTTCCAACAGGTTGGCCAGGACGTCTTGCGCCGAGTCGCGCACGCGATGCGAGGTCGGCTGGTTGGTGATGCGCACCGCGAACGCGATCTTTGGATGCGGGAGCGGCCCGACCCCGACGTAGTTGACGTGATAGCCGAGGCCGGGCGTGCTGGCCGTCCCCGTCTTCATCACGACCGGGAAGGTCTCCGGCGCCACTCCTTCCGCCGTGCCTCCTTCTTCCACCACTCCCGCCAGCGCGCGCTGCAGCAGCGGGACCCAGTCCGGCTCGAGGATGCGCCGGGCGGCGGGCGGCGCGATGGGGCGTGGCGAGAGGCCGAGCACGCCGTCGTCCGCGGAGAGGAGCGCCGGCTCCACCATCTCGCCGCTCGCGAGGACGGAGCCGAGCAGCGCCGCGTGCAGCGGCGTGATCTCGGTGAAATCGAGGCCGATGCCGAGGCTGGCCAGCTCCCGCTCGGTCCCCGAGGTCTTGAGCACGCGGCCGGCGCCGGGCAGCTCGTCCCGGGGACGGTCGAAGCCCCACCGGTGCAGCTCGTCCACCATCGCCTTCCATCCGACCTCGATGGCGAGGTTCGCGAACGCGATGTTGCAGCTCTCGGCGAATGCCTGCTTGAGCCCGCCGGTCAGCGGTCCGCCCGAGGTGCTGCACCAGAGGACGCCCCCTTGGTAGCGCTCCGAGCCGTTGCAGACCATGCGCCGCACTTCCCCGTCGGCATCGTGGCCGGCGCGGAGGGCGGCCGCGGCGGTCACGATCTTGGCGATCGAGGCCGGCTCGCGGGCCTGGTCGAAGGCGGGAGTTCCGCCGCCCGCAGCGGCGCGCGTGCGCGCATCGGTCACGGCGGCCCGCACCTCCCCCGTGGCCAGGTCGATGAGGACGATGCTGCCGCGCTCGGCGCCGAGCGCCTCCAGCGCGGTCGCGCTCAGGTCGAAGTCCGTGGCGAGGCGGACGCCGCCGTGCCGCTCGCCCGCCCGGGCGGCGGCGAGGGCGGGGGCCGGGATCGCGTCCGCGGCTCCGCCCGGCTCCGGATGGAACGTGCCGCCCGCGTCGAAGAACCCGGCCAGGACGCCGCGCCGATCGGTGACGGTGACGGTCGCCCTGGCGCCGTGCGCCTCCAGCACCCGCGCCACGCGCTGGCCGAGGCCGGGCGCGGCTCCGATGCCCGGGAACTCGGCCAGCATCGCCGCCGCCGCGCGATCGTCGCCGCCCTCGACGAGGGCAGCGGCTTCGTAGGCGGCGGCGCCCGGGTCCCCATGCTCGCGCGCGAAGCGGGCCAGGCGAAGGCTCGCGCCTCCATCGCCGCGGCGGAGGGCCGCGTCCATCAGGGCGCGCGTCCGGTAGAACGCGAGCGCGGCGGGAGGGAAATCATCGGAGGCGGGCGTCCCCTCCATTGCCGCCGCCAGGGCCAGGCCCGCGCGCGCCCGGCCGCCCAGCCGGCGCGAGTCGCGGTGGCGCTCGAGGAGAGGACGCGACTCTGCCGGCCGGGCGGCGGTCAGGCGCTCCGCCGCCTGGGCGAGGTCCGCCTCGGCACGAGCGCGACCGACGAGGAGGAACGCGATGGCGCCGAGGGCGATGGGAAGCGACCACAGGACGGCGCGAACGACGACGCGGGCAGCGTTCATGCTAACGTCCGCGCGTGAGGGCCGTCCTCGTCCTCGCCGCGCTCGCCCTGGTCCTCGCGGGCTGTGGCCGGGCCAACCCGGCGACCGTCGTCGTCCCCTCGCCGAGCCCGACCGCGGTGCCCACGCCGGCCAGCGTCCATCCCGTCTCCGGGGTCGTGTTCTACGACGAGAACGGGAACGGGGTCATCGACGATGGCGAGGATGTACGGCTCCCCCACGTCGTCCTGACCCTGGGTGGCCGCAGCGCGGAATCGGACGCGGAGGGCTCGTTCGCCGCTTCCGCCGTTCCCGCGGGCACGCGCACGGTGGAGATCCGCCCCGAGAGCCTCCCGCCTCAGTTCCGAGCCGGCCGCGTCCCCACCGTCGCCATCCCGCTGCCGGAAGGGGCGCGCGTGCCCGTCCCCGTCGTGCTGCCGATCGGAGCCAACCGTCCGAACACCTACCTCGCCTTCGGCGACAGCATCACCGCCGGCGACGGGTCGCGCGGCTCGCGCGGGTATCGCAGCGCGCTCCAGTCCAGCCTGCGCGACTACTGGGGGCGCGCGGACGTCGTCAACGACGGGGTGGAGTCGACGCGCAGCGACGACGGCGCGGCGCGCATCGGGGGCAGCCTGGCCGCCGAGCACACCGCCTACGTGCTGATCCTCTACGGCACCAACGACTGGAACCTCTCCGCCTGCCACCGCGTGGTCACGTGCTTCACCATCGAGAACACGCGGTCGATGATCCGGCAGGCCAAGGCCGCGGGGACGATCCCCGTCGTCTCCACGATCATCCCGGTCAACCCCGCCTACGTGAATCGACTGGCCGACGAGCGCAATTTCTGGGTCGACCAGACCAACGCCGCGCTCGTGCCCATGGCGCGCGCGGAGGGCGCGATCGTCGCCGACCTCAATGCGGCCATGCGCGCGGAGACGCCGGATCTGCCCGAGCTGTTCTCCGACCACGTGCACCCGAACGATCGCGGCTATTCCGCGATGGCGGATGCCTTCTTCCGCGCGCTCACGCAGCCGGTCGGGACCGCGCCGACGGCTCAGGCGCTCGAACCGGGCGCGGCCGGCCCACCCGAGGCCGCCGGCTCCTCCTCGTACCGCCAGCGGCCGCGGTGGGTCGGTCTGCGCAGCAGCCGGTCCAGCGCGCGCAGGTAACGTACGCGGGCCCATTCCACCGCGCCGAAGCGCGCGAGGTGGTCCGTGTAGACCTGGCAGTCGATGAGCTCGATGCCCCGCCGCCGCAGCTCGGAGACGAGCGTGGCGAACGCGATCTTCGAGGCGTCGGGCGCTTGCGCGAACATCGACTCGCCGAAGAAGATCGCGCCCAGCGAGACACCGTAGAGGCCACCCACCAGCTCGTCACCGCGCCAGGCCTCGGCCGAGTGCGCGAGCCCGAGGCGGAAGAGCCGGATGTAGGCGTCCCGCATCTCGGACGTGATCCAGGTGCCGTCCTGCCCGGGGCGCGGCGCCTGGGCGCAGGCCTCGATGACGGCGGGGAACGCGGTGTCGAGGGTGAGCCGGTACGGCCGCTTGCGCATCGTCTTGCGCAGGCTGGACGGGATCCGAAGCTTGTCCGCCTCCAGGACCATGCGTGGGTCCGGCGAGTGCCACAGGATGGGCAGGCCGTCTTCGTACCAGGGGAAGATCCCGCGCGAGTACGCGAGCACGAGGCGCTCCGGGCTGAGGTCCCCGCCCACGGCAAGGAGGCCGTCGTCCGCCAGGTCCGCGGGCGGGAACTCCAGCCGCTCGTCGAGTTTGAAGACCGGCATCGCCTCCCGCATGATGATAGCCGTCCCACCCCGGACGCGGTGAGCCCGCACACGCGGGCGCGGGTCTAGAATTCCCGCGTGGCCCCCGAGCCCGCGGAAGAGCTCCTCAACGTCTACGACACCGAAGGCCGCGTGGTCGGCGCGCAGCCGCGGCGCGCGGCCAAGGCCTCGGGCCTCGCCGTGGGCGCCGTCAACGTGCTGATCCTCAACGATCGCGGTCAGCTCTTGATGCAGCGCCGGCCGGCGGACAAGGAGAACGGAGGCCGCTGGGACAAGTCCGTCGGCGGCCACGTCAGCGCGGGCGAGGAGTTCGACACCACGGCGGTGCGCGAGGCGGGCGAGGAGCTCTTCGACGATCCCGCCTCGCCGCGCGTTCGTCTGGCGCGCGATCGGCATGAGTTCGACGCCCTCGAGCGGTCGGAGGACCTGACCCGGACCGTGCTCTTCCACCGCGCTTCCTTCCAGCTCAACCTGCGCGACGTGCGTCACGCGCCCGATGGCGGCCGCCGCCACGTCCTCTATCACCTCGCGATCTACCACGGCCGCACCGCGGTCCCCATCGAGGACTTCCGGCCCCAGAAGAGCGAGATCGACGAGCTGCGCTATGTCGGGCCGGCGGAGGTCGACCAGATGCTCCTGGACGCGCACCTCCCGCCGAACATGGCGTTCCTGTGGCTCACCCAGGGGCACGCGCTCCTCGGCCGCAATCGCGCGCCCGGCCGGCGCTGAAGGGCGGGCCCGCGGGCGCGGTAAAATCGAGGGCGTGGACCCGACGTGGACGGACGTGCGCACCGCCCTGGCCGCGCGCGCGCCGGCGCAGGTGACGGACCCGCCGTCGTCCCGGGCCGCGGTGGCCCTCATCCTCCGCGACGGGGCGCCGGGCATCGAGGTGCTGTTCATCCGGCGCGCCGAGCATCCGCAGGACCCGTGGTCGGGTCAGATGGCGTTCCCGGGCGGACGCGCGGAGCCGGGTGATGCCGACCTGCGCGCGACCGCGATACGGGAGACGCGGGAGGAGATCGGCGTCGACCTGGCCGCCGCGGCCGAGCCGCTGGGCGGTCTCGACGAGGTGCGGGCCATGGCGCGCCTGCGCCCGATGAACCTCACCATCACGCCGTTCGTGTTCCGCCTCCGCGAGTCCTTCGAGCCCATGCTGAGCGACGAGGTGCGCAGCGTGCATTGGCTGCCGCTGGGCGAGCTTCTGGGCACGGCCCGGCGCTCGACCATGGACTACGCGCACCAGGGCGAGTCGATGCAGTTTCCCTGTCTCCGCATCGACGAGGTCGTGATCTGGGGGCTCACCTATCGCATGTTCATGAGCTTCCAGGAGCGATTCGGCGTGAGCGCGTGAAGGTCGTGCTCACCGTCGCCGGATCGGACTCCGGCGGAGGGGCGGGCATCCAGGCCGACTTGCTCACCTTCGCCGCCCACGGCGTGCACGGGACCTCCGCCATCACCGCCGTCACTGCCCAGAACTCCGTCGCGGTGCTCGATTGGGTGGCCCTGGACCCGCGCATGGTCGTCGCCCAGATGGAGGCGGTGGCGAGCGACATGCCGGTGGCGGCGGCCAAGACGGGGATGCTGGCCACGGCCGCGATCGTGTCGGCGGTAGCGGCCGCCATCGAGCGGCTGCGCCTGCCCCTGGTCGTGGTCGACCCGGTGATGGTCGCCAAGAGCGGCGACCGGCTTTTGGACCGCGACGCGGAGACGGCCTATCGGGAGCGGCTGCTGCCTCTCGCCACCGTCGTCACTCCGAACCTGCCCGAGGCGGAGTCGCTCCTCGGCCGTCCCGTCCGCACGCTCGCCGAGATGCGCGAGGCCGCCCGCGCCCTGCGCGCGATGGGCCCGCGCGCGGTCGTGGTGAAGGGCGGGCACCTCGAAGGCGACGCCGTCGACGTGTTCTGGGACGGCGAGCGCATGGAGGACCTGTCCGCGCCGCGCATCGCGACGAAGAACACGCACGGCACGGGGTGCACCTACTCGGCGGCCATCGCCGCCCGCCTCGCCCTCGGCGACCCGCTTCTCGACGCGGTGCGCGGGGCCAAGGCCTACCTCACCGAAGCGATTCGGCGGTCCTATTCGGTCGGACGCGGCCACGGACCGGTGGACCACCTCCACCCGCTCAAGTAGGAGGCGCCGGCCACGCCGCCGGCGCCTCCACGGCGTCACTCCTGCGCGGTGATGCTTCCGAAGAGTCCGTGTGACTCCTCATCGGGCCCGGCTGCGAAGAACAGCGTGGTGGTGGGGCCGGCATTGACGCCGTTGCCGAAGCCGATGCCCCACAATCCATCGATGGCCAGCGGCTTGTGGTCCGGCGTCTTGAGGTGTCCCTTCGCCTCGAAGGTGGCGAGGTCGTAGGCGTTGATGCGGCCGTCGCCGAAGTTGCCCACCAGCAGGTTCCCGCTGAAGCGACCGAAGCCGGCAGGAGCGATGGCCAGACCCCAAGGGGCGTTGAGCGGCCCGCCCGACGCGACCCGGGCCCGGAAGTGGCCATCCGCATCGAACACGCTCACGAAGCCGAGGCCGGGTCCGGCCACCTCGTCCTTCGCGTCCGCGTCCTGCTGCGCGTAGGTCACGTAGATGAGCCCCTGCAGGTTCTGGATGCCGAACGGCGCGAAGCCCGCGGGGAGGTCGGGGTCCACGAAGCCGCCCGCGGTGTCGACCGGATGGAAGCTGCCGTCGAAGACGTCCACCCGTGCGTTGTGGAAGTCGGCGGCGTAGAGGAAGGCACCGGCGACGGTGGTGGCAATGGCCAGGCCCTTGTAGATCGCGCCCGCGGTCGAGGTCACCGCGATCTCGGCCTGGGTCGGGGCCACCGCAGGGTTCCATCCCGAGATCGTGCCGTCCTCGGCGTCGAAGAGGAAGCGGGCGGGCCTCGAGGTTGTTCCGTTGGTGACGACGAAGCTCGCGCCCCCGTTGAACACGGTGCCGGTGGGGGCGCCAGGCACGCTCACGACCAGCGACTGCGGCGTGCCGCTGCCGTTGTACAGCGTGGAGCGGTCCGTCCCGTTGTCGGCCACCCACCACGGGCTGGTCGCGCTGCGCGTGATGCCCCAGGCGTTCACGAGGTTGGCATCCGTGTGGTCGGCCAGGATCGAGCCGTCGGAGACGAGATTGTGCACGACATATGAGTTCGGGGCCGGCGGCCGCGCGACAGCCGGAGTCACGAAGACGAGGGCGACAGCGGCGAGAAGCAGGGCGAATCGACTCCTGCGGCGGACGAAGTGGATGTTCATGAGGGAATCTCCTGGGCCGGCCGGAGCGACGAATGGCCCGGCCGGGATGTGCGAGGGTGAACCGGCGCCCGGCTGGAGGTCGTTGGCGGCCCGCTCAGCACGTCGCCTTGGCGAACGAGACTCGTTGATGGGAAAGCACGTGGTGTGCCGGCCCCATCGGCGCGGTTGGCCGGGGTCTCCGCCGATGGCGCGTGCCGCGGCCTTACGAGCCTGGTAGCCCAGGACGGCCCGAAGCACCGCGGGCGGTGCGGCCGCGTCGCGGAACGTGAAGTCCGGTGGCACCAGGTAGGGGAACTGGCCGAGACCCCACCCCCATACGACCAGCGTGACCTGGAGGATCGCGAGCAAGCGCGCGAGCGCGTAGCTGCGCCACCAGAGCGAGGCCAGCGCGCCCATGGCCACGGTGGCGATGAAGGCGTGCAGGGGCAGCGACCACGGCTGTGCGGAGAGGCCCATCCACACTCGCGGGGCCTCTTCTCGCGCGAGCGCGAGGGCGCCGAAGGCGAGGATCCCGAGCACGGCGCCGGCGGCGAGGGCGCGCCCGCGGAAGTCCTCGCGCAACGCGTCGTCTTCGCTCTCCAGCGTGAGGTAGACGGCGGCGAGGAACGCGAACAGCACGAGAGCCAGCGCGCCCACGGCCAGGGGGAACGGAGCCAGCCACGGCCGGACGAATCCGCCCAGCACGCGCCCCTCGCTCACGCGGACGCGTCCGGCGGCCACCGCGCCCACGCAGACGCCCAGCATCACGGGAGTGAGCACGCTGGCCATGGCAAACACCCGCCCCCAACGGCGCTGCACCGCGTCCGACGCATCGTCGTAGCTGCGGAAGGTGAAGGCGGAGCCGCGCAGGACGACCCCCAGCAGCATCAGGGTGAGCGGGACGTGCAGCGCGGTCGAGAGCGCCGCCCAGGCCACCGGGAAGCACACGAAGAGCAGGACGACGACCAGGATGAGCCAGACGTGGTTCGCTTCCCAGATGGGCCCGATCGCGTGCGCGATCAGGTCCCGCTGGGCGCGCGCCCGCGGCCCGGAGGACAGAAGGTCCCAGACTCCGCCCCCGAAATCCGCGCCCGCGCCCAGCGCATACAGGGTCAGGGACACCATCACCGCGCCCGCGATCCAGTATTCGAGAGGCATCAGGCCTCCGCGGGGCGGCGTCCCTGCGCGGGCGCGACCACGCGCGGGCTCGTGAACACCTGGCGCCGCAGGAGGAAGAGCACCACGAAGCCGAGGAAGACGTAGACGGAGGTGAACGTGACCAGCGGGACCACGAGTCCCGGCATCGGCGTGACCGCGTCCGCCGTGCGCAGGACGCCGTGGACGATCCAGGGCTGGCGGCCGACCTCGGTCACCGCCCACCCCGCTTCCAGAGCGACGAAGCCGAGGGGACCGCAGGCCACGAGCATCTTCAGGTACCAGCGCTGATCGGGCAGGCCGCGCCGCCGCCACGCCGGCAGCCCCCCCAGCAGCGCCACCGCCATGAGCGCGCTGCCGCACCCCACCATGACCTGGAACGCGACGTGGACGACGTGGACGGGCGGGCGGTCGGCGCGGGCCACGGCGTCCAGTCCCTGGACCACGGCCCGGGGATCGTGGAAGGCGAGGAGACTCAGGCCGTAGGGGATCTCGATCGCGTAGCGCGTCGTCTCCGCCTCCTCGTCCGGCCAGCCGCCGAGGCGCAGGGGCGCGCCGCGCTCGGTGCGGAACTGCCCCTCCATGGCCGCCAGCTTCACGGGCTGATGCTCCGCCACCTGCCGCGCGCTGAAGTCTCCGCTGATCGGCTGCAGGACCGCGGCGACGCCCGCCATCCAGAGCGCGAAGCCCAGGGCGCGCCGATGGAACAGGTTGTCCGGCTCCGTGAGCAGCCTCCAGGCGTGGATGGCGGCCACGGCGAAGCCGACGGAGAGGTAGGCGGCGATCGTCATGTGCACGATCTCGGTGGGAGCGGCGGGGTTCCTCATCGCGATCCAGGGATCCACGTCCACCGCGCGGCCGGCCTCCATGCGGAAGCCGGTCGGGGTGTTCATCCAGCCGTTCGCGATCACCACGAACACGCCCGAGAGCACGCCGCTGAGCGCCACCAGCACGCCCGCCGCCCAGTGCGCGCGCGGCGGGACGCGTTCCCATCCGTAGAGGTAGATGCCCAGGAAGATGGCTTCCAGGAAGAAGGCGAAGCCCTCGAGCGAGAACGGCATTCCGAAGATGGGTCCGGCAAAGGCCATGAACGACGGCCAGAGGAGGCCCAGCTCGAAGGAGAGGACGGTGCCGGACACGGCGCCCACCGCGAAGAGGATGGCCGTCCCCTGGGCCCAGCGGCGGGCCAGGAGGAGGCTGGCCTCGTCCTTCCGCCGTATCCAGCGGTCCTCCGCGATCACCATGAGCACGGGCATGGCGATGCCGACGACGGCGAAGACGATGTGGAAGCCGAGCGAGATCGCCATCTGCGCTCGCGCGGCCAGGAGATCGTTCACGACCTACGCGGGCTCAGCGTCGTCCCGATCCCACATCCGTATGACGGCCAGGAAGAACGACACGACCAGCGGTCCCGCGACGAGGCCGACGGGGCCGAAATACGCGAGCCCGCCGAGCAGGGCGAAGAAGACCACGGCTCCGTGCAGCTCGATGCCGCCGCGAATGAGGAAGGGCTTGACCACGTTGTCGATCAGGCCCACGGCCAGGATTCCCCACAGCACGAGGAAGAGAGCGGCGTAGGAATGCCCGCCCAGGTACATGATCACCGCCGCCGCCAGCACGACCGACCCCGCGCCCACCGCGGGCACGAGGGCCACGATGAGGATCACGATCGTGAAGAAGAAGGGGTTCGGGACCCGCGCGATGAGGTAGCCGACGAGGGCGACGGCGGCCTGGATCGCCGCCGTGGCCACCGAGGAGACGATCACCGCCACCGACACCTGCCGGAACTCCCCGAGCAGCCGCCGTGTCTGGCCTCTCCCGAGCGGCATCACGTCCTCGAACCAATCCACGAGCTGCGGCCCGTCCACCAGGAAGAAGAAGAAGGCGATGAGCATCATCACGAGCTGGATGACCACCTCCCAGGTCGCGGTCAGCACTCCGCCCACGGCCGCCGCCGCGCGCCCACTCTGCTTCTGGGTCAGGTCCTGGAGATCCCCCTGGTCCTGCGGAAGGCGAGACATCACCTTCTGCGCGAGCGCGCGCAGCGGCCGAGGCAGGTCGTTGACGAGACCCTGCACGCCCTCGCTGCGCAGCGTGTTGCGGACATAGTTCGCGCCCGCGGCCACATCGTTGGCCAGCACGACGCTGATGCTCGCGAGCGGCAGCACCACGATGAGCAGGATCCCCGCCGAGGTGAGACCGGCCGCGATCTGCCGGCGGCCCTTGAGCCGCGCGGCCAGACGCTCGTACCAGGGGCTGATCGCGCCCGCGATCACGGCGGCGATGAAGAGGGCGGCCGCGAACGGCTGGACGATGAGCGCCAGCAGGGCCAGCGCAATGATGGTCAGGACGAGCAGGGTCCAGCGCGCCGCCTGCGGGCTGCGGATGGGCCGCACCTGGCCGTCAGCGGAGGTCGTCTTCTCCTTCGGCGTGGACCGGGTCATGGGTGCGTTTGCAGAGCTTAGCGCGCGGCGGGCCGAATTGGCGAGATGCTACGATGCCCCCATGGTGCGGCTGACGCACGAGCCCATCGACGTGGGCGCCCTGACTCCGGCCACGGCCGAGGACGGTGCGGTCTGCCTCTTCCTCGGGGTCGTCCGCAACGAAAACGGCGGCCGCCCCGTGCGCCATCTCGAATACGAGGCCTACGAGGAGATGGCCCTGCCGCTCATGGAGCAGATCGCGGCGGAGGCACGCCGCCGCTGGCCGGTCACCGAAGTCCGCATCGTGCACCGCCTCGGCCGCCTCGAGATCGGCGAGCCCAGCGTCGCCGTCGCCGTGACCGCGCCGCACCGGGGGGCCGCCTTCGAGGCCTGCCGCTACGCGATCGACACCCTCAAGGCCACGGTGCCCATCTGGAAGAAGGAGTTCTACGCCGACGGCGCGGTGTGGCTGGAGGGTCCCGGCTCGGCGCCGGTGGAGGTCACGGCGCGGACGACGTGAACGGGCGTCGCTTCAAGGCCATCCGGGCAGCAATCGCTCCGCCACGATGAACTCGGCCAGGCGATCGGCCACGACCAGGCTCCCCATCGGGGACGGATGATCGTCGTCGAGGAAGTAATCCGCGGGGGGAAAGCCGTCCGCCTGCGCACGCGCGCGCAGCACCGGCAGCAGATCCAAGGTGGGAACGCCCAGGCCCCGGGCGAATTCGAGCAGCCGCCGCTGCGGGTCGTCCGCGCCGCGCGCCACTGAAACCTGGAAGGCGTAGGGAAAGACGACCAGGCAGAGCCGCATGTGCCGCGTGCGACACAGCGTGGCGAGCCGATCCAGGTCGCTCCGCGTCGCCTCCCAGCCTCGCTGCACGTCCGCTCGTTCCGGATCGTCCACGAGCATCCGGACGCCGAACAGCTCCTCACGCTCCGCGCCCGCGCGCACGTCGCGGCCGAAGCGCACGGCCAGCGCGGCCTGACGCGCGAGCGCCACCAGCGCACTGTGATTGGCGATCCAGTCGATACGTGACTCGACGCTGAGCCGGAGCTGCTTGCTCGACGACCGGCCCGAGCCGCGCGCCGCCTCCAACTCCCCGGCCACGTCGTTCAGCACGAAGCCGAGCACGACGAGGTCGGGGTGATAGCGGATCCCCTCCCGCTCGAGCCATCCCACCTCTTGCCAGGTACTGTAGCCGTTCACCGCGCCGTTGACTGTCTCGATCGGAGGGCCGCCCATCCGCTGGAGGCGCTCCGCCGCGAGGTAGGGATAGCTGTCCGCGTGGCTGGGGAGGCCATAGCCGACGGTGACGGAATCGCCGAGGTAGAGGATGCGCGCCGCTCCTGGCCGCCGCGCGTAGTCCAGCTCGGGCCCCCGCAGCCCTTTCGCGTTCACCGTGACCGGCACGCCATCCCACTCGTCCTGGGCGGAGGGGCGCAGCCGCCAGCCCAGCTCGGGATCACGCACGAAGAGAGTCGACTTGTGCGGCAGGGGGACCAGGGGGCGGGCGACGACGTCGATCGTGACGAGGGCCAGGAGCAGGGCCGCGACGCGGCCGGCGACGGCCAGGGCGGCGAGACGAGTGGGTGCCCGTCCGGCGATCGGGCTATCCGCCGATCTGGAACATCTGGCGCTCCTCGGTGGAGACGCCCTCGTCCAGGCGATGGCCGGTCGGCTTGAGGGCGACCGCGCGCGCCAGGATGGCCGCCACCGCGGGCACGCCCCCGCCCGTGCGCAGCGCTTTCTTGACGTCGAGCTCGTCGTCGTTGAGCAGGCACAGGTGGAACTTGCCATCCGCGGTCAGGCGCATGCGGTTGCAGGATCCGCAATAGGGCTCGCTGATGGGGCTGATGAACCCGACCACGCCCTTGCCCTCGGCAAAGCGGAAGTTCTTCGACTCGTCGGAGGGATTGGCGCTCGAAAGCGGGAGGAGCGGGCCCAGCTCCGCCTCGATGCGCTGCCGGGTCTCGCGCGTCGGCACGAACTGCGCGAGGGCGACGTGGGCGGTCTCGCCCCCGCCCAGCGGCATCAGCTCGATGAAGCGGACGTGCCAGTCGCGCTCGAGGGCCCGCCGCGCGAGGTCGGCCACGTCCATGTCGTTGTAGTCGCGCGTCACCACGCAGTTGATCTTGATCGGCCTCAGCCCCGCCTCCTCGGCGGCGGCGAGGCCGGCCTCGATCTCCTCGATCGTGCCGAAGCGCATGATCTTCTTGAGGCGCTCGGGGTGGAAGGTGTCCACGTGCACGTTGATGCGGCCCAGCCCGGCCGCGGCCAGGGGCGCGGCCAGGCGTGGGAGCAGCACCGCGTTCGTGGTCATGGCGACGTCCTCGACCCCGGGAGTGGCCGCGATGCGGCCGACGATCTCCACGAGGTCCGGACGCAGGGTGGGCTCCCCGCCGGTGAGACGGAACTTGCGGAAGCCGACCGTCACCGCCGCGCGCGCGACCGTCTCGATCTCCTCGGCGGTGAGCAGCTCGGGCGAGGGCACGAAGGAGAGCCCGCGCAGCGGCATGCAGTACACGCAGCGCAGGTTGCAGTGGTCGATGACCGAGATCCGAAGGTAGTTGATCTCGCGCCCGAAGCGATCTCGCGGCACAGCAATTCAGTCTACGGCCGTTTGCCAGGCGGGCCTAATCCCTCTACGTTGTCACCATGCGCGTGCGCATCAGGCTGTTCGCTTCGCTCCGGGAAGCGGTCGGGCGGAGCGAGGTCGAGCTGGACCTGCCCAACGGGGCCACGGCGGAAGAGGCCTGGGAGCGCCTGGCCGGGGAGCACCCGGAACTCGCTCCACGCCGCGCCCGCCTCACCGCCGCCGTCAATCGGACCTACGCCCCGTTCGACACGCCGCTCCGCGACGGCGACGAGCTCGTGTTCGTACCCCCGGTCAGCGGCGGCTGACGGGGCGGCTCAGAGGACCCAGGCCAGGAGGCGGGTCGCGCCCATCTGCGCCGCGCCCCACGCCAGATACAACCCGACGCAGAGGCCCACCGTCGCCGCGTGCCCGGCCATCACCATCAGCCCGTCGCCCTCGAGCAGACCGAGCGCGAGCATCAGGATCGCGGCCGCGGGGAAGAAATTGGACAGGGGCAGGGGAATGGGGAGGGCCAGGATCACCGCCGCGCAGCAGAGCGAGAGGCCGATGGCCGCGCGCGCGGGACCCGACGTCACCGGACGCAGGCGGGGCCGAACGAGGCGGCCGCTGACCCGCCGCGCCCGCGCCACCGCCGCCGCGATCGCCTTGAGCGCGGGATAGGCGATCTCGCGGCGCTGCAGGAAGGCCGGGAGGGACGGCGTGCCGCCGCGCGCGAGCGCGAGCCCGGTGAGGGCCAGGAAGAAGCCCACGGGCGCGGACATCCCGAGGCTCGGGATGGGAAGGACGAAGGGGAAAGCCAGAAAGAGGAGCGCGAGCGCATAGCCGCGGTCTTCCATGGCGGACATCACGCGCGCGATGGGCAGCGCGCGTCCATCCGCGAGCGCCATCAGATGGGCCAGATCGTCGGCCAGTCGGGGTCCGGCGGTCGAAGCGCCCGGGCTCCCGCGCATATGGAATGAGACGGGGCGGAAGGGCCGGCGTTACGCGTCCGCTTCGGGGGAGGAGTCGCCGGTGCCGCCGTCCGCGTCCGGCAAAAGCCGGTAGCCGGCGCCGCGGACGGTCAGCAGGTGCCTGGGAAATCGAGGGTTGGGCTCCAGGTACCGGCGCAGCCGGACGATGAAATTGTCGACCGCCCGCGTCTGGGTGTCGGCACTGACATTCCACACCTTCTCGAGGATCTCGCCTTTCGTCACCACGCGGCCGACGTTCTGAACGAGGAGCTTCAGGAGCATCGCCTCCAGGAGGGTGAGCGGGTGGACCTGCCCGCCGGTCTGGATCTGGAAGTTCTTGAAGTCGACGTGGGCCTGGCCGATCCGCGCCGTCTCGACGTCGCCGCCGTCGCCACCGTCGCCGCGGGCCCAGTCGCGGCGTCGGAGGAGGCCCTTGACCCGCGCCAGCAGCACGGGCAGGTCGAAGGGCTTGGGCAGGTAGTCGTCGGCCCCCGCTTCCAGGCCGTGCACGACGTCGGCGGGCAGGCTCTTCGCCGTCAGCATCAGGATGGGAACGAAGTTGCCCGCCTTGCGCGTGCGATCGGCGACCGCGAAGCCGTCGATGCCGGGCAGCATGACGTCGAGGATCACGAGGTCGTAGCCGGCGGCCGGCCCGGGGGCGAGATGCGCGAGCGCCTCCGAGCCGTCGCCCACCACGTCCACCTCGTACCCTTCGAGCTCGAAGTTGAACTTCATGCCCTTGGCGAGGTTCTTCTCGTCCTCGACGATGAGCAGCCTAGCCATGGACGGGAGAGGGCTGATCGGCGGCGGGCTGATCGGCGGCGGTGCCTTCGATCACGCCGGGCAGCGTCACGGTGAAGGTGGAGCCCTTGTCGGGGCCCGCGCTGTCCGCGGAGACGGTGCCGCGATGGCCCTTGACCACCGACTTCACGATGAAGAGTCCGAGCCCGGTGCCGGTGTGGCTGCGGCGCACTTCGCTTCCGATGCGGTAGAAGCGATTGAAGATGAAACGCAGGTGGGCCCGGCTCATGCCCACGCCGTGATCGCGGACGCGCAGATGGGCTTGACCGTCGCCGTGGGCGCCGACTTCGACCTCCACCCGGGCCTCGCTGGGCTCCTTCGAGTACTTCACCGCGTTGTCGAGGAGGTTCACGATGGCCGTCTCCAGCGCCTCCGCGTCGCCGCGCAGCTGCAGGGAGTCGGGCCCTTCGTAGGAGAAGGCCTCGGGCGGGAGCTGGTGCCGCGTCCGGGTCAGGTCGATCGAACGGCGCACGACCCTGGCCAGGTCGAGCGGCTGCGGATCGACGACCGGCCGGTCCGTGTACATGGCGGCGTTGAGGACGTTGTTGATGGTGGCGTGCAGGCGGTCCAGGTCCTGGCGCATCGTCCGATAGAACTCTTCGCGCCGGCTCTCCGGCAGCTCGCGCATCTGGAGCGTGTCCAGGTAGAGCTTGAGGGAGGCCACGGGCGTCTTCAGCTCGTGGGTGACGGCACTGACGAAATTGCTCTGCCGCTCGTTGAGCCGTACCTCGCGGATCAGCAGGAGCACCATGAGAGTCAGGCCGCCGATGAGCAGCAGGAAGAGGAGGGTGCCGAGGAAGTAGATGACCCAGCGGACGGTGCCCGCCTCGCGCGTCACCCAGTCCGAACCGGCCAGGATCTGCCAGAAGACGGTGAGCGCGACGGCGAGCACGATCAGGCTGACCCCGATCGTGATGTGGATCCACTTCGGCCGCCGGGTCGAGGAGAGCTGGCTCCTCACGTTCATATGGTCATTCTAGACCTCGGCCCGACCCTTGCCTGTCGCGACCTAGAACAGCTTGTCCGCGTTCTTGACGATGCCGCCGAGGCGGGCGCGGCGCCAGAAGCGGCCGAAGCCGAGGAGCCGGAGCTGAGCGCGGAGGCGCGCCCAGAGCGACCGCGCGTGCAGCGCGCGGTTGGCCGTGGACATGAGGCGATGGAACTCCGTGCCGTAGGGATACCACCAGAGGTCGGCGCCGCCGCCGAACTCGCGCGCGACGTACTTCACCTGCACCATCTCGCGGAGGCCGAGGAGGCCGTGGGTGCGCCCGATCCCGCTCTGCTTGATGCCGCCCCAGGGCGCCGTCGGCTCGCCGTAGCTGTAGACGCAATCGTTGATGGTCACCACTCCCGCTTGCAGCTCCTGCTCCAGGCGGCGCGCCGTGTCCGGATCCCGGGTCCATCCGCTGGCCGTGAGCCCGTACTCGCTGTCGTTGGCCAGGCGAATCGCGTCGTCGATCGAGGGCACTGCCATGACGGGCAGGACGGGGCCGAACGTCTCCTCGCGCATGATCCGCATGGTGTGGTCGACACCGGTCAGGACGGTCGGCGGGTAGAAGTACCCGGGCCCCGCGGGCGTGGCGCCGCCCACGGCCAGGCGCGCGCCCCGCACGACGGCGTCGGCCACGTGCTCCTCCACGATCCGGCGCTGACGCTCCATGGTCATCGGTCCCACGTCCACTTCGTCCGAGACCGGATCGCCCACACGCAACCGACGCGTCTCCGCGACGACCTTGGCCGTGAAGGCCTCCGCCACCGCCTGCTCGACATACACGCGCTCCACCGACGCGCAGGTCTGGCCGGCGTTGACGAACGCGCCCCAGACGATGCCTCGGGCCGCGCGATCGAGGTCGGCGTCGCGGCACACCACCGCCGCGTCCTTGCCCCCCAGCTCCAGCACGACCGGAGTCAGGTTCTTCGCCCCCGCCGCCATCACCTTCCGGCCCGTGGCTACGCTGCCGGTGAAGACGATCTTGGCGACCCGCGGGTCTTCGACGAGCGAGGCGGCGAGCCCATCGTCGACGGCGAGCACGCCAAGGACCCCCTCCGGCACGCCGGCTTTCTGGAAGAGGGCGCCGATGCGCAGTCCCACCAGCGTGGTGGCGGGCGCGGGCTTGAGGAGCACGGTGTTGCCGGCGATGAGCGCGGCGGCCACGTTCGTGAGGGAGATCGAGAAGGGATAGTTCCACGGCGTGATGGCCAGGATCACGCCCAGGGGCGCATAGACGAGGCGGGCGTCCTTGTGGGCGAGGAGGAGGGTGTGGCTCTCGACCACGTCGTCGCGCAGCAGCTCCTCGGCGTGGCGCGCGAGGTGGTCCAGCGCCTCCAGGGCCGGGAACACTTCGACGAGGTGCGCCTCCGCCGCCGGCTTGCCCTGCTCGCGCGCGATGAGCCGGGCGATCTCTTCCGCCTGTTCCAGGAGAAGGTCGTGGGCACGCCGGAGGACCTGACCGCGCTCGCGGAAGGTCCGGCGGCTCCAGGCCGGGAAGGCGCGGCGCGCGGCCTCGATGGCCTCCCCCGCCTGCGCGGCGTCGAGGAGCGTCGTCTCCGCGAAGGGACGGCCGGTCGCGGGATTCACGGCGGCACGGCGGCCCGCCCGTCCCTCGACCTCGCGGTTGGCGACCCAGGAGTGGGCGCGCTCGAGGAGGTCGGGAGCGGCTGCCTCCGCGATGGCCATGGCCGCGATTCTAACTCCGCGCTTCCATCCGCCCGCGCGGAGAAGACACCGCTAGAATGAAAGCGTGGGCGGGCAAGTGATGGACGATCAGCGCGAGGCTCTCCGTGAATCGAACGGGGCCTTCTATCGCGCGGTCGAGGAGCTCAACCTCGAGGCCATGGAGCGCGTGTGGCTTCACGAGCCGTGGGTGCGCTGCATCCATCCCGGGTGGGACCTGCTCGCGGGCTGGGACAAGGTCCGGGAGTCGTGGGAGCAGATCTTCTCCGGCACGCAATGGATCCGCGTCATCCCGACCAGCATCGACATCCAGGTGCTGGGCGAGGTGGGCCTCGTCGGCTGCGCGGAGAACATCACCGCCACCAGCGACGGCGACGTGGGGGTGGCCGTCGCGCAGGCCACGAACCTGTTCCTCCGCACGGGCGAGGGCTGGCGCATGTTCCACCATCACTCGTCGCCCGCGCCGGTGCACGTCACGCAGCCTTTCAGCGGGACGGTGCAGTAGGAAAATAACGACGACGAACGGTCGACGCGGTTAGCAGATTACGGGTTGTGGCTGGGTCGGCCTGCCATCGACGAACGCGTCAACGGCCTACCTCAAGTGCCCTATCTTGGACTGCAGGAAGGCGCGGCTGCGTTTGAACTCGACGACGTCGCCTCGGGTCAGCGCCGCCATCGCCTCCGCGGCGCGCTGCGCTAGATCCGGCTGATCCAGCTCCACCAGCTCCGCCCGTACCTGCTCCAGCTTTGCCCGGATACTCTCCAACGTGCCCACGTCGGTAGCATTGAGGGTCGACAACAAGACGTCGATGCGCGCGATGGCCGGCATGGGCGCGACCGTATCCCGCAGCGCGACGCGCTGTCAACCGCGCGAACCCTGGCCCGTTCCAGGCGCCCGCGAGGCCGCGGGTATACTGACCACGGTATGCCGAAGAAGAGCAAATACCGGGTCGTCATCCTCGGGTCGGGACCGGCCGGCCTCACCGCCGCCCTCTACGCGTCGCGCGCGAACCTGGAGCCGCTGGTGGTCGAGGGCGGTGGCGGTAGCGATCCCACCGATGTCCCGGGCGGCCAGCTCATGCTGACCACCGACGTCGACAACTACCCCGGCTTTCCCGAGGGCATCCTCGGGCCGGAGATGATGGACCGCTTCCGCCGCCAGGCCGAGCGCTTCGACACGGAGTTCACGAGCGGGAGCTTGAAGACGGTCGACCTTTCCCGCCGTCCCTTCGCCCTCGCCATCGACGAGGGCAAGGTGATCGCGGAGACGCTGATCGTCGCCACCGGCGCCCGGGCGCGCTGGCTGGGCCTGCCCGAGGAGCTGGAGTTCCGGACGCGCATCGGCGGCGTTTCCGCCTGCGCCACCTGCGACGCCTTCTTCTACAAGGGCAAGGACGTCCTCGTGGTCGGGGGCGGAGACACCGCGATGGAGGAGGCGACCTTCCTCACCAAGTTCGCGAAGCAGGTGACGGTCGTGCACCGTCGCGACACGTTGCGCGCGTCGAAGATCATGCAGGAGCGCGCCTTCAAGAACCCCAAGGTCGGGTTCCTCTGGGACAGCGCCATCGAGAAGATCCTCGGCAGCGCGGAGACCAAGGTGACGGGTGCGCTCGTGCGCAACTTGAAGACGGACAAGCTGAGCGAAGTCCCCGCCGGCGGCATCTTCATGGCCATCGGCCACGAGCCCAACACGGCGCCCTTCCGCGGCCAGCTCGAGATGGATGCAGGCGGCTACCTCATCACCGCGCCGCGCAGCACCGCCACCAGCGTCAACGGCGTCTTCGCCGCGGGCGACGTACAGGACTCGCGCTACCGGCAGGCGGTGACGGCGGCCGGCAGCGGGTGCATGGCCGCCATCGACGCCGAGCGGTTCCTGGGCGAGCACGTCACCGAGGACTGGGATCCCGGCGACACGGAGGACGCGCGGCCGGCGTGAGCGCGACGCCGGCGCTCTCCGCGCGAGAGACGCCCGGCTTGCGCATCCTGTTCCTCGCCCCCCAGCCGTTCTTCGAGGTCCGCGGCACTCCGCTGGCCGTGCTGGCCATGGTGCGCGCGCTCGTCGCGGCCGGGCACCACGTCGAGCTGCTCACGTTCGCCCAGGGCACCGAGGTGGACGTTCCGGGCCTCGACCACCGCCGCAGCCTGCGTCTGCCCGTCGGGCACGTCCGCCCCGGCGCGTCGCTGGCCAAGCTCCTTCTCGACGTGCCCTTCATGGCCCAGGCCGCGTGGCGGATGCTGGCCGGCCGCTTCGACGTCGTGCATGCCGTGGAGGAATCCGCGCACCTGGCCGCGCCTCTCGCCCGCGTCCTTGGCCTGCCCCTGGTCGTGGACATCGACTCGTCCATTCCGGACCAGCTCCGCGAGTCCGGCTTCGCGCGCCGCGGCCCCCTGCCCTGGGCGGCGGCCGCGCTCGAGCGGCACGCCTTGCGCCATGCCGCGGCTGTGATCACGGTGTGCACGAGCCTCACCGAAGGCGTCCGGGCGCGCGCGCCCGGCGCGGCCGTCTTCCAGGTCGAGGACCCGCCGCTCGTCGACGCGACCGCGCCCGCCGCGGACGAGGTGGCGGCCTTGCGCGCCGCCCTGCGGCTCGATGCGCGTCCGGTCGTCCTCTACTCCGGCAACTTCGAGGAGTATCAGGGCGTGGACCTGCTCCTGGACGCGGCGGCCCGGGTTCCGGAAGCGCAGTTCGTGTTCATGGGCGGCCAGCCGGGCGAGATCGAGAGAGAGAAGGCCCGGGCCCAGGCCGCGGGCGCCGCCGATCGCTGCGTCTTCGTGGGAAGCCGTCCCCCCAGCGAGCTGCCCCGCTTCCTCGCTCTCGCCGACCTCGTCGCCTCGCCCCGGCGCCGGGGCGTCAACACGCCCTTCAAGGTCTACACGTATCTCGCGTCCGGACGTCCGCTCCTGGCCACGCGCATCGTCAGCCACACGCAGGTCCTCGACGACACGAATGCCTGGCTGGTGGAGGCGACGCCGGACGCGCTGGCGTCCGGGATTCGGGCCGCGCTGCACGATCCGCGTGAGGCCGCGCGTCGCGCGGAGCAGGGACGGGCCCTGGTCGACCGCGAGTACAGCCCGGCGCGCTACGCGCAGAAGGTCCGTGCCGCCTACGCGCACGTCGCGGCGGCGGGGCTTCAGCGCCGGCGCGCGGCCAGCATCCAGCGGTAGTACCAGTCCTCGCGGTCGGGGCGCCGCTGCGTATCCAGCGCGCGCGCACGCTCCGCCCACGACAGATGCGGGTCCAGCCATTCGTCCCAGCCGCCGCGCGCGGCGGGAAGGACGGCCGGATGGAGCAGGATCTCGCTGAGCGTCCAGGGATCGCTGGAGAGG
>WNFC01000574.1_pt1 | contig 37100 bp, 31 predicted proteins | sample 5400541 | NCBI WGS metagenome assembly WNFC01 (sample SAMN13153342, study PRJNA577476) | soil metagenome | isolation source: 120 cm saprolite under Douglas fir tree site 2 hole 2 replicate 1 | place: USA:California | collected 2015-04-18
AGTCGATTCACACGTGGACGAACCCGCACCCGCTTGGAGTTCAAGACAGCCGCATCAAAGTCCAGTACGACAAACCGACCGACACCCTGACCTTCACCGGAATGGACGGCCAGGATGAGAACTACGTCAACGTGGCCGGTGTGATCAGCGCCATTCACATAGGCAACGGCACGGCGCCGTCAACATTCACATTCACCAGCCCTGACATCGGCCATCCGGTAGACGCTATTTGCCTGCAGGGGACGACAGCGGCGAGTCAACTGGCCCACTTCAAAGGCAATCGCGTTTCGCTCCTGGCGCTGAGAAACATAGATTTCGCAAAGGCGCTGACCGGCAAATACGTGATCAGCCTGTTGGCCATCGATATCCGGCCGGGATAGCGGACCTTGGCCTCAGGCGATCAGCGGGTGCACCCCGAGAAGCGTCGCGACGGCCAGGAACGCCAGCTCCCGCGACGGCCGCCTGCCCCCGGCCGCCACTCCCGCGCCCGATGCCGCGCACAGCCGGCAGCGCTCCGGGCAGCATCATCGCCGCGGTCATGACCTGCCACGCCAACAGCAAAGCGAGGCCGCCGTCATCCAGGCCGTCGTGATCACGCACAGCCAGGCCACAGCGTCGGGCTCGAGCCGATTGGCTTCGCGTTCGGCCCTGGCCGCTATCTGCGGAACCAACTCCGGACACCTTCGTTGCCGGCGTGCTCGCGCACCAGGTCGGCGAGCTCGCTTGTTATTCAGTAACCCCCTTGGATCTCAAAGCGGCCCACACCTTGTCCGGGCTGATGGGCATGTCGATGTTGGTGATGCCGTATGGCGAAAGGGCGTCGATGACCGCGTTGACGTAGGCCGCCGGAGAGCCGACGGTGGCCGACTCGCCAACCCCTTTCGCGCCGAGAGGGTGGTGTGGCGACGGCGTGACGGTTTCGCCAATCTCGAACTTTGGCGTCTCCCATGCGGTCGGAATCAGGTAGTCCATGAAGTTCGATCCAATGCAGTTGCCATCGCTGTCGAACGTGATCAGCTCCATGAATGCGATCCCGAAGCCTTCGGTGAGGCCGCCGTGGATCTGGCCTTCGACGATCATCGGGTTGATGCGCACGCCGCAGTCGTCGACGGCGACCATGCGCTTCACCTTCACCTGGCCGGTGCCCTTGTCGACGTCCACGACGACCGCGTACGTGCCGAACGGGTACGTCATGTTCGGCGGGTCGTAGTAGTGGACGCCCTCCAGCCCGGCTTCCATGCCCTCAGGCAGGTTGGTGTAGGCGGCGAAGGCGATCTCCTGGATGGTCTTGGAGCGGGCGGGCGTGCCCTTGACGTAGAACTTGCCGACCTCCCACTCGAGGTCCTCTTCCGCCGCCTCGAGCAGGTGAGCGGCGATCTTCCGCGCCTTCTCCCTGAGCTTGCGGCTGACCATTGCGGTGGCCGCTCCGGCGACGGGCGTGCTGCGCGACGCATACGTGCCCAGGCCGTAAGGGGCGGTGTCGGTGTCGCCCTCCTCCACGGCGATGTCGTTGGCGGGGATGCCCAGCTCCTCGGTGACGATCTGGGCGAACGTCGTCTCGTGGCCCTGGCCTTGCGACTTGACCCCCATCCTGAGGAGCGCTTTGCCAGTCGGGTGGACGCGCAGCTCGGCGCTGTCGAACATGCGCAGGCCCAGGATGTCGAACTCCGCACCATGGCCGGCGCCGACGACCTCTGTGAAGCTGGCGATGCCGATCCCGGTCACCTCGCCCTTCTTTCTCCGCGCCTCGACGTCCTTGCGCATCTCGTCGTAGCCGAGCTTCTCGAGCGCGACGTCCATCGCCTTCGGGTAGTCGCCGCTGTCGTACACCCAGCCGGTCGCTGACGTGTACGGGAACTGCTCGGGCTTGATGAAGTTCTTCATTCGGAACTCGGCCTGGTCGATGCCGAGCTCGAGCGCGGCGTTGGTGACCAGGCGCTCGATCAGGTAGCTGGCTTCGGTGACCCTGAACGAGCACCGGTACGCCACGCCGCCCGGCGCCTTATTCGTGTAGTAGCCGTCAGCCGTGACGTGCGCGGTCGGGATGTCGTAGGAGCCGGTCACGATGTGGAAGAGGCCGGCCTTGAACTTGGACGGCTGAGCGTCTGAGAAGAACGCGCCGTTGTCGCTGTCGAGGTGCACGCGCAGCGCCAGCATCTTGCCGTTCTTGTCGACCGCCAGGTCTCCGGTCATGTGGAAGTCGCGCGCGAAACCGGTGGAGATGAGGTTCTCGCTGCGATCCTCGATCCACTTCACCGGCCGGCCGATGAGAAGGCTGGCCGCTGTCGCCACCACATAACCCGGGTAGACGGGCACCTTGTTGCCGAAGCCGCCGCCGATGTCCGGCGAGACGACCCGTATGTTCTGTTCGGGCAGGCCGGTGACGAGCGCGAACACGGTGCGGATCGCGTGCGGCGCCTGGCTGGTCATGTAGATGGTGGCCTTGCCAGTCGCGGGGTTGACGTCCGCGACGCAGCCGCAGGTCTCCAGGGGCGCTGGATGGCAGCGCGGATAGAAGGTGTGCAGCCTGACGACCTTGGCCGCGTTGGCGAACGCCGCTTTCGTGGTGGCCTCGTTGCCCGATTCCCAGTGGTAGATGTGGTTGTCCTTCTGGCCCTCTTTCTCGTCGCGGATCACAGGCGCGCCGTCGGCTTTAGCCCCATCGGGGCTCGTGACGGCGGGCAGGATGTCGTAGTCGACGAGGATGGCGTCGCGCGCATCCTCGGCCTGGTACTTCGTCTCTGCGATGACGGCTGCCACCTCCTGGCCCTGGAAGCGGACCTTGTCGGTGGCCAGGACCGCCTGCGTGTCGCCGCTCAGGGTCGGCATCCAGGCCAGCTTGTGCTGCGCCATCAGCTCCCCGGTCACAACCGCGATCACGCCTGGCTTCGCCCCGGCGGCGCTCGTGTCGATCGACTTGATGCGCGCGTGCGCGTGGGGGCTGCGCAGGATCGCCATATGAAGCATGTTGGGCAGGTCGATGTCATCGATGTAGTTGCCCTTCCCACGCAGAAAGCGAGCGTCTTCCTTGCGCTTGATGGATTCCCCGATGCGGCCGTGTATGTGCGTATCGGTCGCCATCTATTCCCCTCCCGCCGCGGCGCCTGCCGGAGTCTTGGCCTGCGCCTTGGCCGCGTGCTGGATCGCCTTGACGATGTTCATGTAGCCGGTGCAGCGGCAGATGTTGCCGGAGATCGCCCACCGGATCTCTTCTTCTGTCGGGTTGGGATTGCGCTGGAGCAGCGCGGTGCCCACCAGCATCATGCCCGGCGTGCAGAAGCCGCACTGCAGGCCATGCTCTTGATGGAAGCCGTCCTGCATAGGTGATAGGGTCCCGCCCTGCGCAAGGCCCTCGACCGTGGTGATGCTGCGGCCGTCGACCTGGACCGCGAGCACCGTGCACGACTTCACCGGCTCGCCGTCGAGCAGCACCGTGCAGGCGCCGCAGCTGGTGGTGTCGCAGCCGATGTGCGTACCGGTCTGGCGCAGGTTCGTCCTGAGGAAGTCGACGAGCAGGACCCGCGGCTCGACGTCGCCGCTCCGCTCCGCACCGTTGACCTTCATGGTGACCTTCATGCCCTCACCTCCTGGGCTCGGGCGAGGGCTGCCTTGAGGCCGCGCTGCACGAAGACCCGAACCACGTCCTTCTTATATGCGGCGGTGCCGCGGATGTCGTCTTTGGGCTCGGACTCCGCCGCCGCGAGCCGCGCCGCCTCGGCGATTACGTCGGCAGTCAGCTCGTGCCCGATGAGCGCTTTTTCGGCCTGCTTCGCTTTCAGGTTCGTGGAGCCGACCGATGTCAGGCCGATGCCGGCCTTCCTCACCTTGCGCCCGTCCAGCTCGATCTGGACCGAGACCGCGACGGTGGCGAAGTCGCCCACCTTGCGCTCGAGCTTGTGATACGACCCACCTGCAGCGCCCGAGGGCAACTGGACACGGATCGCGGTCACGATCTCGTCAGGGCGCAGGCTCGTGGTGAATGGGCCCTCGAAGAAGCCGTCAACCGGTATCACGCGCTCCCCGGACTTCGATTGGGCCACCAGCTCGGCGTTCAGCGCCAGCATGATCGAGCCCCAGTCGCCGGACGGGTCCGCGTGACAGACCGACCCGACCACGGTGCCCCGGTTCCTCACAAGCGGGTCGGCGATCCAGTGGACGGCCTCGACCATGAGCGGGACGAGCTTCGCGAGCTCCTTGCTCCGTTCCACGTCCACGTGGCGCACGAGCGCGCCGATCCTCACATGGCCGTCGTCGCGCTTGATGTCCGCCATCGCGGGCAGCCGGCCGATGTCCACGATGAGTGCCGGCTGGGCGAACCTGAGCCTCAGCAATGGGATGAGGCTCTGGCCGCCGGCCATCACCTTGGCGTCATCGCCCTGCTGGCTGAGGATGGCGAGAGCGTCGCCAAGCGTTGTCGGAGCACGATAGTCGAACGCGGCTGGAAACATTCGAGTACCTCCCGGTCAACCAAACCAGAAGATCGGGTGGCGGTCATCACCCAGGGGGGCGAACCTCCGCCACCCGATCAGGTGATTTCAGCTATCTCCAGCCCGACTTCCCGGCCAGGATGGCGGCCTCGACGCGGTTCCGGACCCCCAGCTTCCGGAAGATCTCCTGGATGTGGGTCTTCACCGTGTTTTCGCTCAGGTGGACCTCGGCCGCGATCTCCCGATTGGAGTGGCCGCGGCTGATCAGGCGGAGAATCGCAAGCTGAGACCGGTTCAGGGTTGCCGGCAGCGGCGAATCCGATTGTGGGCTTCGCATCCGCTCGATGATCTCGCCTGCCACCTGGGGGGCAAGCACCGCCTGGCCGCGGTGAACGGCCCGGATGCTCTCTTTCAGACTGAAGCGTTCGACGTCTTTCACGACGTAACCGCGCGCGCCGGCCTGGAGGCACTCCTGGACGAGCTCGCCGTCGGTATACGTCGTCAGGATCACGACCGCGATGGCAGGATGTGTTCGGACCAGGCGGCGGCAGACCTCGACGCCGCTGAGGTCGGGCAGGCGGGCGTCGAGCAGGACCACGTCCGGCCGGCTGCTCTCCACCAGCTCGAGCACCGCCGCCCCGTAGCCGGTCTGGCCGACCACCTCGAAGTCGGGCTCGGACTGGAGCATGGCCATCAGGCCCTCGCGGACCATCTCATGGTCGTCCACGATCAGGATCCGGATCCGCTCCCCTGTCATCACGCCATGACCGGCAGCCGGACCCGGATTGCGAGCCCGCTCTCTTCGCCATTGCCGACGTCAAAGCTGCCCCCCAGGTCCTCGACCTGTCGGCGGCTGCGCTTCATCCCGAAGTGCGTGCCGCTTTCCTGGTAGTGGTTCAGGATCTGCTCTGAGGCGCCGACCCCGTCGTCCTGGATGACGAGGTCGACATGGTCGCCCGAATAGCGGAGGCTGACCAGGACCCGACGAGCTCTGGCGTGGCGGACCACGTTGGCCAGCGCTTCGCGAGCGAGGACGTAGAGGGTCTGCTCCGACTCCGCGCTCAGCCGAAGCGGCTCGCCGCTGACCACCAGGTCGGCCTCCAGCTCGTGCGCCTTGCCTGCCTCGCGGACGAGACGCCGGAGCTCGAAGAGCAGGCCGCCCGCGGCCGGTCGGGGCAAAGACAGCGCGAAGATGGCCTCCCGCACCGCCTCAGACGTATGGATCGCCAGCTGTCTGACATCACCCAGTCCGGCGGCGATCGGTTCGGTGACCTTCTCTCGCTCGAGGATCTCGTTGACCTTGAGGCCGAGCGTGAATATGGCCTGCTCGATCCGGTCGTGGAGCTCTGCCGCGATCCGCTCGCGCTCTTGCCGAAGCACCTGTTCCCGCTCGGCCAGGCTGAGGTCGCGATGCAGCAGCTCCAGCTCGTCGATCATTTGCCGCTGATCCTGGTAGAGCCGTGCATTCTCTATCGCCACCGCGACCTGATTGGCGAACGTGGAAAGCAGCCTCTCCTCATCCGTTGTGTAGTCGGCCGGTTTGTTGGCGACTCCAATCATGCCGATCACCTGCTCGCCGACCTGGAGGGGCACACCCATGAACCTGCGCACGGGCGGGTGGCCACGAGGTTGGCCGACGCGGTCCGGGTCGTGGAGCACGTCGTTGGAGATCTTGGAGCGGCTGTTGGTGATCACGACCCCGAAGACGCTGGGGCGCACCGGTATCAGCCTGAAGTTGTCGTAGAAACTCGGATCGGAGGGCTCGAAGCCCTTGATCGCGGCCACGTCCATGTGCTGGCCGTTGATGAGGCCGATAAAACCGAACGCCGACTGCGTGAGGTCGAGGCAGCAGCCAAGGGCACGATCCAGCACCTGGGGTATCTCGTGCAGGCGGGCGATCTCGATGGAGATCGAGTAAAGCGACTCCAGCTGCTGGCGAAAGGCGGCGGTCCGCGTCTTTTCCATCTGCGAGCTCATGCTACCGCTCCGTGGACGATCGAACTTCGTGCCGTGAAGTGTTGTAGAACCCGCGTTGACGCTACAGGCATACATGAGAAAGGCCGGCGCGTTGCCGGCCTCATGATGTCCGTGGTTAGGCCGCCACCTCGACCTCCACGGTTCGAGTGGCAGCTGCCGGTGACGGGCGGTTGCGGACGGCGACGAGGGCGGTCACGAAACCAGCGAGCGCTATGAGGCCGGCGATCTCGAAGGCAGAGCTGAAGCCGGCGGTAAGGGCCCGGTTTACTGCTGCGTGACTGAAAGGGCCTGTCGCGAGTTGAGTCCTGGTCACCGTCGTGGCGATGGTGCCCATGACCGCGATTCCGAGCGAGCCGCCGAGCTGGCGGCCGACATTCAGAAGGGCTGAGGCCAGCCCTGATTCGTTCGGCTGGACTCCCGAGATGGCGGTGACACTGGTGGATACGAACGCCATACCAAGGCCGATCGAAAGGACGGCCAGCGGTCCCAGCACGTCCGTCACGTAGTTCGCGTTTACCGTCACGGCAGACAGCCAGAACAAGCCGGTCGCAGCCAGCAGCGCCCCGGTTGTCATCGGCACCCGCGGCCCGACGCGGCCGATCAGGCGCGAGGTGAGCCCAGCCCCGACCACCACGCCTGCCGCGGTGGGAAGAAAGGCGAAGCCGGCCTGCAGAGGGCTGAAGCCAATCACGTTCTGCAGGAACAGCGTCAGCAGGAAGAGCATGCCGGACAGCGCGGCGCCGATCGCCAACGAGAGCCCGTAGGCACCCGAGCGGTTGCGGTTCGCGAAGATGCGCAGCGGCATCAGCGGGTGACGGCCGCGGGACTCGAGAGCGACGAAGGTGACGAGCAGCGCGCCTGCGATGGCCAGGGTTGCGCGGGTCATACCGTCGCTCAGGTCGTGCGTGGCCACGCGCGCGAGGCCGTACACAAGCAGCGACACGCCGGCGGTTACGGTGACGGCGCCCGGCAGGTCAAGACGCCCTGGCTTGCCCTCGCCGCGAATGAGCACTCGCGGAGCTGCGAAAGCGAGCAGCAGGCCGATCGGCACGTTCACGAACATGATCCAGCGCCAAGACAAATAGTTCGTGATGATGCCGCCCATCAGCAGGCCGATTCCGCCTCCGCCGGCAGACACGGCCGAGTAAACGCCGAGGGCGCGGTTGCGCTGGGCTCCCTGGGGGAACGTCGCGGCCAGAAGAGAGAGCGCGGTAGGAGCGAGGATCGCAGCGCCGACTCCCTGCGCAGCTCGGGCCGCGATCAGGTACGCCGGCGAGTTGGCAAGCCCACCGGCCATGGAGCCTGCGGTGAAGAGGAGGGCGCCGATGATGAACATGCGGCGGCGGCCGAACAGGTCGCCGGCGCGACCACCGAGAAGCAGCAGGCCACCGAATGCGATCGCGTAGGCGTTGACGACCCACTCCAGGTCGGTGGCGGCGAAGTGCAGCTCGCGCTGGATCGACGGCAGCGCGACGTTGACGATCGCCACGTCTAGCACGACCATCAGCTGCGCGAGGGCGATGACGACGAGGGCGGCGTTGTGGTTCTTGTCCGTCCCCTCCGGCTCGCTTCGCTCGCCACCTCCCCGCGGCGCGGGGAGGCCAGGTTCGATTGCGATTCTGTTTTCCATTTTGGTTTTCTCCTTTTGGTCTTGGTCGAGTTCCTCTGAAACGGCCCGCAGGCGCAGGTACTCGTTGATGCCGATCAGCCGGAACTGAAGCAGCTCGTAGCGCGGGAAGGCCGGCTGGGCGGTTGCGTAGTCGACGACCTCGGGCTCGACGACGCGGTAATTGCGGCCCAGGTATTTGATCCGCCCCTCGCCGGCCGCCTTCACGTTCTGATACCAGGCGGCGTTGTCGCTGAACGTCCGCGGGATGACGAAACCGTCGCCCAGCGGCCGCATTCCGATCGGCGTGGCGTACTCGCGGCCCGAGCGCCGGCCGCGGTGGCGGAGGATGCCGACGACGGGCATCCAGCGGCGTCCCGCAATGAGCAGGACGATCGGATTGACCAAACGTGCGGCGAACCGGACGACCCGGCGCGCGCGTGGTCCCAGGTTGATTGCGTTGGTCGTTTTTGTGTTGCTCATGGACCTAGGACGGGGGTGGCGGTGAGAATGTGACTCTCGGGGGCCGATGTCACATTCCCGGCCCCAGCCTCGTCCTTATATATGTGGCGGTCTCAGTGATCGAGAGCAACGAACGTTTCAGCGACGGGTGGACGAACCACCATCGTTTCCTGCTGGATGTCGCCTACCGGCTGCTCGGCAGCTACAGCGACGCGGAGGACATGGTGCAGGAGGCCTTCTCGAGGCTCCTTCGCACGGACCTGGATCCGATCGAGGACGTCCGCGCCTGGCTGGTCGTGGTCGTGAGTCGCCTGTGCCTCGACCAGCTCCGATCGGCGCGGGTCAAACGCGAGGCCTATATCGGGCCGTGGTTCCCCGAGCCCCTGCTCTTCTCGGACGACGCGGCGATCGACCCCGCTGACGTCGTGACGATGGACGAGAGCGTGCGCTTCGCGCTGCTTGTCGTCCTCGAGCGCATGTCGCCCGCCGAGCGCGTCGTCTTCGTGCTGCACGATGTCTTCGACTTCCCGTTCGAAAAGATCGCTCCGATGGTGGGGCGAACGGTCGCGGCGTGTCGCCAGCTCGCGAGTCGCGCGCGCAAGCGTGTCGACGAGGAAGCGGGGTCAGCGCGGTTCGCGATCGACCCGGCAGAGCAACGCCGTGTCGTGGACGCGTTCATCGCAGCTTGCGCCGGCGGCGACATCAAAGCGCTGCTCCCGCTGCTCGACCCGTCGGTGATGGGCTGGGCCGACCTTGGCGGAACGCTGCCGGCGGTCAGCCGCCCCAATGTCGGCCGCGAGATGGTCGCCGACCGGGTCATGCGGTTCTTCGGGGCCGGGTCTGGGAACAAGCTGGTGGCGAAGGTCATCAACGGTGAGCCAAGCGTCGTCGCGTTCTTCGAGGGCGCGGTGGTATCGGTGCTCGCCTTGAGCGTGACCGACCACCTGATCTCCAGGGTCTATGTCGTCTCGGATCAGCGCAAGCTGGCCCACGTGAAGCGGGTGCTCGAACAGTAAGAGGCGCTCACGGTTTGACGTTCGCGATCGGCATTCGACCCGGTCCTGTCTCGGTCGTTCGACGCAACGCTCCCGTCGCGGCCGCTCATACAGCGCGGTGACGTGCGAGGTCGATCCTCGCGGCGTGACGAACCCAACCAGCGGCCCCGTCCCTACCGGAATCCTGATCCTCCGCGCCTGGCTGGAAGGCGACCCTCCTACCAACCTCCGCGCCCGGTTGACAACCACGGCCGGAGTCGCCGAGTCGGAGAACGCGCTCACGGTCGTGGCTTCGGTGGAGGGCGTGTGCGAGGCCGTCCGCCTCTGGCTGGCCGCTTTTGTGGAGACCGCAGCCGCGGGGTAGGTGCGTGACGCTTCGGTGACGCCGGCGCTTACGCCGGTGTGATGCGCGCCTGTCACTGTCCTCCCGACCCGGCGCAAGCCTTGGGGTTTGGCTAGAGGAGGAAGGCGGCTTGTCGTTGCACGACCACCATCCGCGGACGGCGACGCGACACGCCTCGGCCGGGAGGCCGGCATCGGTGACGTCGCCCCGAAGGGGGGACCGGGAACCCGCCGAGGAGGGTGCGTACCTGTCACTCCTCGAAGGCTTCGATCTCCGGCTCAACGGCGAGCGGATCGAAGTGCCGCTGAGCGCCCAGCGCCTGATCGCCTTCCTGGCGCTCCAGAACCGCCCCCTCCAGCGCGGCTTCGTGGCGGGCAACCTCTGGTTGGAGAGCAGTGAGCAGCGCGCCGGCGCCAACTTGCGATCGGCGCTCTGGCGCCTGCAGCGGCATGGGCGCAGGCTGGTCGAAACCCACGGCAGCCGGCTCAGCCTCTCCCCCGAAGTCCGGGTCGATGTGCACCAGGCCGCCGCCCGTGCGCGTGGACTGCTCGACGGCAGCGGCGGCGGCGGCCAGGCCGACACCGACCACGAAGGTCTCGACCTGGCGCTGACCGGTGAGCTGCTCCCCGACTGGTATGAGGACTGGATCCTGGTCGAGCGGGAGCGCTTCCGCCAACTCCGGATGCACGCGCTGGAGTCGCTGTGCGAGCGCTTCACGGCCGCCGGCCGCCATGCGCATGCAATCGAGGCCGGCCTGACCGCGGTCGCCGCCGAGCCACTCCGGGAGAGCGCCCACCGGGCGCTGATCCGCTCTTACCTGGCCGAAGGTAACCCGGCCGAGGCCATCCGCCAGTACCGACTCTACGAACGCCTCCTGAACGAGGAGCTGGGAGCCCAGCCGTCGGCCCAGATCCGGGAGCTGGTCGCCGCCACCGGCATGGCCGCTCCACGTGAAAGGTCAGCGCCGTGACGGTGTGGTGACGATCATGCGGACTCGCGCGTGACTCCGGGTTCCGAGCATCACTTCATTCAGCAGTGCAAGGGCATGGGAGGTTGAACCAATGGCCGTAGCTGAACCGACCGCTCGGGTATTCACGACGCCGTGGCCTGCCTCCCGCGGCGTGGCCGTGTACCCGCCGCGGATCACCGCCAACCGCCGGCAGCTTGACAACCGCTTCCCCGCCCTCGGCTTCTCGGTCGATACCGGAGGCCTGCCCTATTTCGAGGTTCTGCTGGCGACCGATGCGACGCTCTTCGACCCCAACAACGCCGCCCGCCGTGCGGTGGCCAACTTCTACTCGAGCCGCCAAGACGGCGGCCTGCTGCCGGCCGCCCAGGCCGCTCACCCCTTCCTGGTTCCCGCCGCCGTGATTCGTGGCTTTGCCTCCGCAACGCCCAGGCCGAGTGCGATCTACTACACGCTGCTCGCCTACCAGGACAAGGACGGGGCCGGGCCGGCGTTTGCGCTGGATCCAACGATGCTGGCCACGCAGGCGCCGTCGGTCGGACTGGCCCGCGACTTCACCGCGACCACGCTCGCCACGGTGCTCGGGATCTCGGTGGACAAGCTGCAGCGCCCAATGGGCCCAAACGGAGCGCCGGTGCCACCCAATCCGGCGGAGGACGCCGGCGAGGGTGAGGACGGCTACGGCGCGCCGCAGCCGGCGGATCAACAGGCCCAGCCGATGCCAGTCGCTGCACCCGCACCGACGCCGTCCCCGGCTCCGGCGTCCGGCCGCGCGCAGGAATACGAACCATCGGGCGACTTCGAGCTGGCCATGCTGCCGGCACCGCCGGCCCCGCCGGCTGCCCGGACCGACCGGCCGCGACCGCACGACCCCACGCTCCCCGGCCAGACAAGCACCGGTCCCGGTTCGAGCGTGCCGATGGACCTGGCGCAAAGCACCGACTTCGGAACCGAAGCCGAGGAGCCGGGCTACCTTCCCGACGGCGACGACAACGAGAACGAGTCGTACCGCTCAGCGACTGCCCAGGAGCTCGCCCTTGCCATCGCGGAGGCCGACCCCCAGCTTGACGCACACCCCGGATACTTCCAGTCGCTAGACGCTGCCCCGACCCCGACCCCCACGGCCGAGCCCGCGGCCGCTCCGCTCACGGTGGACGACAAGATGCGGATCATCGATCGCATCGCGCCCTTCGAGTCGAACGGGGACTACGGCGCGGTCAACGCCGACGGCGAGTTCGCCGGCAAGTTCGGCACCAACCACCCGGCGTATCAGCACTACCACGTCGGGCTCTCCTACGGCCTCATCCAGTTCACTCAGGACAGCGGCAAGCTGGGCGAGCTGCTGCGAACCATGCGGGCGCGGGACGCTGCCGCTTTCGCCCAGGTCTTCGGACCCGATGGGGACGAGCTGGTTCGCGTGACCACCTCGAGCGGACCGGGGTCGAGCCACTCGCCGGGCGGCCGCTCAGCGCGGGTCCAGCCGGTGGCCGGCGTCGACCTTTGGCAGGAACCGTGGGTCTCCCGTTTCCGCGCCGCCGCCCAGAACGACAAGTTCAAGGCCGCGCAGCGCGAGATCGCCGCCCGCGGCTATCTCGACCCTGTGCTCGAGTTCGCAGGGTGGCTCGGCCTGAACAGCGAGCGCGCGCTGACCATGGTCGTCGATCGCGCTGTCCAGATGGGGGTCGGCGGGGCCAAGCGCTGGATCATCTCGGCCGTCGGGCCGGTGGGCAGCGAAGCCCAGCGTCAGCAGGCGCTGACCGCTCTCGGATACCAGGACCTGCGAGGATTCCAGGCCGCCACCCACGGCTTGGTGGCCGACGGCGCCTGGGGTCCGAACACTCACGCCGCCATGGTGGCGGCGCTGCGCCGGCTGGGGGCAGCGTCGCCGATCCCGATTCCGACCACCGAGCAGATGGTCGAGGCCATGGTCCGGCGCGCCGCATCCGAGCCCTGGCACGCGCGGGTCGAGACGCTGCAGCACGCCAACATCGCCGACGTTCGGTTCCAGCTCTAGGCAGCGCAGATGGCCGAGGGTCTCGCCCACAGTTGGGCTGAGGACGGAATGGCTCAGGAGGTCGCGGACCTCCTGTCCCACTCGCCTTCCTACCGCTACCTCGACGAGCCGACCCGGCGGACGCTGGCCGCGTCGCTGGCAACCGTGACCCAGGCCCTCACGGCCGGGGTGCCGCTGGAGACCGCCATGGCGAGCGTGGCCGACCTGCGCAACCGGATGAGCGGGCAGGGATCCGGTCCGGGCTCGGGCGACGCCGGGACCGCGCCCGGGTCCGCGCCCGGATCCACGGGAGCCGGCGCGTCCACCGGGACGCAGCCGGCCGGGGGCGCCGGCGCAGCGCCGCCGGCTGGGCCCGCCTCCCGGGTAGGCGACGTGGCCCGGGCCACTCTGAACGCCATCGACTTCCCGGCCTTCGTAGCCGGCCTCATCCAGGGCACCTTCCACGCGATCGTCGATGCCTCGATCCAGCAGATGGAGGCGTACGCGGAACTGCTGAAGAACGTCGCCATGACGGTCGACAAGTTCATGAGCGACAACATCAGCGAGCAGAGCGTGCGCGACCACCTGGCCGACCAGTACGACTCGGTGTTCTCGCGCGACACGGCCGGCGGCCAGCCGCGCCTGACCGTCCGCAAGGACACCGATGGCGCGCTGCCGAGCTTCCTCACCGACCTCGGCTTCAAGACCGCGGACGACATCGACGACGACGCCATCGCGCAGAAAGTGGTGCCCGCAGCCCGCCGCAGCATGGCTGAGACGCGCCAGCAGACGCTGGCCACGATGGTGCTGATGGGCATCAACCGAATCTTGGTCGACGACGGCGAGATCAACGCCAAGCTCCAGTTCCACATCGACGCCAGCGAGACCACCAGGATCAAGTTCGACCAAAAGAAGACGACCAACGGAACCATCTCCGGACGCGCTGGGCGCAACCCCTTCAACGCCAACGCGATCATGGTCAACACCGTCAACCTCAACGCCCAGAGCGACCTCAACGTCCGCGCCGACCTGACGGGCGAGGTCAAGGTAAAGTTCCGCAGCGAAGCCTTTCCGCTGGAGCGGTTCGCCGATTCGGCCGCCATCCAGCTCATCAATCAGAACGCCAAGGTTCCGCAGCCGGCCGCGGCTCCGCCCGCCGGCGCCCCGGGTGCATCCGCCCCGGCCGCCCCGGCGCCCGCGCTACCCGCGCCTGGCGCGCCGGCTACCCCCGCCACCCCCGCACCGGCACCCGCTCCCGCCCACGCACCGGCGGCTCAGAGCCTGGGCGACCCCTGGATGCGGTCATGAGGTGGAATCCGCTGGCGGACACGCTGATCGAGCTGGTGCAGAGCATCGTGCCCCCAGCAGGCGCCGGCCTGGTGGTGACCGAAGCCGAGCTCAAAGTCCCGCTCGAGGTGCATATAGCGTCGAGCCGCCAGGGACTCGTGGTCCTCGCCCAGCCGCCCCACTCGCGGTGGAAGAGCGGCTTCCTGCCTCCGACCCACATGAGCCGGATCTCGATCGCAGTGGAGAACGGAGATGCCGGGTGAGGCCACGTTTCTCATCGATGAGTTCCTGGAGGCGCTGGTCGCCCAGCTGGACCGCACCCAGGACGCTCTCGCTTTCAAGGCCGTCAACCGGCCCCTCACTTATGCCATCAAGGACTTCAACCTCCAGCTCCAGGTCTTTGTCGACCTGGACGGGGAAGGCAACGTCCGGCTGCGCAGCAGCGGGCCCAACGAAGTCGGGGCCTCGACGATGACGATCGCCTTCACCACCATCACCCGGCCGATGATCGAGGAGAACACCGTCTCCCTCGCGGCCACACGTGGCCCGTCGCTCGCGGAAGCCGGCTTTAAGCCGGCCGAGCGCAAGCGGCTGGAGCGCCTGGGCGTGAACAACACCGCCCAGCTCCGGCGCCTCGGCACCTCCAGCGGGTCATCGGTGGTCTCAAGGCTGACCGAGATCCCCGTCGACCGGCTGCGCGCGGCGCTCCAGTTCGGCCAGCCGCAGGTGATCTCCGTGCAGCCTGTGGGGGCGTCGCCACCCGCGCCGGCGCCCAGCCCCGCGCCGCCGGTGTTGGCAGGCGGCGGGTTGACGCCCCTGATCCGGCTCGCCCCCGACACCTCGCATCTCCACGTGCTGGGCACCTCGCTGGGTTCGGAGGATGCGGAGCCCGTGATCCGCCTCAACGGCGTCCCGGTCGCGGCCAGCGAAGCGGATTGGGACCGGATCGTAGTGCCGGTTCCTCGCGATCTGGTGAGCGGCACGCTCGAAGTGGAGCTGCCGGACGGCGCCATCAGCCGATACCAGCTGGTGCGCGACCTGGCCCAGGGCAACGGCGAGCCGGTCGCAGCCGGCCGTTGGTCGCCGGAGGGCGAGTAGATGCTACGTCCCGGACGCGTGCTGCTGGTGCTGGTGCCGGGCGAGGCGCGCACCAATGTGCCGTGCCGCATCGACCGCCTGCTCGGCGCCGCTCTGCCCGCCACCAGCATTCGCGACCGGCGGCTGGATGCAGTGCTGAATGGCGACGAGGACTTCCTGGTCACCGCCGTTTACCACGCCCGGCGCTCATTTGGGCAGGTTGGCGAGCAGCACGTCGGCTATGACGATATCGAAGAGGGCCTCGGCCTTTCCCGTAGCTACGCCGTGGAACTGGCCGGCGCCGAGCGGGCGCCTGAAGTGGTGGAGCGCCTGCGCGAGCTCCCGATCGTCCAGTCGGCGTCCCTTCAGACGCTCGCCGTCGCGCCCTTTGCCGTGGCGGCCGACGCCCTCGAAGACCCCGCGGTCAGCGCCGCGGCCTGGGGGCCTCACGAGCAGGTCGGCGCCCGGGAGGCGCACCGGATCGAACCCGGCGACGAGGACGTCTGGGTAGGCATCGTCGACACCGGCATATCGCTGCCGCATCCCGAATTCCGGCGCAAGCTGCTGGCCGGGTACGACACCGTGCACCTGGGCGTCGGCTCCGACTTCGGCGACGTTCGCCTGGTCGGCTCCAGCCACGGCGACGACTTTGCGCCCCGCGACGAGGTGGGGCACGGCAGCCATGTGGGGGGCGTCGTCGGCGCCCACGGCTGGCACCTGCCGCCGGGGATCGCCGGTCGCTCCCTCCTGCTGCCGATCCGGGTCCTCGCCGCCGCGCGGGATCGCAAGACCGGCAAGCTGGTCGGCGTCGGCGGCCTTCCCGACATCAACGCCGGACTCAAGGTCGCAGTCGACATGGGCGCCGACGTGCTCAACCTGAGCTTCGGCACGCCGGCCTCGGCGGTGCCCGAAGGACCGCCGCCGCACCGCGATGTCATCGAGTACGCGGCGCATTACGGCTGCACGTTGGTGGCAGCCATGGGCAACAGCGGCCTGGCGGAGGCGTTCTACCCGGCCGCCTACCCGGAGGTCATCGCGGTCGGCTCGGTGAACGCGTCCGGCACGCGGTCGAGCTTCAGCACGACCGGCGAGCACATCGCTCTCTGCGCACCTGGCGAGCGGATCGTCAGCGCGGGGCGCACCGGCTACGAAGCCGGCTCTGGTACCTCGTACGCGGCCCCCTTCGTGACCGGCGCGGCTGCCTTATTGGTCGCGCGCGCGCGAAGGCGCAATCGGAATCTGAACGGCACGGAGGTGAAGAAGTTGCTAGTGGAAAGCGCTCGACCGGTCGGTGGCGGCGTCAGCGCCGAGACCGGGAGCGGGCAGTTGGACCTGGTGGCGGCCCTCAACCGGCTGGACCAGGCGCTCGTTAGCAGCGAACCTCCAGGGAGGCCACGGTGACGGTAGGCAGCGACGGGCCCACCCGTCCGGAGCGGCTGCTCGGCGAACGCATTCACCTGCTGGTTTTGCAGCGCCTGCTGCCGGGCCTGCCGGAAGAGCGCTACCAGTCGCTGCGCGAGCTGATAACGCGCGCGCTCGACGCGCTCGCGCAGGCGGAGCAGGCGGCCCTCGACCGGCTGCCCGCCCAGCCTGACCTGGCGTCGCGCGAGATCGTCGCGCGCATTCGGGATCTACTGGGCACCCACGCCCTGGTCGCCTACACCGGCTCGCCGGATCCGGAGCGGACGCGGGCCCAGATCCGCAAACGGACAGTCGCACTCGCCGACCGGCGGCGACGAGACCTGCTGCAAGCAGGCCTCAGACACCACTTCGGAATGCACGGGGAAGCCGACGCCGGCCTCCTCAAAACACACCTCGGAGATTTGATTCCACCAAGGATGGAGGTCAAGAAAGCCATGGCAACGACAACGACACCGACAACCGCCAACTACACCGTCGACCTGACGGGTCTGACCGGTTTCGACCCCACGGTCTTTACGCAGGACGTGGACGCCGCCATCTCGAGCATGGGCGTCAATCCTGCCGATCAGCCGGTGCTGCGCGACGGCATCATCGGCATGCTGCTGCTCGACGGCAGCACTGATTCCAAGTCGCCAACCTTCGCAACGCAAGTCAGCGACCGCCTCTGGACGTACGTCCAGCGACCACTGGTCGACGCCAACGGCCAGCAAGTGACAAGGCTCGACAACAATGGCAATGCGGTCCTCGACGGCAACCAACAGCCCGTAAAGCTGCGCAACAAGGACGCGTTCGCGGCCGTGGATGGCGTCATCCAGCAGGTGCGCGGGCGCGCCGGCGCCTACTTCCAGGAGCTGGCGACCGCCGCCAGGCAGATCTGCGACAACGGGCGGGGCGCCGTGGTGGCCGATCCCAAAGCTGCCCTGCTCTTGACGTCCGCAGTGCAGGGGGCGCTCCAGGGTTATGGGTCCGGAACCGTGATCCAGGGATCCCTAGACCTACCGCTCCTGAGCGGTGCAGCAGTCAGCGGCACTGACGCAGGGCTGGATCCCAACAACATCCGGGGATTTGCCTTGTGGGCGGGAGCGTACCCGCTCGACCCATTGGCCGGCGTAATCAGGTCGGTCGACCGCATGGTCGAGTTGTTCATGAACGGGGTGCTGCCGGTCTCCCCCGAGATGGGCGGGGCCGCGCTCAACGACTACTACTGGGACCGCATCAACCAGATGACCGAGAACGATCGCGCGATGCAGTACTCGCGGATCCTGGGTGTTTCAACCGGCCTCGTCTCCAAGGACGCCCCGGTCAACGCGAACTATCAGCCGCTCTTCCAGCGCTTGCTGTCCTCACTGTCGGAGTACGACCGCCAGCAGCGGGTGGCCGACCTGCTCGGCAACCAGCGTGGCCTCAGCCTAACCGGCGAGCACGTGCGCAAGGCCGGCCGCGACCTGGCCGCCAACTGCACCCTCTTCGGCTACGGCTACACGATCCTGGGTGCCAAGAAGCTGCAGCACCAGCTGCAGACCTGCATCAACATCCTCAAGCTGCCCGACGTCCAGCAGGCGTGGGGCGTGCAGAGCGCCTGGCAGGTCGTGGAGCGCGTGTCATCCCAGGAATTCCACACCACGCCCAACATCGTCAAGTGCGTGACGATGGCCGAGTCCACCAAGAAGATCCTGGACCTGATCGCCAAGAACGTCGACGCGTGGTCGGCGACCTCGGACGTTCCGCTCTTCCTGGTCCCCGGCCAGGAAGCCCTTGGCTCCGACATCTCCGAAATCGACCGCATCCAGTTCATGCGCCAGACCGAATACTGGCTGGCCGTCAACGGCATCAAGGACGCACAGGTCGCGCAGGACTCCCAGCCGACCGATACGCCCGCCATCTCGAGCATCCCGTCGATGGACGGGACGGGTGGGACGGGTGGCGGCAACGGGCACAGCGCCGACCTCAGCAACCAGATCCAGCAGATGCTGAACCAGGGCCAGACGCCGAGCCCCGAACAGCTCCGCAAGATGGTGGGGATCTGAGGGGCCATGAGAAGGAGGTCATGAGATGACTGTCTTCACGGCGCCCGCCGCGGCGATGTCGTACCTACGCGACGCCGCCCACAGCCTCGGGGCGGCGGATCCGACACGGGTCACGGAGGTCAGGAGCGCAATCCAGGAGTCGTTGCCCCTCCCGGTAGGGGACCTCGCTTACCGGCTCAAGCCGCCGCTCGCCTCCAGCTACGCCGAAGAGAAATCGGGATACCTGGACTTCGTCTTGCGGCCGCTGGGTCCGCTGGCGAGCCCGGCCGACCAATCCGAGGCCGCCACCCAGACTATGGAGGACATCGTCGGCCACCATTACGGGGCCGAAGCCCTGCGTTGGCTCAAGGGTTACATCGAGCCGGTGACCGGTCACCGCCAGGGCCGCAGCCTCCGCTGGGGCGCGCAGCTGGGCACGAGCTTCGACCGTAACGGGGTGCGCGAATCGATGGTGACCTACGAGTGGAGTCCAGACCTGATGGACGCCTTTCCGGAGGCCCTGTACCGGCTGGCCCGGACGGCCATCGACAGCGTGCCGGGTCTGCGTCCGGCCTACAGCTCGATCCGCTGCGGCCGCACCAGCGGCAGCCAGCAGGTCACCTTCGCGATCGACGCTCCGCTTTCACTCAACGCCCTGCAGCCGCTCATGGACAGGCTCGGACTGGGCGACAAGCAGGCGGGGCTGATGAGCGCGATCGCGTTCATCCTGGGGGCGCGCTTCACGCTCCCGCCCAACTCCAGCAGCATCACGCTGCGACCACTGCGGGGCGGTACCGAGCTCCGCCTCGACGTCAACCTGGAGGCGATCCCCGACCTCCCGCCTCAGCTCATGTCACTGCTCCGCCTGCAAATGGCCGAGCGTCCGCAGAGCCTGCGCTCGATGGACGCCTGGCTGATCGCGATGACGCCGGAGGGATACCAAAGCCCCGGCACGCTCTCCATCCTGTCGGTCTGCGTGCGTCCGGACATGCCGGCGCGCATCACCATTCACATTCGGCCACCGGTGCTCGAGCAGCCACCCTCCGGCGCACCGCCCGCCACCGTGGTGACGGACAGCAAGGCGCTGCCGGCGACTACCTCGGCCGTATTCGCGTACGAGCGCTAGGAGGACCGGATGAGTATCGCGCTGGAGGGGGACAGCGGAACCCTGGGGCTGGTCAGAGAACGGGTTCGCGGCCTACTGGCCGAGAGCGCCGCCTACCAGAGCCTGTCTGCCGAGCGGCAGCGCGACCTGGCCGCCGACATGGAGAAGGTGGCCGAGTTCATCGTGGGCGGACCGACTGGAACCAACATCCCCCGGGCGGCCACCCTGGCCGGCACCCCGATGGCGCGCCGGGTCTTCACCGGCGCCGCCTACGATCCCGCGGGCCAAACCGCCGGGCAGCGCTTTGCCCAGTCCGGTGCCGGGGCGGCCCAGCAGGGGGCTGCGGCCTATACCGGGATGATCCGCGACGTCAATTTCCCGGCCTTTGTGGCAGGCCTCATCGACGGAGTCTTCAACGCCATCGTGACCTCGTCGATCAAGCAGATGGACGCCTATGCAGAGCTGGTCAAGAACGTGGCCAAGTCGGTCGACCAGTTCATGAAGGACAACATCAGCGAGAACCAGGCCCGCGACTACCTGGCCAACCGCTACCCGGACAACCTCGAGGTGGACACCGCCGGCCAGCAGCCCGTCCTCAAGCCCAAGGAGGGCTCCGATGACGCAGCCCTGCCGAACTTCTTCTCCGACCTCGGACTCACCTCACCGGTAACGTCGCTCGACCAGGACACCACCGAGCAGGTCCTGGTACCCGCGGCGCGCAAGCGGATGGCCATGGATCGTCAGCAGCTGCTGGCGACGATGGTCCTGATGGGGATCAACCGGCTGGTTGTCACCGACGGCAGCATCGATGCCAGCTGCACGTTCACGCTCGACACCAAGGACAGCGTCACCCGGCATTTCGACCGCGCGGTCGACTATGACTCCCACTCGAAGTCGGAACAAAAGGGCCAGACCAAGGAGAACAACTGGTACAGCCCGTCCGACTACAGCTGGGACTCCTCCGCCAATTTCACCGTCTCCACCCACCAGAACGAGGACTCCGCAGCCTCGGTCGACATGCACGCAAAGCTCGGCGGCAAGGTCAGGGTCAACTTCAAGAGCGACTATTTCCCGCTTGAGAAAATCGCTGACGTCCTGCAGATCAACGAGATTCAGCAGAAGGCGCCGTCGGCCCTGCGCGGCGCACCCGCACCGGGCACACTGGCGCCCGCGCCACCCGCCACTCCACCGGCCGCTCCGGCCGCGCCCGGGCGCTAGGAGATTGATGTGATCGCCGCCTCACCGACTCAGAGCCCAGCCCACGCGATCGCGGTGGACCGGGTCCGGACCCTGCTGGCCAGCAGCCAGGCTTTCTGGCAGCTGGCCCCCGAGCAGCGCGAAACGCTGGCCGCCGATATGGCCAAGGTGGCTGCCTTCATCGCCGGGGGGAGCGATGGGACCAGCGTACCCAAGTCCGCACAGCTGGTCGGCGCCCCAGCCGCCGCCCGCGCGCTGGCCGATCAGCCCTATGACCCGGCCGGCCAAACCGCGGGCGACCGGTTCCGCCAGGGCGGTGGGGCGGTCGCCGCCCAGCAGGGGTCGGCGGCATTCACCGGCATGATCCAGGCGGTCAACTTCCCGGCCTTCGTGGCCGGGCTGATCGACGGCGTCTTCAACGCCATCGTCACGGCCTCCATCAAGCAGATGGAGGCCTACCAGAAACTGGTGGCGAACGTCGCCAAGTCGGTCGACGAGTACATGAAAGACAACGTCACCGAGAACCAGGCGCGGGACTACCTGGCCGGCCGCTATCCCGATCACCTGGAAGTGGACACCAGCGGCGAGAAGCCGGTGCTCAAGGCCAAGCAAGGCGCCGACGACAACGCGCTGCCGGACTTCGCGGGCGACCTTGGCCTGCGCGAGAGGGTCACCTCCGTGGACGACGATACGGCGGAGCAGGTGCTGGTGCCCGGCGCCCGGCGGCGGATGGCGATGGATCGCCAGCAGCTGCTGGCGACCATGGTCCTGATGGGGATCAACCGGCTGGTCGTGACCGACGGCAGCATCGAGGCCAGCTGCACATTCAGCCTCGATACCCGTGACCGGGTGGGGCGCCACTACGACCAGGCGACCCAGTGGGATACGCATTACGACTACTCGGAGGAGGGCGGCGGCTGGTTCAGCCCTGACTACAGCACCAACTTCAGCGCCAACTTCCAGGTGCAGACGCACCAGAGCGAAGACTCGGAGGCCAAGGTCGACCTGCACGCCAAACTCGGGGGCAAGGTGCGCGTCAACTTCAAGAGCGAGACCTTCCCGCTCGACAAGATGGCCGGGCTCATCCAGCCCAAGCCGGCAGCGCCGCCTGCAGCGCCAGCGGCGGCCACGGCGCCGGGAGCCCCGACGACACCCGCCACCACTCCGGCAAGCACGGCACCTACCAGGTGAGCATGGACGGCGACAGCCGCTTCAGCCTCAGCCACAGCCTCTGGCTGGCCGACCAGACGGTCGGCCGGGCGCGGGCGCTGGACAACTTCAACCTTGACCTGCCGCCCGCCACCGGGCCTGGCGAAGGGCTCTCCGCCGCGACCCTGCAGTCGCTGGCGACCCTCTACCTGCAGTCGCAGCTGGAACAGGCGGGCATCATCCCCGCGGCTGAGGCGCTGGCGGATGCGCGAGGCTCGCTGGCGCTGCCCACCGAGCAGCTGGCCGAGCACCTGGAGCGCTTTGCGCAGCAGGCACGCAATTGGTACGACCGGCGCAGCCGTGACCAACTGTTCGCTCGCGTCTTCGGGACCGGCGCCGGCGCCACCCCGGAGGCGGGAGCTGCGGTCAATCGTGATTTCGAGCAGCAGCTCACAGTGCTCTGCGCAGCGATCTATCGGTACGCGGTCGACCGGGTGCCCGGGCACGCCGCCGACCCCGCCGACGAGGCGGCCGTTCGCTCAGCCGCGAACAACGTGCTGGGCAATCTCGGGCTTCGCCAGTACGGCAACACCATCTTCGCGGCGCGCCGCATCCAGGAGGAGCTGCAGGCAGCGGTGGTGCTGCTCAAGGAGCCTGCGGTCCAGGCGATGTTCAACGCCAACGGCTTCTGGATGACGCTGGAACGGATCCTGGCCCCCAACGTCCCCGACATCGCGCGCCTGGTCCAGCGCGGTCAGGCCGGTCAGCATCTCCTCACCTGGTTGGCGGGGGCGATGCCGGGACTCGGCGCCGCGGCCGGCCTGCCGCTGAGCCCACAGGTCATTCAGTGGGCCACCGTCTGGCTGGAGGCTTCCGGCCTGGGCGCCGGCGCGGCCACCCCGGCGAGGAGTGTGGCTTGAGTGGCCGTCGCCCAGCTGCGTGCCGCGCGCCTGCCGTCGGCCGTCCCACATCCGTACCGGACGCCGCCGGACCCGGCAGGCCTGCGTCCGAGCCCGGCGACGGTGGCCCTGGTCGAGAGCCAGGTGCAGGCGCTACTGTCCGCAACACCGGCGTTTCACGCACTGCAAGCCTCGGACCGCGAGGCGCTGACGCGGAACATGGTCAAAGTCGCCGGCTACGCGGCCGAGCTCGTGCGCGACGACTGGATGCAGTCGGAACGTCTCAGGCAGCATCCGCTTGTGCGCACCCGGCAAACGCTCGAGGGCCCGCTGGTGCGGGCGCAGGAGTCGTTCAACCCGGCCGCGACGGCGCAGGTCGGCCGGGTCACCCAGGAAACGCTCAAAGCGATCGCCTTTCCGACCTTCGTGGCCGATCTGATCAAGGGCACCTTCGAAGCGATCACCAACTCCTCCCTCAAGCAGATGGAGGCCTACATGCGCCTGCTCGAGAACGTCGGCAAGACGGTCGACCAGTTCATGGGCGAGAACATCACCGACGACCAGGCTCGAGACTGGCTGAGCCAGCGCTATCCGGACCACATCCAGGTCAGCAACCGCAAGGCGGTGCCGCGACCGGGCGCGGAGGAGCGCCCGCCGCCCGACTTCCAGGCGGACCTCAATGTCTCCTCGGGCGACCTCAACGAAGACAGCATCGAGAGCGACCTGGTGCCGGCGGCCCGCCGGCGCATGGCGCAGCAGCGGCTGCAGATGCTCTCGACGATGGTGCTGATGGGCTTCAACCGGATCGTGGTCACCGGCGGAAAGATCCGGGCCACCATGCTCTTCCACATCGACGCCAGCGACCGGCTGCGCCAGGAGCATGCCACCGACATGGACTTCCGGGCGGCTGCCTCCGGCAGCTATGGGTTTGGACCCTGGTCGGTCTCGGCTTCGGTGTCCTTCGCCTACGTCACCTCGGAACGCTCGACCAGCACGTCCGACCTCAATGTGTCAGCCGACCTCACGGGGGAGGTCGAGATCCACTTCAAGAGCGACTACATGCCCCTGGAGCGGTTCGCGGCCCGGTCGACAATCGCCCAGATCCAGGCCAACACGGCGGTTCCCGAGGCCAACACGCCAAACCTCGGCGAGTCGCAGGCCTTCGGGCCCAACGTGCAGCCCGCCCCGCCGCGGACGCAGGAGCCGCTCACGTCCTCGATGACGCCAGTGGGCAGCCCGCTGCCGCCGCCGCGCATGCCCACGGCGCCGACGCCGCCCACCGTCGTCCGTCACGTGGACGCGCCGGCCGAGCAGCCTGCTGCCACACAGCCTGCACCGGAGCACACGACAGCTCCCCCGGCCAGCACCACGCCCGCCACCACCACGCCCGCCACCACCACGCCCGCCACCACCACGCCCGTCACCACAACGCCCGGCAAAACAACGCCCGCCCCTACGCAGCCTGCCGCCAACCACGCGCCGGCCGCAGCCCAGCACCCACCGGCCGCCGGCCAGCCGGCGGAGCCGCAGCCGGCACCCAGCGAGACGCCCTCGGAGTCGCAGCCCACCCCGGCGGGAGCGCCCTGACATGGGGGTAGCGGTGCCGCAGGCAATCCACCCGCCGTTGCCGCCGGCCTACGCGACGCCAAGCTCGCCCGATGGAATTCGGCCCACGAAGGCGGTCGAAAACCTGGTCCGCACACAGGTGCTGGCGCTGCTCGAGGCGAGCCCGGCTTACTCCCAGGTCAGACCCGAGCTGCGAGCCCAGATGACGAACGACCTACTCAAGATCGGGACCTACAGCGCCGAGTTGATGCGCGAGATCTTCCAGAAGTCACAGCAGTTGGGCCAGACCCCCCTGGTGCTGAGCGAGACGACACAGGCCGCGCCTTCTCGCCGCGCGGCTGCGATCGCCCTCGCCCGGCGTGGTGACCAGCAGGCGCCATCCGACGAGTTCTCGCCGAGGGCGGCCCGGAACGTAGCCCAGATCACGCAGCAGACCCTGAACGCGATTGCCTTCCCGACCTTCGTAGCCGACCTCATCAAGGGGACTTTTCAGGCCATCGTCAATGCCTCGATTCAGCAGATGGAGGCATACGGCGCGCTGCTGGCCAACGTCGCCAAGACGGTCGACCAGTTCATGGCCGACAACATCACCGACAACCAGGCCCGCGACTGGATCGCGCAGCGCTATCCCGGCCACTTCAAGGTCGACACCAGCGGCGACGCACCCGTCCTCAAGGTGAAAGAGACGGAGCAGCCCAAGCCCGACTTCAAGACCGACCTCGGCCTCCAGGACGACGTCGACCTGAGCGACGAGACCGCCGAGTCCGCGATGGTCCCTGCGGCGCGCCGCAAACTGGCCGAGAACCGACACTCGATGCTCTCGACCATGGTGCTGATGGGCATCAACCGGATTGTCATCACCAGCGGGCGAATCCGCGCGTCGATGGGCTTTCGGATCGACGCCAGCGACACCGCCCATGTCCAGACGGCCAGCGAGTTCGACGAAAAGAACGAGATGGAGACGGGCTTTGGCGGCGGCATCGGAGCCTTGTTCGGCGGTCCCACCGGTTATGTCAAGAACACGCTCACCTATGTGAGCTCGACCAAGAAGGACAGCTCCGATGAGCTCAACGTTCAGGCCGACCTCACCGGCGAAGTGGACCTCCGGTTCAAGAGCGACTACTTCCCGATGGAGCGATTTGCGAACCCTCAACTGATGTCGTTGATCCAGGGCCACACCCCGAACCCAAGCGCGAACACGCCCGTCAGCGGCTCGGCCAACCAGCAGCAGCCGGCAGCGCCGGCTCAACACACGTAGGCAGGTAAGAAATGAGCGAGCAAAAGCTGCCAGTCGTCGTCCTCGACCCCGGACACGGAGGGAGCACCAAGGTCGGCGGGTCTTCGCCGAACAACGCCATGGGTCCCAACGGTCTTGTCGAGAAGGACCTGACGCTCGAGGTGGCGCAGCGCACCGCCGCGGCGCTGGACGGCCACGCCCGGGTGCTGCTCACGCGCACATCTGACGTCAACCTGTCGCTGGCGGATCGCGCGGCGATCGCGCGCGCCAATAACACCGACATGTTCTTGTCGATCCACTTCAACGGGTTTCGCGATCCTGTTGTGGACGGCACCGAAGTCTGGGTCGCTCCCGGGGCCGGCCATGCCAGCGCCGACTTCGCGCAAGCGGTTCTGCAGCGCGTGGTCGCGGTGACCCACGTGCACGACCGTGGCGTTCGCCGCGCCGACCTGGGCGTGCTGCTTCCGCAGCGCCACGCCCCAGGCACCGCGGCCTGCCTGGCCGAGGTCGCCTTCCTGACCAATCCGGCCCAGGCCGACCGGCTCGCGGACGCGGCCTACAAGCAGCAGATCGCCCAGGCGCTGGCATCGGCGGTCCTCGACCGGGTCAGGGTGCCGGCCATGGCCGGCGCTCCCACGGGGGCGGGGTCAGTGCCGGCGGCGCAGGCCTGGTCCGCGGGGCCGCGGGTGTTCAGCTCGACCTACGCGCGCTCGGCGGCCATCGTGCAGCCCGACGTCGATTACCGAGCGACCAGCCTGGCAGAGGCGAACCGGATCTGGGAAGGCTGGCTGGCGCGCTATGCGCAGTGGGCGATGGGTGTGCCCGACGGCAACCTGGCGAATTTCCCGCATGCGGCCATCTGCCAGCTGCGGCTCTTCGACGGCAGCGGCAACCTGGCGTACGGCACCGGCTTCTACATCGGGTCGGAGACCCTGCTCACCTGCGGGCACAACTTCACGGACGGCGACGGCTGGCGGACTGCGCGAATCGAGGTGCAGCCCGGGTTCAGCCCGCGGATGTCGATCTTCGCCACCCGCAGCTTCCCCGTCCACGCCGCCGACGTCGTCCACCCTCGGTGGCGGGACGCCTTCGACTCCACCCACGACATCGCGGTGCTACGGGTGCCGGGGCTGCCTGCTCAAAAAGGCAGCTTCACGCTGGCCAACCGCTCGCTTGGCCCCAACGAGGGCATAGTGGTCTGCGGCTATGGCAAGGTCGACGGCCTGCCCTACGAGGACCAAGGGCAGCGCATGGACGGCTCCCACATCGTCGAGGCCGACACCGAGATGGTGTACTACCCGATTCAGACGGTCGGCGGGCACAGCGGCTCGCCAGTGTTCCACGGGTCGACGGTGATCGGCGTGCACACGGGTCCCCGCCAGCGCGCGGGCGGCGTGATCGACACCCACCAGAACCGCGCGGTCCTCGTCAACCCCGAGAAGATCGACTGGATCAACCGCCAGGGTGGGACCAGCTTCGGCATGGGCATGGCCGGCAACGGTTACACCCTCGCCTTCACGGAGGCGGCCCCGCGGGCGTATGCGCTCGTGGACCAGAACTCCACGCAATCGGCGCAGTCGCTCGAGGTGCGCCGCCACCTCGCCCACTCCATGGGCCAGGCCGAGACCAACCTCAACTTTGCGGACCTCACCCACGACAGCCATCGCGTCAACTTCGGCATCGCCAGCTGGACCGGAGACGAGATCGCCGACCTGCTCGATTTGTACGTGACGGTGGCGAATGAGCAAGGGGGCACCGCCGCCGCGGACATGTTCGCCATCTTCGGTGGCCAGGCCAACTTCACCGCCATCCGGGACCTCTTCCGAAACCAGGGGGCGGCCGCGGTCCTGACCCCGGCGCAGGAGACTCAACTGCGGCGATTGGGCGCCATCACCGCCCTGCAGGACGCCCAGCTGCGCAAGCTCGACAGCGACATCAAGGGCATGCTCGACCGGATCGGCGGCATCACCGGCACGCCGCCCAGCGGAGCGGCCACCGATCCCTGGTACCCGTGGATCGACTCCGGCATGGGCGCGATCAGCGAGCTGGCCGCACATGTCCTCGTCCACGCCATGCATCAATCCGGCCACGCCGGCTTCCGCGCTCGGCTGCGGGACGCCATCGCCCACTTCGGCGGTGAGCATCAGCTCGGCCAGCACATGGTCGACCACACGGTGACCGAGCGCGACTTCCTCGAGCAGGTCGCTGAAGGAGTCGCCACCCATAGCGAGGCTTCGCTCCAGGCGGGCGTTCGAAACCGCTACCGCACGCTGTTCCGGAACTTCAGCGGGTCCCACCTCAGCTATTACTTCCACCCGGCGAACTGAGGCCCGAGAAAGATGACAAACGGACAACCACTGCCGATCGTGGTGCTCGACCCCGGGCACGGCGGCGCCGCCAAAGTCGGCGGCTCCTCGCCCAACAACGCGACCGGGCCCAACGGCCTGCACGAGAAGAACCTCACGCTGGACATCGCCCGGCGGGCGGCGTCGACGCTGGCGGGGCATGCCCAGGTGATCCTGACCCGCACCAACGACACCAACCTGTCACTCGCCGACCGCGCGGCGGTGGCCCGCGCCAACCACGCCGATGTTTTCCTGTCGATCCACTTCAACGGCTTCCACGACCGCGCGGTGGACGGCACCGAGGCCTGGGCCAGTCGGGGCGCGGCGCATGAGTCAGTCGCCTTTGCGCAGGACGTTGTGCGCCGATTGGTCGCCCTGACTCGCGTGGCTGACCGGGGTGTCCGCCGTGCCGACCTCGGGGTTCTCCTGCCGGCGCGGCTGGCGCCCAACACCGCGGCCTGCCTGGTCGAGATCGCGTTCCTGACCAATCCCGAGCAGGCGCGACGGCTCGAGGTGGATGGGTACCGCCAGCAACTGGCCGAGGCGCTGGCGGCCGCCGTGCTGGACCGGGTCGCGGTGCCGGTCGGCGCTGGCGCACCCGCGGCCGGCGGCGGGCCGGCCGCCACCCACAGCCTGGGCGTGGCCAGCTTCATCGGCGGCCGGCTGCTCGACTACTTCCGCAACCAGCAGGGCACCCCGCTGGACCCGGGCGCCGGTGGGGTATCGATCGGCGAGAGCGCACTTCAGATCGGCGACATCATCGTGTCCACCACCTCCCACGCGACCTCCCGGCTGATCCAGTTCGGGACCGGCTCTCAGATCAGCCACGCCTCGATCTATATCGGGGGCGGGCAGGTGGTCGAGGCCATCGGCGACGGCGTCGTCCTGCGCAGCTTGAGCGATGCGCTGGCCGAAGACACGGTGGCCGTCGCCTTCCGCTATCCGGGCATCACGAGCACGCAGCAGCTGATGGTGCGCGACTTTGCCGGTCGCCAGCTGGGCCGCCCGTACAACTACGTCGGCATCGTCCGCCAGGCCGCCTTCCAGATCGACAGTACGCACTGCGACGGGCTGCCGGGGGAGCTCCGGGCCACATGCCGAAACTGGGTCGGGCGGGTCGTGCTCGGGGCCGGCAACAGCGACACCTTCTTTTGCTCCCAGCTGGTGTTGGCGGCGTATGCAGACGCCGGCATCCCGCTGACCTCCACGCCGCCGAACTGGGCCAGCCCGCAGGACATCGTGAACGTCGCGCTGTCCACCCACCTGGCCTACGTCGGCCACCTCAAGGCGCCTTCTGCGGGCAGCCAGAGCCTGGCGGTGATCGCTTCGACGGTGGCGAGCGCCGAGGAGCGCAACCGCCGCATGGCCGCTGCGATCGGCGGCCACGGCTCTCCGGCCGCATTCGGGCTTGCCACCGTGACGCTCGGCTACGGCGTGCCGGGCGGGGTGATCACCCAGCCCTTCTACCGCGACCGCACCGAGGGGCGCGCGCTGATGGGCGCCGGGGCCGGTCGCGAGCACCTGGGCATCGACGTCTCCCTGAGCCATGCGCACGGGGGCGGTGCCGAAGACTCAAGGCGCGGCCTGCCCGTCTACGCGGCGATCAAGCGCCGGATCGACATCGCCGACCTCAAGGCGGTGCGTGTAAAGAGCAATGGCGAAAGCAGAACCGGGGTCGGCATCGACAGCAATGGCACGGCCGAGCTGTCGCATGCCATCGCCGACCGCGGAACGTGGGAAGGCAACGAAGACATGAACTACGGCGGGGTGGTCGGGCTGGCCTGTCGGTACACCTACACGAAGGCGGACGGCACGACCGACACCTTCACCCTCTACCTCGAGTACCTGCACCTGATCACGCCCACCCATCTACCTAAGGACGGCGACGGCCACGTGATCTCGGCCGATACCTGGGCGGCGACCGGCAAGGGGACCGATTACGGCCCCCGCATTCGAAAAGACGCCCGGTTCACCGCCGATGAGCTGTGTGGCGGCGACCCGATCTTGGTCGGCTACCTCGGCGCCACCCAGTTCCCGCACACCCACATCCAGGCGTCGTTCGGACAGGGTGAGCAGCGCTACATAAGAGTGCCGAGGATCGACCCCACCGTAATGCTGCGCGACACCGCCACCACCACCCAGGCGCTGGCGCTGGCCGCACCCAGCCTGGCGCTGAACGACACCAGCGTCAGCTACGACGTACCGGGCGTGATCGACGAGATTGCGCAGCCGAGTCCGAACTCGTGCTGGGCCACCGCGGCGACGATGCTGATCTCCTGGCGTGACCAGGCCTCCTACCCGATCGCGACTGTCTGCGACATGGCCGGAGCCGAGTACCGGGCTCGCTTCGACGCCGACCGCCCCCTGGCCCATGCCGACAAGCCGTCCTTCTTGCATCGGCTGGGTTTCGAGGAAGAGGCGCCCGCCAACTACACGCTGAAGGCGTACGTGGACATGATGCGGGCGTACGGCCCACTATGGGTTACGACCGACGTCGGCACCTCCGGCATCGTGGCCATCCACGCTCGGATCATGACCGGCGCGGAAGGTGACGGCTCGCCAGCCGGCAGTACCGTCTGGCTCATCGATCCGGCCGATGGCAAGCGCCACCACGAGACGTTCGAGCATTTCCAGCAGACTTTCGAACAGCTGGCCCGGGATGCCGGCGCGCGGGAACCGTTATGGATCCAGGTAGTGCACAACTCGAGCCGCCAGGCGCCGGGAGGCTGAGCGGCGCGCCTACAGAACGGACTCTATGGCTTCGACGATCCTCGGATCTTCGGGTGTGACCTTCGACCGGAACCGTCGCACAACGCGACCATCGCCGCCGACGAGGAACTTCTCGAAGTTCCAGCTGACGTTGCCGGCTTTGCCTGAGTCGTCCGCAGACTCGGTGAGGATGGAGTACAGGGGATGCTGCCCCTCGCCTTTGACGTCCAGCTTCGCGAAGAGAGGAAACGTGACGGCGTAGTTGACGCTGCAAAACTCCTGGATCTGCTCGGCCGTGCCGGGCTCCTGGTGGAAGAACTGGTTGCATGGGAAGCCAAGTACCACGAAGCCGCGATCTGCGTAGCGGTCCTGGAGAGCCTGCAGGCCGCCGTATTGCGGCGTGAAGCCGCAGCGCGAGGCGACGTTGACGGCAAGCACGACCTTTCCCGAGTACTCGGCCAGGCTTTCAGAATTGCCGTTCAGGCGGGGTAGCTCCACCTCGTAGATCGACTTCGTGCCGGTTTGAGCCACACCGGCGTCAATAGATGCGAAGGCCTGGATATTCCGCTCCCGGCTCGTGGTTACTGTAGCCTCGCCGGTGATGGTCGATCCAGAGACGACCTACCGCCGGCAGACGCCCGCATCTCGCGCTCTGCACGAACGCGCTGTCGCGGTCATGCCTGGAGGCACCACCCGCACCACCACCTACTTCGACCCATACCCCCTTTACATCACACGCGGCGAGGGCTGCCGGATATGGGATGCGGACGGCACCGAACGCATCGACATGCTGGGCAACTACACCGCGATGATCCTCGGGCACGCGCACCCCAAGGTGGTGGAGGCGATTCGCAAGCAGGCCGCGCAGGGCACGGGCTTCGCCGCCGCCAACCCAATCGAGGTCAAGCTCGCGGAGCTTCTGTGCGAACGCGTGCAGAGCCTTGAGGGGGTCCGGTTCTGCAACTCCGGCACCGAGGCGACCATGTTCGCCATGCGGCTCGCGCGGGCTTTTACGGGCCGCCCGAAGATCGCGAGGATCGAAGGTGGATACCACGGAACTCATGACTACGCCGAGGTGAGCACGCACCCCGACGTGTCCGAGGCGGGACCGCCGGACGCACCCATCGCCCGGCCTGATTCGATCGGTACGCCCGACTGGGCGCTGGAACAGACGGTCGTACTGCCGTTCAACAACCCGGACGCGGCCGAAGCCATCATCCGGCGAGAGGGCAAGCACCTGGCGGCCGTGATCCTCGAGCCGATCATTGGCGCGGGCGGAGTGATTGCGGCCACGGCGGAATACCTCGAACGCCTCAGGAGCGTGACCAGGGAGCTCGCCATCCTGCTGATCTTCGACGAGGTGATCTCATTCCGCGTCGCTCCCGGCGGAGCGCAGCAGCTTTATGGCGTCACACCGGATCTCACCACGCTTGGCAAGATCATCGGAGGGGGCCTGCCTGTGGCTGCGTTCGGCGGCCGCGCAGACGTGATGGAGGTGCTGGACCCGCGGAGAAAGCCAAACCTCGCCCACGGCGGGACCTACAACGGCAACCCGCTAGGAATGGCCGCCGGGCTGGCCGCGATGACCGAGCTCACACCGGACGTGTTCGTCGAGCTCAACCGGAAGGGCGCGCGGGTCGCCGAACAGCTGTCCGAGGTGTTCGCTTCCCACGGCGTGCGCGCGCAGGTCAACAATGTTGGATCGCTGTTCGCCATCCACTTCACGGGAGCACCCGTGGTCGACTATCGGACCATGGCCTCGTCAAATAAGAAGATGACGCACGATTTCTTCCTTGGGCTCGTGAACCACGGTGTTCTGATGGCCCCGCGTGCGATGGGAGCGCTGTCGACGCCGATGATCGAGGACGACATTCAACAGTTCGTCGACGCCGTCGATGCAGTCGTCGCCGAGCAGCGGCCAAGCTGGGAGTCCGAGCAGGCCTAAGACCAGTTCTTCAGCAGATCACGGCCACGATCGTGCCGGTACCTGGTGTGCCCGGCTGAGGGTTGCCGGCCGGCATCCAGGGCTGCGCGGAGCATTTCCGCGTCACGGAGGGCCGAATCTCCTCGATCATCATCATCTTCGACGCCACGCCGTGGCGCCATATCATCGAGGCTGCGGCGGTCATGCGAGGCCCATTGGAAGTCGCGGATCGAGATCGGATCGGCCCAGACGGGTCAATGTCACGGTTACTCGTCGGCAAGACGGCCAGACGCAGGAGGTCTTCGAAATGATCAGCGGGGCGCACGCCATCATCTACAGCCGCGACGTCGAGGCAGATCGTGCATTCCTCAAGGATGTGCTCGGGCTTCCCTTTGTCGACGCCGGCGGCGGCTGGCTGATCTTTGCGCTTCCGCCCGCCGAAGTCGCCGTCCATCCCGACGTGAGCGGCGGCCGCCACGAGCTCTACCTGCTCTGCACTGACATTGACAGAACGCTGAGCGAGCTCGAGGGCAAGGGGATTCGGGTCGAGCGCCCGCCGCACGATGAGCGGTGGGGGCGCACGGCGACCATCCGTCTGCCGGGCGGCGGTGAGCTCGGAATTTACCAGCCGAAGCACCCGCTCGCATCCAGCGCGACATGACCACCCGAGGGGCGGCCGAACCGGGTGTTGTGCCCGAGACCGATTGCGAATGCGAACACCGCCCGGTCGGACGGCAGATCGCGCTGAAGGACTGTCCCTACTCAGCCAATTGCTGAGCGCAACGCCTCGATCAGGTTTGTCGAGTCGTAAGCGTCAATGTGCGGCTTCCCATTGATGAAGATGCTCGGCGTTCCCTCGACACCGCTTCGGATTCCGCTTTCGACATCCGCTTCGATGCGCGGCAAGCCTTTCCGGGCCGCGAAATCAGCACGAAACCTTTCGTCATCGAGACCGATGTCCGCGGCGTGGGCCATCAAATCGTGATCCGTCAACGCGCTCTGGCGGCGAAACAACAGGTCATGCATCTCCCAGAACTTTCCCTGGAAGTCCGCGGCCTCCGCGGCCAGCGCGGCATTGAAAGCATGCGGGTGTATCTCGGTCAGCGGAAAGTTGCGAAAGGCGAAGACGATGGCTTCGCCCAGCCGGCCGCGAACCTGCGCCACGCTGATCAGTGCCTCGCGGGTATACGGGCATTCATAGTCGCCGTAGATCAGCAATCGCATCGGTGCACCCGGTGCGCCGCGAATATGGTCGCGGTCGGCTATATCAGGCGCCGGCCAACGCTTTGTCATCTCACCACCACTTGCTTTCGAGAGCGCGGTCGGTGCCATCCGTCTCATCGAGCGCATCCAGTTCCGCCATATCTTTGTTTGAGAGCGTGAAGTCGAAAACGCCCGCGTTCTCTTCTATGCGGTCGCGATGGGTCGATTTCGTGATGACGACCATGCCGCGCTGCAAACACCAACGCAGCAGCACCTGCGCAGGCGTTCGCCCAGCTCGCGTCGCCATCCTCCTTATCGTCGAGTTCGCCAGATGGCGACCGGTCCCAAGCGGGCTGTAGGCTTCCACGGCGACGTGCACCTTTCCGGCAGCCTCGAGCAGCCTTCGGCGGTATTCAAAAGGACTGAGTTGCACCTGGTCAACCACCGGGGCGACAGATGCCGTAGCGATCACCTGCTCCAGCTCCAGAACGTCGAAGTTGGACACACCGATCGAGCGGGCGTAGCCCAACTCCTTGGCCCGTTCCAGCCCGGGCCAGGCCCATGTCGGACCACCCTGCGGCCAGTGGATGATGTAGAGGTCGACGTAGTCGACGCCGAGCCGCTTAAGGCTGCCCTGAACCTCGGCAACAGGGTCCTCGCTGCCAGGGTAGAACTTCGTCGTGATGAACACATCCTCGCGCCGCAGTCCGCTTTGTTTCAGAGCCCGCCCGACGCTCTCCTCGTTGCCGTAGGCCTGAGCGGTGTCGAGGTGCCGGTACCCGAGCTCGAGCGCCCACCGCACTGCGTTGACGCACGTAGGCCCGTTGGGAATCTGCCAGACGCCCAGGCCGAGCACTGGGATGGAGTTGCCATCCGCCAGCACCCGCAATCGCTTGTCTGCAGTCTTTGAACCCGAGGTCATGAACGTCTCCCCCTTGCTTCCAGTGTGCGGTGCTTTGCCGACCCCTAGGAAATTACGACGTTTCAGCGGCGCTCGTTGGAATTGTACCGAAGTGATTGACGTATCAATCATCTGGGTAACATGTGGACGTGTCAACGATTCAGATGTCAGCCGGCGGCGTAAACGCCACGGCGGCCCATTCGGGAGTCCGGCGGCGCATGACGTCACGCGAGCTGGCGATCTGGCGGTCGCTCATCGACACTACCGCGGAGCTTCGGAGAGTTCTTGGTGCGGAGCTGCAGGAGTCGAGCCTCTCGCCCGCTGACTACCAGGTGCTCCTGGCACTGAGCGAGGCAGACGGTCGGCACATGCGGTCATCGGAGCTTGCGAGGACCATCGATTGGGAGCGGAGCCGGCTATCCCATCACCTTCGACGGATGGAGCGAAGGCGCCTCATCCGCCGTGACGACTGCGCCACCGACAGCCGCGGTGCTGAGGTCGTCCTGACAGCGGAGGGAGCGCGAGTCTTCCGGCGTGCGACCGCTCCCCACATGAGGTCGATCAAGAAGCATTTCGCAGACGCCTTGACGCCTGAGCAGTTCGAGACCCTCGCCGACATCCTGCGGTCGCTGCAGCACCACCTACATCCTTACCTCGTGGCTCGCCCTGGGGATGCTCGAACATGACGCGAATCGCCGTGCTTGGCGCCGGCCACGTTGGACCGGTGATTGCAAGACTCGCGCTGGACGCGGGATTTGAGGTGGCGATTGCCGGTTCCGGCAGCCCGGAGAAGATCGCACTCATGACCCAGGTGGTGATACCAGGAGCAAAGCCGCGATGGGCTGGGGATGCTGTCGAAGCCGCCGATGTCGTGGTGCTGGCCTTCCCGCTTCACGGGTTCGCGTCCTTCGACCCTGCCCCGGTGGCCGGCAAGCTTGTGGTTGACGCGATGAACTACTGGCCGGCGGCCGACGGCGTCGAGGAGATTTTCGAGGATCGACGGTATTCGAGCAGCGAGATCGTTCAGCGCCGGCTGGCCGGCTCGACCGTCGTCAAAGCCCTGAACCACATCGGCTACCAGGACCTGGAAGACGCTCGCCGGCCCGCGGGCTCGCCGGAACGCCGCGCGATCGGCGTCGCGGGCGACGACTCTCACGCGACCGAGGTCGTGGAGGAGGTCATCGAGCGCTTGGGCTACGACACCGTCCGGCTGGACAGCTTGAGCGCAGGCCGCCTCCTCGAGCCTGGCGGGCCTGTGTTCGGTGCGCTGCTCAGTCGATCCGAGTTCGAGGCGGCCCTCCGCGCCAGAGCCGCGTAGAGACCGCACATGACCACACCAGCTTCAGATGTCGTGGGTGATTCCCCAAGCGAACCCGCGCACTTCCCGCTCGTATTCGGCCTCGACACCTTCGGCGATGTCACCCACGATGCTGACGACCGCCCACTCTCGCATGCCCAAACGATCCGGAACCTCGTCGAAGAGGGTGTATTTGCCGAGCAGGTAGGCGTGGATTTCTTCGGCATCGGTGAGCACCACACCGACGACTTCCCCCTGTCGGCAGCTGATGTGGTCCTGGCCGCGATCGCCGCCCGCACCAAGCGCATCCACGTCGGGTCGGCCGTCACGGTATTGAGCTCGGATGATCCCGTCAGGGTGTTTCAGCGCTACTCCACGCTCAACGCCCTCTCCGACGGTCGTGCGGAAGTCATCCTCGGACGAGGATCCAGCATCGACTCGTTTCCGCTCTTCGGGTACGACCTTGCCGATTACGAGGAGCTATTCGAAGAGAAGGTCAACCTGTTTGCGGAGCTACTCAAGGGCGGGCCGGTCACCTGGGAGGGCAAGACGCGCGCGCCGCTCAGCAACCAGGATGTCGTGCCTCACACCGAATTCGGCCCTTTTCCGGCGTGGATCGGCGTCGGCGGGAGCCCCCAGTCTGTCGTGCGCGCCGCGCATTATGGATTCTCACTGATGCTCGCGATCATCGGGGGATCGCCCGCGCGTTTTGCACCTTTCTCGCGGCTCTTCCATCAGGCCCTCAAGACCTTCGGCCGCGGCCCGCTGCCGGTTGGAGTGCACTCGCCCGGCCACGTCGCCGAAACTGACGAGAAGGCCCGAGAAGACTTCTGGCCGCGCTACCTGGAGGTGATCACTCACGTGGCGGAGACTCGCGGATTTGCCATCCCGACGAGGGAGTCCTTCATGTATGAAGTCGGGCCACGCGGGGCGCTCTACGTCGGATCACCGGAAACCGTCGCCCAGAAGATTGCGACCAACCTCACCGCTCTTGGCGCCAACCGTT
>WNFC01000575.1_pt1 | contig 37088 bp, 25 predicted proteins | sample 5400541 | NCBI WGS metagenome assembly WNFC01 (sample SAMN13153342, study PRJNA577476) | soil metagenome | isolation source: 120 cm saprolite under Douglas fir tree site 2 hole 2 replicate 1 | place: USA:California | collected 2015-04-18
CCCAGCGGTCACCAAACGATCGAAGCAACTCCGCACTTCGAAGATGCTTCGGCAACTCCGAAGACTCGGCTATCGGATCGAACCACCGAATCCTCAACCCAGCCAAGCACAAGTGCAGTGATTTTTCGACCCAGTGGCACGCAAAGGACTTACGGGATACGGAACGTGGAAGAGTGTGTAAGTTGTTGAAAGGAGAGGACGAAGAAAGTGACCTTTCGGCGTTGTGTCCTGCGAACAATTCCCAGAATGGAAATTGTAAGGTGACACCCCGGCAGTTTTGAGAAAGAGCGCGGAACCGCCTGGTGGTAAGGGAATTGTGAAACACTGTTGGTGCACTGGAGAACAAAAGAGTGAGGCCGGAGAAGAATCCTTCGGCTCCTCCGCCGTTGGCGGACTCAGGATGCGCATCCTTGTCGGATGGGCAAGGCGGGGGCCCCCCACCCCCTGTTTTTTGTAAGTGTTGCAGCTGAAGGACTTAGCAATCGCGTAAGTCTTTTGTTTGCAACACTTGCGGGGAGATCCATAAGTGTTGCCGCTAAAGGACTTATGGGGGCATCTTATTGGCGAGAGAGTAACTGGGTGGGATGGGAAGATCTTGAGGGAGTTAGGAGGACCGCGCGGAGGGAGGCCATAAGAAGCGAGGCACCCTCAACGGCTGGCGCCTACACAACACAAGCATTATAACATATGGGTACCTATTGTCAAGTAATTACTTCTAAGCGGCTTGTCTGCTGTGAGTTAGCTCGAAGAGCGAGGGATAAGTCAAGAGCTGGCTTTCGGAGAATAGCATTGATTCGCGAATGGACATTTTCCCTGAAAGGCGGAAACGTCCCGTCTGTCCCCGGTGCCGTCCCCGGTCCGTCCCTCTTGAAAGGGTGGGCGGTTCTTCGCTTCGATTATGAAAAAGTCCAGACACAATAGAGGCCACGGCGGTTTTCACCGCCTCCACTTGGCGGGCCGCCCTCCTGGAGACGATCTGCCCGCGGATTAAGATTTTTAGCCTAGTAGCTATTGCGGTATTTACTTGCTATCGCTTCTAGCTAATGGTAACTAGTCTCTCCGGCGTCCCCCCGGGCTTCTGCAGGAGTTCTTCCTAAATCGGTTGCGTGGACGGTTTATGCGACTCCAAGAACCAAGTTTGTGTCAAAGGGTCTTGTTTCTGGCTTCCGTTCTGGTCCTTTACGCGAGCGCCGCTTCTTCTCAGGAAAAACCAAAGCCCGGGTCCGCCGAAATACCCGTGAGTAAGTCACAAGCCCCCGCTACCAAGAAGCAGGTCACACCAGCAGCATCCGCAGAAAGCAGGGATGAGTTCGAGAGAGCACCGGACCCCGAAGAAGCCAAAGACGGAGCTGAGCAAATCCGCAAGCGGAATGAGTGGTTCTATAAGCAGCGGAGTTCCGCGAATGGCCGCATTCCGGCCGGCGCCCGCTTTAGAGCATTTCAGCATATGCAGCGCATGATGGCGGCGGAAGGCAAGCTGGTCCTGCGTCCGGACGGTTCTTATGCGGAGATGGCTCCGCAATCCTGGCTCACGCCGCAGGGCGCTGTTACCTCCGGCTGGACTTCCATCGGACCCACTCCTACGACTGGAGGATTCTTTTCCCCAGTGACCGGCCGGATCATGACTATTGCCATGGATCCTTCCGATGCTTCTGGCAATACTGTACTCATCGGCGGCGCGATGGGCGGTATCTGGCGATCTACCGACGCCGGTGGACATTGGACCGCCGTTGGCGATCAGAACGCTTCTCTCGCCATGGGTTCCATAGCATTCGCTCCCTCGAATCCCTCCATCGTTTATGCAGGTACTGGTGAACAGGCTCTTGCCTTTGACACTTACTACGGTGCGGGCGTCTTGAAGTCCAGCGACCATGGCCAAACCTGGACACAAACCTGTACTGTCGCGAGCTTAACTTGTCCTTTCATTGGGCCTTATACCGACGGTTCAGAATTCGGCCCAGGCTTCGGCTTCCTTAACTTCGGCGGGGCGCACATCAGCTACGTTGCGGTCAATCCCTCAAATCCCAACCTGATCCTGGCCGGTGCGCAATTCATTGAAGAGGGGCCGCGGGAAGGCGTGTATTGCTCCGATAATGGCGGCAGCACTTGGACAAATGTGCTGGCGGACCAAATGTCCACGTTTGTTGGCTTCGCTTCCTCCAGCATTGCCTACGCTGCGCTGGGCAATCCCTTCGGAAGTTCGCCGAATGCTCCCATTGGCAATGGAATCTTTAAGGCCACGGGCATCGGTTCGACGTGCTCGACCGTCCATTTTTCGCGTTTGACCGCTACAACCTTGCCCATTCAATCCAGCATGGGCCGCATCGATCTCGGCATCGCACCCAGCGACACCTCCGGGAATACCGTTTACGCCTCGATTGCCGACGCCTCGATTGATCCAGTCACGGGATTTCGGCGAGCCTCTCGCACAAACGTCGGTGTCTTCAAGACCACCGACGGCGGAAACACCTGGACCAACACGAATGCGCCCGATATTTGCCAGCGCCAGTGCTGGTACGACAATGTCATCAAAGTTGATCCCAATAATAAGAACATCGCCTTTTTCGGCGGCGGTGCCGTTCGCGATCCCAGTGGGAACTTCTCCTGGGTGGTGCGCACCGAAAATGGCGGTACCAGCTGGTCTTCCGTGATTCCCAATCTGCCATCGGGAAGCGCGGGTCTCCCCCACGTGGACAATCACACCATGGCCTTCGTCAAGCTGCCGACCGGCACAGTTCGCATGTATCTCGGCAACGATGGTGGCATCTGGCGCACCGACGACGCCGAAGCCTCGACTGTTGCCTGGACAAATCTGAACAATCCCTCCCTCACTCTTACGCAGTTCTATCCTTCCATTTCCATCAATCCTTCCTCACCCTCCATTGCTTTTGGAGGCACGCAGGACAACGGAAGTCAGAACTACCAGGGCGGCACGAGTTGGGTGGACAATCGACTCTGTGGTGATGGCGCCTCGACCGCAGTTGATGCGATAGTTCCAAGTACCGCATATATTGGCTGCGCGACAGGAGCCCCGATCAACGTCTCCTATCAGAATGGCGCAATCGGAACGTTCTTTCCTGCGGTCAATGGGATCAATCTGTCCGACTTCTCAAGTTTCATTCCCCCGCTTGCAACGGATCCCAATGCCGCAAACGTGCTTTATTACGGCACCACCAAGATCTATCAATCTATCGACGCCGGAAACACGTGGAATCCAGTTTCAGGCGATCTTGTGTTCGGTCCGAACGGCGACTGGCTCAACACCATCGCTGTGGAACCTGGGAATTCCAGTGTCGTCTATGCAGGGGCCAACAACGGCTTAGTTTACTCCGCCACGAACGTAACGGCAGGTGGGGGCGGGTTCGCTTCATTTAATCAGCTAAATCAAAATGGCCTGCCACCGCGTCAAGTCACGGCCATTACTATCGATCCCTCCGATCCATCCGGCAAGACCGCCTATGTCGCCTTCTCCGCCTTTTCCTTTGTCGGACCTGATCCCTTCGGCATTTCGATCAACGATCCGCTCGGTCACATCTTCAAGACGGCCGACGGCGGCAATACCTGGACGGACGTGAGCTGTTCTGCAACAAACTGCTCAACTCCCGCCGCGAGCGATCTCCCAAACGTTCCCGTAAACGACCTTGTCCTCGATCCCGAGGTTCCCGGCACCCTGTACGCCGCCACGGATCTCGGCGTTTTCATAGGTAACTGTTCCGCGATGCCTTGCACCTGGAGCACGGTAGGGTCCGGCCTGCCTCGCGTGGCGGTCATTTCCTTGCGCCTTCACGAAGCGTCTCGCACGCTCCGTGCCGCCACACACGGGCGCGGTGCGTGGGACATCTTCCTGAACAATTTTCCATTTAGCGGCCCCCGCATCTTTTCGCTCTCGCCCCCTTCCGCAAACTCGGGTGGCGCCTCGTTCACTCTCACTGTGAATGGCACGGGCTTGACCAATGGTGTGATCCAATTCAATGGAAGTCCTCTCGCGACGACGCCCTCGCCGACTCAGCCGGATGCGCAGCTAACCGCACAAGTTGGCACCGCCCTCCTGGTGGCAGGCACGCCCAAAATTACAGTCAAGGCAGGGAGTGCGACCAGCAATTCCCTGACATTTGCTGTGCTCTCACTCACTCCAACTCTCAGCAGTATTAATCCGCCAAGCACGCCAGTTCAGACGCCTCCTTCGCCTCCCATTGCAAACGTTCCGATCCAACTAATTGGCACAGATTTTGCCAGTAGTGCGAAAGTGCTTTTTAACGGCGCGCAGAACGGCATCACCGTCGCCGCTCCCACTTCTTCGTGCCCGCTGCCAACCTGCTTGACAGCGACGCTTCCTGCAGCGTTACTCGGCCCCTACGGCAGTACCAACGACATCTCCGTGCTTAATCCGCCGCCAGGTGGCGGCCAATCGAAACCTCTGACTTTCAAGGTCGCCGCTCCGCCGCCACCCAACGACACTTTTGCCAACGCCACCAACATTACCGCGTTGAATTTTCTTGATGTGCAGGATTCCTCCGGTGCTATCGCGGAATCCGCAGATCCTACTCCGCCGTGCGTGACTCAATTCACCAGCGCTCAAGGAAACACGGGCGGCCATCCAAACGGTGCCTACAACACCATCTGGTACAAGTTCACGCCCATCTTTTCTGCGAATCTCGTGGTGGACACGTTAAACAGCAGCTACGACACCGTCCTTTCGATTTGGAGTGGCACTGCGGGAAACCTCACTTCCATCGCTTGCAGCGATGACGTGGTTCCCGGTGCCCTCCTCCAGTCCCAGTTGCTGAATGTTCCACTAAACTCCGGCACGACTTATTACTTCCTCGTCAGTTCTTTCGGTCCACCAGACCCCAATCCCATAGCCCTCGGTGGCAGGACACAGTTCAGCTTTTCTTACAACGGTGGCTTCAACCGCACTCCCTCCATCACCACGATGTCTCCAATGAGTGCCAATTCTGGCGATCCCAGCTTCACTCTCACAGTGAACGGCTCAGGCTTCCTCAATGGCGCCAAAGTGTTTTTCAACTCGAATCCAGAAGTCACAACTTTCGTAAACTCAACGCAACTGACCGCCACGATCCAGGCCTCTGACTTCGCGTTCCCCGGGCCAGTTCAAGTGAACGTGCAAAACGCCCAGCCTGCGTGTTGCTTCTCAAATCCTTTGAATTTCACAATCAACCTCGGTGTTTATCCCGTCCCCGGTCTTTCCGCTATCATTCCCTCGAGCGCGGTCGCCGGAGGAGTGGGCTTCACACTGACTGCGTTGGGAAGCAACTTTGCTCCTGGCGCTGTTCTCGAGTTCAATGGCATCGCCATGCCAACCACGGTTAACAACACTCAAATTATTTCCTCGTCGATCTCGGCCTCTGCCATTGCTAATGCCGGTACTGCCCAAGTCACAGTTTTCAATCCCGCCCCAGGCGGCGGCAGGTCAGCGCCACAGCCATTCACTCTCACCCAGCCCACGGTCGTTCCCACGATTAGCTCCATAAGTCCTGTAGCTGGCGCGAGTGGTACTTCGTTCATCCTGACGATAACTGGCACGGGTTTCCAGCAGGGCGCGAGCGTGTTTTTCAACAATTTGTACTACGGCGGTACTTTTACTAGCTCCACTCAACTCTCGGTTTCCTTTAATTTGACGGCAATCTCGGCCGGCACCTACCCGCTCTATGTGGTGGACCCGGTGCCTGCAGGCACTTCGGCTCCCTTCAACTTTACTGTTACCCCGCCGCCCGACTTCACGATCACTTCCTCGGGCACGACGACACAGACCGTCAGTGCCGGCCAAACCGCTACATTTACGAACGCCATTTCGATTGCTGCACAAAATGGTTTCTCTGCTCAGGTCAACTTGTCCTGCTCTCTCCCGGTTGCAGCGAAGGCGACAACTTGTTCCGTTAACCCAGTTTCATTTCCCTCCGGCAGCGGCTCCGCTACGGTTACGGTGACCACCACTGCTCGGGGCCTCGTGCCTCCCTTGTGGCTCCGCGTGCGCTTCATTCTTCGGCCGCAATTCCTGCCGGTTTTCCTGCTCACGATCTTATTAAGTGTCCTTCTCTTGCACCTAGCCCGGACGCGCCGCCAACGCCTTGTCGGAGCGCTCCCATTGGCTGGGCTCGTTCTCTTCTTGATGCTGCAAGCGATCGGTTGCGGCGGCGGCAGTAGCTACACGCCGCCTCCGCCTCCTCCGACCGGAACGCCTGCAAACACGTACACCGTCACCGTTACCGCCACTTCCGGCACACTGACGCACAGCACAACGCTGACGCTGATCGTCAACTAACGGTCGGTTCGGACTGAGATGAAATATTTGGCAGCGTTGGCTGCTTTGCGGTCACACTCGCTATATTCCCCGCGGGAATCGTAGCGCCTGAGTTGTTTTGCATCGCATAGAAGAATCCCCACCTTCAGGAACCGGAAGTTGAATACCCCAATTGGCCTGTGCGATAGCTCCACGGATGGAGCGGCGGCACCGCGCCGGGCAACAATGTTTCCAAATCGGCATGGGAATCTGTTATTGAGATGAGTACAGGGAGTGCGGGGAGGCTTGTTTCCGCGGGGCAGGGAAACTAGTGTAGAAAGATGCGTAAGGAGGGGTAGGAACCTCCACCGACAATTATGAGTCCCGAGCTACGAGGCGGGGCGCGGGCGTTTGTCCGCAGCCTCAACATTCTGCTGAAATTCGCGCGGCTGTACGAGTTTGGGCACGCGAAAACGACGCAGCAGTTTGAGACGACGTGGAAGGAGCTGCGCGGGGCGCTGAATGACAGCGGCGGGAGCGGCGTGCTGCTCGGCGCTTCGGGGACGCAGATTCTTCTGGATGGCGTGCCGCTGGGATCGGCGGCGGGCGAACGCAGCTTCGCGCAACTGCTGATTACTTCCGGGATCGCCAGCATTCACTTTTCACCGACACTGACGCAGCCGCAATTCGCGCGGTTCGTGCGCGCGTTCCCGAGCGGGAATGCGAAGCCGTCTTCGCTAGCGGAACAATTGAAGTCCGCGCTGGCGGGCGAAACCAGCATCAGGGTGAACGAGATTCGCTACGTGGCGGAAGATTCATCCGTAGCGGGGATCAAGGTGGCGGCGCAACTGACGCAAAAGGTGTTAGGCGCGCAAGGCGACAAATTCAGAGATTTCTTCGAAGATCCGAACAAGCTGCTGCAAATGATCCTCGCGGCGGAAAGCGCGCGCGCCGGCGGTGGTGGAGGCGGAGGGGCAGGTGGGCCGGGGCACGGTTCGGGCGGGCAGGGGCCGGGCTTTGGCTTGGGCGGCGGTGGCATGGGTGGTAGCGGCACTGGAACTGGGAGCGGAGGCTCCGGTGGATCCGGCACGGGCGGCGGCGGCGGAACGAGCATGTGGGAACCCAGCGGAGGCCGTGGCGGTGCAGGCGGCGGGGGATTGGGCACTGGCGGCTTCGGGACCGGCACTGGGGGTGGCGGCGCGGGCACGGGAGGCGGGGGGACAGGTAGTGGCGGAGGCACAGGTGGTTCGGGTACTGGCGGTGGTATCGGTGGGCCCGGGACTGGCACTGGCGGTAGCGGCACGGGCACGGGTACGGGTGGCGGTGGAGGAACAGGTTCTGGCACAGGAGGAACTGGCAGCGGTGCAGGTGGGGGAACGGGAGTTGGCGGTGGGATAGGTGGGGGCGCTGGCGAAGGAACCACACCGGGAAGATGGCAGACTGCATCGGCAATGCTGCGCGGGGCCATGGGGGGCGGAACAGGGGGCGGGCCAGGAATTCCTGGTGTACCAGGAGAAGGCGGCGGCGGTTTTTCAGTGGCGGAAGAGGATGTACGCTCGATGCTGGGATTGTTTGCGCAGCTGGGGAAGTCGCGCAAAGATCCGGAGGCGCGGATGGACGCCCCGACCTTCCAATCCCGCTTGAGCACCATGCCGGTGCGAGCACAATTCACGCTGCAGCAGGCGCTGGCGGGACTTGCGGCGCAAGCGCCGGATTCCAAGCCGGACAAGCCGATGCTGTTGAAACTTGCGGAGCACGTGGCGATTCGCTTCGCGCTGGACAGTTACGAGAAGGGCGAGCTGCGCGTGAACGCGGTGAAACAATTGCTGGACCGTATGAACACGGAGATTGAAGCGCTGCGCAAGATTCTGGGCACGCAGGAAGAAATGATGGCGCACGCGGGACTCTCGGTGCAGTCGTACACGGAGCTGCTGGATCAGGAGTTCTGGGAGCAGGTGCCGGAAGAAAACAAGAAGGAAGTGCTGACGTCGGATGAAGCGTGGTGTGTGCCGCCGCGGAACGTGCGAGCGTTCCTGGAAGACATGTTGAGGCGCGGAGAGCTCAAGACGGTAAATGAGATCCTGATGAAATATGCGTCGTGCGTGGGACTGGAAGCACCGGAAGCGCGGCGCACGACGGCGATCGGATTATCGGATCTGGGCGAACTCTACGGCAGCGGCGACGGCAGCGCGTTGATGGATGCGATCCGGCGGCTTGGCAACCAACTGGCGATTGAGCGCGAACCGGAATTACAGACATTGATCAGCGCGGCGTTTGTGCGGCTGAGCCAGGAAGCGGCGTCGAAGCGCTGCTACCCGGCGATGCAACAAGCGCTATCCTCGCTCGACAACGTAGAGGCGCAGAGGCCGGGATCCACGCAGAGCCTGCGGCCGCGCATCGGCGCGGAAGAGCGCCTGCCGGAATTCATCGAGGAAGCCCTGCGGAGCGGCCACATCGCGGACGGGATGTCGGAGATTCTGGGGCTAATGCCCAAAGCGACGCTGCATTATGCGACGAACCGGTTCGGGCATTGCGGATTCCGCGAAGATTGCGAATTGCTGTGCGACGTGGTGCGCGGGCTGGGAGAGGACGCGACGCAACGGCTAATCGAGACCTTGCAGACGGCTCCCGCGGGGGAAGCGGCCGAGGCCATTGGTCTTCTGAGCCAGCTTTCACCGGAGAGCGTGGAGAAAATCCTGCCACTGCGATTGTCGCAATGGCCGCGCTCCGCGCATGACCGCACGGTGCGCCAGCTTTCCGCGACACCGGCCGAGCAGCGGGCGCGGTTGCTAGTCGCGCTCTACGATTCGTTGGACGTGATGATCCGCCCCCTAGCCATCGATGAAATGGGCATGAGCGGGGAGGGCGCCTGCATTCCCAAGCTCATCGAACTGGCGCAGAACGATGCGACTCCTGGATTTACCCGAATCAAGGCGGTCGAAGCGATCGGGAGATTGCGCGCGTCCGCGGCCAGCGCGCTTTTGCAGCATATTTTGGACACCCGGCAAGTGTGGCGCTGGGTGTACCCGAATGAATTGAGGATTGCGGCAGCGCAGGCGCTGATCCGAGTCGATCCCAGCGTGGGAATGGAAAAAGTCGCTGCGAGCGGTATCGACCGGAAAGAATTGACGCTCGAACCTGCGGATCCCGAGGCGAATGCCTCGGTGATCCGGCAGAGGCGCTACGCTCGTTTGAAGCTTTCACGCAATCTGATTGCGGTGACGACAAATTTGCGGGAAAACTTCAGGCTTTCGATCCCGGAAATGAACCTGGGAGGCGGAATCGGTTCTGGGGAACGCCATCTGGCGCCGGGTTCGCTGCTGTCGCTGAAATTTTCGCTAGGGGTGCGCCACATCAAAGCGCAAGCCATCGTGCGCGGAGCGCGGCCGCAGGCGATGGCCTTCGAATTCGTGGAGATGGACCTGGATGAACGGTACCGGCTGCGAAAACTGCTGCTGGAACTTGGTGGCCTGCCGATGGTTGCGCAGGTGACCAATCGCACGCGCCGGCGAGGGCGCGTGGCCATCTCAAGAAACTAGATTCCGCGCCAAGGAAGTTTTGCGCGTTGCGGATGTCCCTCCTTCCCACCTGTCCTCTTCGGTGCCGCACCCGTCCGCTCGTTCAGGGTGCCCACCCGGCCTTCAGACGCCTTGACATCCGGGGCACATGGAACCTCTGTACCATTGCGGGGGTACAGTGCCTGGCCCTACGGTACTAGAGAGGAAGTCCTATTCGGGACGCACGCGGCATGGAATGAAATCAGATCCAAAAACAACGGCGGGACGCGCTTTCGTAAGAAGCCTGAACATCTTGCTGAAGTTCGCGCGCCTGTACGGGTACGGGCACGCGCGCACCATCGAATTGCTGCAAGTCGCCGGGCAGGAGTTGCGCACGGCAATCCCCCTCGGATCGGAAGGGGGGCTTCTTCTGGGCGCGACGGGTTCTCAGCTCCTGCTCGATGGCGTACCGCTGGAAGGCGCACCCGCTGAAAAACAATTCGCGCAGTTGTTGTCCGCCGCAGGGCTGGCCAGCGTGCAGTTCTTCTCATGCGTGACGCAAGACGAGCTGGGACGCTTCGTATGTTCGTTTCCCACCGGCAAAGCCAAACCTGCCGAGTTGGCGCTGCAATTGAAGTCCGCGCTCGCCGGGGCGCGTGGAATCCGCATCAATGAGATTTGCTTCGTAGCCACGGATTCGCGGCTGAAGGAAGCGAGCATGGCCGCGCAATTGGCGGCCGCATCGCTCGGCAAGGACCAGGACAAGTTTTCAGAATGGCTGAACAACCCGCATAAATTGCTCGAATTAATTGCTGCTGCCCAGGGCGCGAAAGGCGACGGCGCCACCGGAACGGGATTGGATGGACACGGGATGGGAGGCACCGGCCCAGGCGGCGGAGGGCCCGGTGGCGGTGGCCCCGGTGGTGGGGGTCCCGGTATCGGGGGCCCGGGTGGTGGAGGCCCTGGAGGAGGTGGCCCAAGCGGCGGAGGACCGGGTTTTGGAGGTCCGGGAGGTGCGGGCCCTGGTGGCGGAGGTCCCGGCAACGGCCCGGGCGGCGGGGGATGGGGTGGCGCCGCGCCGGCAATTGACATGTGGCCCGGAACTGGCAGCAGCAGCGGCGCGACACTTGTTTCTGGAGTGGTGGCCGGCCTTGCGAGCGGAGCTGGCGGGGGGGGCGAGCCGACCGAAGAAGAACTCCTCAAGATTCTTGGCGCGCTAACGAGCTTCGGAAGCATCGGCACGGGGCAGAGCGGTTTGGCCGCGGCAGGCGCGTTCCAGGAGCAGGTCTCGCAGTTGCCAGGCAGCGCGCAAGACACCTTGAAACAGGCGCTTGCAGCCCTGGCCGCGCAAGCACCGGATGCCAAACCGGATGAGTCCGTGCTGGTCCAGCTGGCGGAGCACCTGGCGATTCGTTTCGCGCTCGAGCGGTTCGAACGCGGCGAGGTGAAGGTCAACGCCGTCCGGCAAATGCTGGATCGCATGAATCAGGAAATTGAAAACCTCCGGAAAATCCTTGGCGCGCACGAAGACAAGATGAGCGACGCGGGGATACTCGCCGAGTCGCACCGTGAAATTCTGGACCGGCAGTTCTGGGCAGCGGTGCCGGAGAGCGGCAAGCGCGCGGTGCTGATGTCCGGCGAGGCGTGGTGCATTCCGCCGCGCAATGTGCAGTCTTACGTTGGCGAATTGATCGAGCACGGAAATGTCGCGGAAGCCATCAGCATTCTTCAGAATTATGCGGCGTGCGCGGACAGTGAAGATGCCGATGCGCGAAAGAAGACCGCGGTCGGGCTTTCCGAAATGGCCGAGCTATATGCAAAGGCCGATCCAAAATTGCTCAGCGAGGCGCTTCGGCACCTGGGAGTGCGGCTGAGCGTCGAGCAGGACGTGGAGATGCAAGGACTGGTCAGTGCGGCGTTTGTGCGCTTGAGCCAGGAGGCCGCGACCAGCCGTTATTTTCCTGCGATGGAGCGGGCGCTTGATTTGGTGGCGGGAGTGGAGACCCAGCGGCCGGGAATCGCGCGCAGCTTGCGCTCGAAGATGGGCATCGAAGACCGCGTGCCGGATTTTGTGGATGAAGCCTTGCGAGCGCGGCACGTCGCGGCGGGATTGACGAATGTTCTGAAACTCTTGCCGCAAACGACGATGGAACAACTATCGACACGGTTCAATCGCTGCAGCTTGCGCGACGATGCCGAGCACGTTGCCAATCTGGCCGGCGATCTCGGGGAAGAAGCCTTGCAATACCTGCGCAGCACGGTTCGCGGCGGACCCGTCGCGGAAGCCGTGGAAATGACCGGCCTGCTGAGCAAGCTCGATCCGCAATCGGTCATGGTTTATCTGCCGGGAAGAATCAAGGATTTTCCGCGGACCTCGCAGGACCGAGTGATTCGCCAAGTGTCGGGCAGCGGCGCGCCGCGAAGATGCCAGATCCTGCTCGAACTGCTCGATCACGTGGACCCGCTGGTGATGCCTCTGGTGATCGATGAAATCGGCGTGGCGGCAGATCGTGAAGCGCTTGGCAAGCTGCTCACCATCGCCGACGGAGATTTACCCACCGGGGCCAGCGCGTATCTGCGGGTAAAAGCGGTGGAAGCGCTGGGCCGGATCCACGCGCCAGAATCCGTGAGCACGCTGAAGCGCATCCTTGAGACAAAGAAAATATTTGGCTGGGCGCATCCGCAGGAATTGCGCATCGCCGCGTATCAGGCGCTGGAAAAGCTCGAGCCGGAATGGGCCCTCGCGTTTCTGCCCAGGGGCGGGATCGAGCGGGAAGACCTGGCGCTTGCTCCGCTGACCGTGCAACCCGTTTCGAAGTTTGTGCGCCAGCGGCGGCACACGCGCGTGCGGCTGAAGAAGACGATCCGGGCGGTATGCACGAACCTCAAAGAGGGTTGCTCGATGGACATCAAGACCGCCAGCCTGACGGGAGGCGTCGCCACTCTCAGCCGGCACCTGATTCCGGGGACGCAAGTCCAATTGCGGTTGCAGGTTGGCTTGAGAAACCTGCAGGCCACGGCGCTCATGCGCGACTCGCGCGCGCAGGACATGTCGTTCGAAATCGTGGACATGACGCTCGAGGAACGCAGCAAGTACCGCCGGATGCTGGCGGGTAACCTCTCCTACGGTTCCAGCAGTCCCAGTCCCGCCGAAAGTGAAGTGATTCCTATGCCAGCTGTCGCCAACTCCCGCTAGCCTTCTTCGTTGCGCGACATCACATCTCTTGTAGCGGCCGCTTTCTGAAGCAGGCATTCTTTGGCTTTTGGAGTGCGGCTTGACGCCGCTTTCTCCGCGCCGAAGCCGAGCATCCGACGAGGATGCGAGTCCTGAGCGACCGAAGGATCTTTCCTCGCTTCGGCTCTTCTTCTCGTCGACCCCGCCCTGGCGGGCCACTCGTTTACCCCGAGCTTCGAGGGGCCACTGCCTCTCCAGCCAGGATCTTTTTTTTGCATTTCCCTCTTGACAAACCAGGTACTGTTCTGGTAAGCAATCTCCCATAGAAAACTGTGCCCCGACCTCCGGTCGGGGCGTTTTTGTTTAGGCCCTGCCCATATCCCAGGAATTGTCATCCCTTCTGTGCTCTTTGTGCCGCGGCACTCTGTGTTCTCTGTGTTATGTCTTTTCTTGAGTTTTGTCTTTCTTTGACTTTCAACTTTCAACTTTCGACTGTCAACTTTCTTCTCAGGATCCGCCATGAAACGCAAAAAACTGAATGTCAAACAGCTTTGGATACAATGCGAGGACTTCCTCCTCCCGCGGCTGCGCCTGTCCATCACCGACCGCGCCGTCTATTCGCATCTCGTCCGCCACAGCCGTCTCGAAGGCCAGCTCCAGCTCCGCTTCTCCATGCCCTGGCTCGCCCGCGGCATTGGCATCAGCACCGGCCCCGTGCGTGAATCCGTCCGCCGCCTCGTCGTCCTCGGTGCGCTCCGCCTCATCCGTCGCAGCAAAGCCGGCCACGTCATTCGCGTGCTCCTGCCCGACGAGATTCGCGGCCTTCGTCCCGGCCTGCCCGCCATGGCGGGTGCCATCCCCGTCCGCGGCCCTGCCAGCCAGCCGCAGTCCGCCAACCTGGAAGACCTCGACTTCCTCAAGACCCGCGCCCTGCGCCAGGCCATCCACCTCCGCGAACGCGGCCATTGTTTTTATTGCCTGCGCCGCACCGACGCGCGCGTCCAGTGCCTCGACCATGTCGTGCCCCGTGCCCAGGCGGGACGCAACTGCTATCGCAACTTGGTTTCCTCCTGCCTCGAATGCAATTCGCTCAAAGGAGAGCGTCCCGCCGCCGATTTTCTCCGCTGGCTCTACCGCCAGCGCTGCCTGACCGCCTCCGAACTCAATCACCGTCTCCGCGCCCTCGACGCCCTCGCCTCCGGCAAGCTCCCCCCTCCCGTCCACCACCCCGACACCCCCATCGGCCGCAAGAGCCGCCCACCCGGCTCTTCTTGTAGGGGCGCAGCATTGCTGCGCCCTTCTTGAAGGTCCAATCTTTCTCGTTTACCCCGACAGTAGCGCCGGCTTCCAGCCGGCTCTTTTTGGAGTGCGGCGGCTTGCCGCCGCTTTCTCCGCGCTTTGTAGAGGCTGGGCTATTGCGATCCTCGTAGGGTTGGCCGTGATATGCTGCTCGGCCTACTACTAGTTGGGCGGATCAGGAACCGGCATGACCAAGACTGCCGTCACAGAGCAAATCACTCACCGGTGGTACACGCGTCCCGTGTTCTTCGTTGCTGACGTGAACCGTGCACTTCGGTTCTACATCGACATGCTCGGCTTCGAGAAGCGTTGGCATGAGGGCGACGGCGCGGGCAAGGTCTGCCAAGTCAATCGCGCGGAATGCGAGATCATCCTTTGCGAGGATGCCACGCGAAGAGACAAGGCGCGCTTGTTCGTGGAACTGACCGTCGATGGACTCGCCGCGCTTCGCCGTGAAATCGTCGAGCGTTCGGTTCCGAGCGAGAAGTCCTGGTGGGGTTACGACGTGATCAAGATCGTCGATCCCGACGGTAATGAGTTGTTGTTTCCCGCGGCCGAGTAGTCCAAGCAGTGGGGTGCAGGGGGACAGTTTCCCGGATCTTCTTGTAGGGGCGCAGCACTGCTGCGCCCTTTGGAGTGCGGCGGCTCGACGCCGCTTTCCCCTGCAGGGGCACGGCTTCGTAGATTCCGGGCAGCAGGCGGAATGCCGTGCCCTCTCAGCCTTCGACTCTACAGGTTCTCTTGGATGAAGCGCGGATTGAGGTGAACGTCGACTTGTATCAGAGGCGAATCACCAACCGCCTTGAAGCTATGGATCTCACCGGCCTTGATGACAAAGATGTCTCCCGCGCGGCCCTCGAAGGTCTTGCCGTTTACTGTCCACACTCCCCGGCCTTCACGGATGAACTGGATCTCGTCATAAAGGTGCCGGTGCGGACCCGGTCCCGAACCGGGCTTCCCATGGAACAGGAACACCGAAACACCGGTGTCGCCCTGCTCAGCTCCAACAAACTCATGCGAACTACCAACAAAAGGCAGATTCTCTTGGCGCACGTGATGCATCCTTTACGGCCCTCCTGCCCGGATTGGATGAGCCTTGCCACCAGCTGGTCACTCGCCACTGCTTTTCGCGCTAGGGTCGACTGCTTATGCGTACCCGTCCGGCCTCTATTACCGTAAACGCATCATGCAGCCGCGAGCCCAGCCTCGCGACGGCCTCAACCACGGTCGCTGGCTTAGCTTGCCGCGCGCGGCTGTCAAACCTGACCAGAATCACTCCGGCCGACGACCGGCCACGCGCATATACCAATTCGCCGAAGTCCCGATCCTCCGTGATAAGTACGCGCTTCTCATTCAGCGCGCGCTCCAGAACCTGCTCGTCTGTCGCGCCTCTCGCGACTTCGCCAATGGCAACCACATCATGACCCGCTTCGCGCAGCGCCCGCGGGACAGGCCCGGCGCAGCTCTCGTCGGCCAGGAAGTTCATGCTTCAGGATTTGCCAGGATTCGGCGCGTCGGGTAGCAACACAACTTCCTCGTGGGCTACGCTGGCCGCGCCGTAGGCCACTGCCGCCCGGATGTCTTCCGTTGTGAGGTGCGGGTAGTCTTCCAGTAGTTCACCCTCGCTCGCGCCCTCCGCGAGCTTGCGCAGGATGAGCTCCACCGTGATTCGCGTCCCCCGAATCACGGGCTTCCCCATCATAATCGCCGGGTTAATTTCGATTCGCTCGGTCGTCATTGCCATCCCTTTCACTCATCATAGCGCCCCCGCCCGAGTCGCACAATCGCATCTCTTTGCCGGGCCCATCCTTGTTGTCGGGTCTACAATCTTTCGAGTCTCAGCCTTCTAGTTTCTAGTTTTCCTTTTCGTTTCTCGCCACTCGCCACTTCCCGCAAACAAAACCGCAGGGGAAAACATCCCGTCTGTCCCCGGCTTCCTACGCGCCTGTGGGACTTTCACCCTTGATTTCTTGTTGGGCTCGATTCTCTCCGGCCAGCCATCAATCGTGCCGTTCGGATCGCTGCGAGCTTCTCGGGAATCTGAAAAGGATGCTCTTTCAATCCTACGAGAAATCTTTCGATATCGTCCAGCATTTCGTTAGTAAAATCCGGGTGCCGATAACGCAGCAAGCCGTTCAGGAGCATGAGCGCGTTGCTCAGTCCGAAGACTCTGATTTCACCTTGAGGCAGGGTCGCCTTCGCTTTTTCGAGGGCGGTTTTCAGCCGCCCGATTTTCCAAAGCGCGCAAAGAATGAAATATGTCACAGGCAGATACGCTTTACCATCCATTCGCGCAAGTAGGGCCAAAGCGAATTGGTCTTTTTCGGGTGTCGATAGGCCGCTGTAAATCGCCATCAGCGCATCGAGATTGTCCGACCGGAGATCGCACACGTCCGGGTTGGAATAGATGCTCTGATTCTTCGGTGAGCTCGGATCCCAAGAATCGGTCCCGACGCCGGTTATCTCACGACTACCCATGCAAAGGTGGACGCTGCCCAATCCTCCGACCCTTCGACCGCATTTCTCATATCGTGCCATTTCAGCCTGTAGTACGGTTGCAACCTCTCTTTCTATCGGGTTTGGGATCGACGAAACCATCTCCAAAGGAGGCTTCGCGGGTTCCTCCGCTGCAGCCGAAAAGACGCGCATGTCGAAAGTGAGGAACTCTTCGTGGCCTTCATCATCGGTTATCCCAATTTTGACGCGAACCAGTTTTCCGAGTTTACGCCAGGGCACACCCCGAATCATGACCGATGCACTTGCGGGGAGGGACATCTTTGGGGGAATCAGGTGCCCCGAGTGGGCAGCGTCGCCATAAATGTTGCTGTTCACGGCGCGAACGGAAACGTCTTCGTGAACGATCTCGCCACGAATTCTTGGCCTCGCGAGCCGCGCGTGCGCTAAGGCCAGGGGCCCCGCTGTTCGGTTCTTCACCACAAACCGCGCGACAACCTGCGTCACAATTGAGTCATCAGCTTGCTTTGCGCTCGACCAAAAACTCTGCTGTGGCTCGGGTGTCAAATGGAATCGTCGCTCCTCGTCTTCAGCACGGTGAACAACCTGAGCGCGGATCGCGGAAACGACGACAATAACGAGGAATACGAAGCCCGTCAGCACACCCGGAAAGAATAAAAGCGCGAGAAGAGAGACCGTCAAAGCGACGATCAGAATGGTTGCGGCAAAACTACGTGTGCTGGGCAAAGGGCGTAGCTGCTAGCTTTCCAGGAACATTGTGTGGTCCTGGGCTCTGTACGCGGGCAGTTGGCATCCTTCTTTCCCTACCCCTAGCGTGGCCGGGCAATTGCGCGTTCACGATCGATCCAACCTGCACTGGCAAAATGACCCAATAACTGAACGCGCCAAAAGCGCGTTTCCGCCCAAAAGACTGCGTCACGGCTGGGCCAGCATCCCACGAAGATATTTTGGCCAAATTGCGTCGGCCAGTTCTTAAGGTAGTCGGACGCGCGTATGAGCGAACCACCGTCGATCAGAAGTTCTAAGATGGGTTTGCGGTGGTTCCAACGAACAAGGAAGTGATGCCAGCCCGGCTTTAGGTCCGCTGTGTCGGGTTGCCCCCAAGTTCTTTCTCCTCCTTTTGCGTCCGCGAGCCACAACTGCCATTGCGGTTCTCCAGGGGGATCCCACTTGGTTGCTCCCCTGCGAAGCGAGAACACATTCTGGTATGGGTGATTCTCATGAGTCGCATGAGCTAGAAGATAGCGATTGATTTTGAGTTCGCGGATCCCAGTCCCAAAATCCTGCAAATACGCCCAAATAGAAACAGCTCCCTTGTCGAGGTGCAAAACCTCTGAAGGTAATGCGACGAAGGACTGTTGGTTGGCAGAAGTAATTAGCCGGGGATCAGCAAGTTCGATACTCGCTGCGAGTGGGGCAGGGGATCGCCTGGAGTATTCTGCGAGAGCTATAGCAAGGAGTATGACGACAATTAGAAGAATTACGGCAAATGTGTTTCGATAAATCAGAAACAGAACAGCGGAGACACCCACCAAGACAGCGGGGATGAGTCGACCCTTCGTTGTTAAGGAAGCACCAGCCAAGGCTGACCAGCTCCTTTCGCTTTCTCATAAGGGTTAGGGGTTCACATCGTGTTTCCGCAGTTGGATGTAGTGTATATTGGGCGACGCTAGATCTCCTGGGGCAACTATGCGCTCGTAGTCGCGGTAGCCCGTGGCAGAAACGAGCAGGCGCGCCGACTTGTTTGGCGTGGAAGGCAAATTGACTTCGAAGAACCCCTCCGAATCGGAGTAGACGGGCTCTGGAACGCCCTCTGCAGCCAAGCTCACTTTGGCTCTATCGATCGCAGAGCCCGTGGCACCATCAGTGATTTTGCCCACAAAAGTGAACCTCGTCTGGGTGCTGTGGTTGGGTCGTGGCCTTTCGACCTGCTCCAGCTGCAGGAGCTTGAAGGAAGGGTCCTTCTCGGTAGGCAGGTCTTCGTCCCACAGGTGATAGCCTCTCATCCGAACTTGGAGTCGAGCACGTGAATCCGACTTCAAACGATGACAATTCACGTGGTAATCGCCTCTGCTATCGGTGAGACTTGAACACGTCTCTCCGTCAACCACCACGCTGACATCCGCATGAGCGATAGGATTGCCTGTGGAGGCATCTGAGACCCTACCGGAATAGGTAACTTCGTGGTGCTCTTTCTGTGAGTCGCCTAGACCCACCAAGACAAAACCGAACAGGCTCACTGACCATGACGATGTACATCGCGACTCTGACTTCCTTTGCGGCATTATGGAACAAGATAATGGTCACTGCCATAATCGCGAGAACGACGAGCGCGATTATTCCGAGGGTACTGCTCGAAGCCGCCTTTATGATCGAGTCGGCCTTTTCAATCAGTTTCTCCCAAGGCGAAATTGAGAGGACAATCCCCAACATGCGGGTGATGGCAGTCCTTAAGTACGACGTCACATGGCGGGTGGAGCACCCTTAACCTAACAAGGGAGGGTGCCGCATCCCTTTGCGTTTTTCAAAGGGTGCGGATTTTGCCGTCTGCCACTGTCAACTGTGAACTGTCGACTATCAACTACGCGCGAAGACCGGAAATTCACGGGTCTGGCTTCGGCAAGAAGCCTCAGCCTAAAAGGACCCGCCACTACAGTTAGGAGCGCGACGCGGAAACCGAGGCGCTGCGAATCGAGCGGAAGCGGCGGAGGCGGGAGAAGAAGAAATAGCCGGGCTAAAGCCCGGCCCCTACAAAACCTTGGGAGAACATTACAGGTTCGCGCCGAAAGCCAGCAGACGGCCATCGCAATCCTTCACCACGAACTCCCGCTTGTGCCAGGGCATGTTGCCAAGTCCTCGAGTGAATTCGACGCCTTGGGCGGCGTACTCGGCAAAAAGTGCGTCGGCATCTTCAACGAACAGGTACGCGTCGAGCAATTCGTCCAGGTATTTGTCCAGATTGGCTGTGGGCGGCTGGGCGCAACGGAAATGAATCACCTGCTGGTCGCGCGCCACGATGGCGTAGACCGGCGGATCCTGCCACGTCCCCAGACATTCGAAACCGAGCTTGCCTGTGTAATAGGCGAGCGTTGCGGGAATGTCCATGGTGAAGAACACAGGCGCAATCTGACGGACCATGGGCCAAGTCTACCCCAGGTGGCAGGTGGAGCACGCTTGTGGGGTTAGCAACTCCGCCCCATCCCGCTGACCTCGCGGGATGAACGGTGGGGCTGGCTTTCGCTAGCCTCTTCTGCCCTCCAAACCTTTTAACCTTCAAACCTGCGAACCTTCCAACTCTTTTCTCGCCACTCGCCACTTCCTTGGCTCTTCCGCATCCCACCAGTTACAATAGATTGTTTGCATGTGCGGTAAGAAAGCACCCCTTGCGGACGTAGTTCTTGTGACCGTCAGGAGACGGCAGAACCTTTCATGGAAGCAGCCCAAATACTAGACCGCGTCGTCGCTCGATTTATCGGCACGAAGCATGAGCGCGACATCAAAAAATTGCAGCCCGTGATTGCGGCCATCAATGAGCGCGAAGCCGAAACGCAAGCGCTCAGCGACGAAGGCCTCAAGACGCGCTTCGCGGAGCTCCGCGCACAGGTGCAGGAACAGTTGAAGGATGCCGATCCCGGTGAATCCACGTTCCGCGGGCTGATGCAGCAAGCCCTGGAGCCGGCAATCGTTCCGACATTCGCACTGGTGCGCGAAGCGGGCCGCCGCTTCCTGAACATGCGGCATTTTGACGTGCAGTTGATCGGCGGCATCGTGCTGCACGAAGGCAAGATCGCCGAGATGAAGACGGGCGAAGGCAAAACGCTGGTGGCCACGCTGCCGGCGGTGCTGAACGCGCTCGCGGGGCGCGGCGTGCACATCGTGACCGTCAACGATTACCTGGCTCGCCGCGACGCGGAATGGATGAGCCCGCTGTACAAAGCACTGGGACTAAGCGTCGGCGTCATCGTGCACGATCTCGATGACGACCAGAGGCGCGCAGCTTACGGTGCAGACATTACGTACGGGACCAACAACGAATTTGGTTTCGACTATCTTCGCGACAATATGAAGTACGACCTGGCGCATTGCGTCCAGCGCGGGCATCACTTCGCTATCGTGGATGAAGTCGATTCCATCCTTATTGATGAAGCGCGGACGCCGCTGATTATTTCCGGGCCGTCCGAGGAATCGACGGACAAGTACGCCAAGATCGACAAAATCATTCCGAAGCTGATCCAGGATATTGATTACACGCTGGATGAAAAGCACCGCACCGCGACACTGACCGAAGAAGGCGTCAGCAAGTGCGAGCGACTTCTGAGTCTCGGCAATTTGTATGACCCCGCGCACATGGAAACGATCCATCACGTTTACCAGGCGCTGCGCGCCCACACGCTCTACAAGAACGACGTCGATTACGTGGTGAAAGACGGCGAAGTCATCATCGTGGATGAATTCACGGGACGCCAGATGCCCGGCCGCCGCTGGTCGGACGGCCTGCACCAGGCCGTGGAAGCCAAGGAAGGCGTGAAGATCGAGCGCGAAAACCAGACGCTCGCGACGATCACCTTCCAGAATTATTTCCGTATGTACAAAAAGCTTGCCGGCATGACCGGCACGGCCTCCACGGAAGCGGCGGAGTTCAGCAAGATCTACAACCTGGAAGTGACGATCATTCCGACGAACCGCACGCTGATCCGCATCGAAGCTCCGGATGTCGTGTACCGCACAGAAAAAGAAAAATTTGAAGCGGTGGTCAACGGCATCATGCAGGAAGACAATTCGTTCGCGAATGGCATCCGCCACTATCACGAGCGCGGGCAGCCGGTGCTGGTTGGCACGATTTCCATCGAGAAATCGGAAACCATCGCGGAATTGTTGAAGAAGTCGGGCATCCCGCATCAAGTATTGAACGCCAAGCAGCACGAACGCGAATCGCGCGTGGTGGCGCAGGCGGGACGCAAAGGCGCGGTCACCGTGGCGACCAACATGGCCGGCCGCGGCACGGACATTCTGCTCGGCGGCAATCCCGAGCAGATGACACGCGATCATTTTCTGAAAAACAAGCTGGCCATGCCGTACGCCGCGGCGCCTGCGGTGATTCCCGCTGAGCCCGCTCCCGGCGAGGCTGCGCAACCCACGGTGCAAATGGTTCTTTTCCAGCATGAGGGCAAGATCTTCCAGGTGCCCGCGGATCAGTGGAAGCCGGTCTACGACCAGTTCGCAGAACAGTGCAAAGCGGAGCACGACGAAGTTGTGGCGCTCGGCGGGTTGCACATTCTCGGGACGGAGCGCCACGAGGCGCGGCGCATTGACAACCAGTTGCGCGGCCGTGCGGGACGCCAGGGCGATCCTGGCTCTTCGCGTTTTTTCCTTTCACTCGAGGACGACCTGATGCGCATTTTCGGGGGCGAGCGCGTGAAGGCGCTGATGTTCCGCCTGGGCATGACCGAAGGAGTGCCCATCGAATCGGGCCTCATCTCGCGCCGCATCGAGAACGCGCAGAAATCCGTCGAAGCGCAAAACTTCGACGCGCGCAAACACCTCCTCGAATACGACGACGTGATGAACAAGCAGCGCGAAACGATCTATTCGATTCGCCGCTCGGCGCTCGAAGGAAAAGATCAGCGCGATTACATTTTAGGCATCGCGGAAGACGTGGTGCGCGAACTGGTGAATACGTATTGCCCGAGCGATCAGCACCCCGACCAGTGGAACGTCACGCAATTCTTTGCGGAGGCCAACGCGCAGTTCGGGGTGGACATGAAAGCGGCGGGCGTTGATCCCGCTTCGCTCAACCACGAGCAGCTTGCCGACGCCGCGGCGGAAGCGGTCCAAAAACGCTACGAAGAAAAAGAGACACAGTTTGGCGTGGACCTGATGCGCTGGCTCGAGCGCCGCATCATCCTCGACGTGGTCGACTCGCAGTGGAAAGACCACCTGCTGTCGCTCGACCACTTGAAAGAGGGCATCGGGCTGCGTGGCTACGGGCAAAAAGATCCGCTCGTTGAATTCAAGAAGGAAGCGTTCATCCTGTTCGAAGACATGATGACGCGCATTGACAACGAAACGGTGCGGTATCTCTACCACATCCAAGTACAGCAGGGTGAGCAGCCGCCGGAGGCGAGACAGCCTAGGCCGGAGCCGCCGCGCACACCGCCCCAGAGTGCTGCTGCGGCCGTGGCCAGCGCGGCTGCGCGCGCCAGCGAGCCGCAGCATTTGCCCGCCGTCGCGCGAGAAATCGAACGCCGCCAGCAGCGCCAGCAAAAAGATTTGCAGTATCAAACCGGCCCGGCACAGGCGGAAGCGCCGAAACCGGTGAAGGTCGGCGCAAAAGTTGGACGCAACGATCCTTGCCCGTGCGGCTCCGGGAAGAAGTATAAGAAATGCCACGGCGCTTGAGCAGGACAGACATTCCTGTCTGTCCCTCGTTTGCCGAAGCTGCGAATGAAAAGTGACCGTTATTGATTGAGGAGTGGACAGGCAGGAATGCCTGTCCTACTACAGAGGAAGCCAATGCCACCAGGTCCTGCGCCCCAGCAACAACCCGAACGCCAGCCAATTCCCGGCGTGAAAAATCTCGTGGCTGTCGCCAGCGGAAAAGGCGGCGTCGGCAAGACCACGGTCGCCGTGAATCTTGCGCTGGCGCTGGTGAAGCTCGGCCACAAAGTGGGTTTGCTCGACGCGGACGTCTACGGGCCGAACGTGCCGATCATGCTGGGCGCGACGCAGCAGCCGGAGGCCACGGCCGATAAGCACATCATTCCGGTGCAATCGCAAGGGCTAAAGATGATTTCGATGGGGTTGCTGAATCCCGGCGACAAGCCCATGATCTGGCGCGGGCCGATGCTGCACAGCGTGATTACGCAGTTTCTGCGCAGCGTGGAGTGGGGCGAGCTGGATTACCTGATCATCGATCTTCCGCCGGGTACGGGCGATGTGCAGTTGACGCTGATTCAGACCGTCGCGGTCACTGGGGCGGTCGTGGTCACCACGCCATCAACCGTCGCGCTTGCAGACGTGCGCAAAGCTATTGAAATGTTCCGCCAGGTGAATGTGGAAGTGCTGGGCGTGGTCGAGAACATGAGCTCGTTCGCGTGCCCGCACTGTGGCAAGGCGATCGATATTTTTGGCCACGGCGAAGGCGCGAAGACCGCGCTGGCTTACGGCGTGCCGGTGCTGGGCGAAATTGAAATTGATCCGCGCATTCGAATCGGCGGCGATACCGGCAAGCCCGTCGCCGCGCTCGGCGAAGGGGGAGCGGGTACGAAGAGTCTGTACTCCCTGGCGCGTGCTGTCGTGAATCGCCTCGTTGAAGTGGGCGCAACCACCGGTCCCACGGTTCAAATCGACTGATTCACGCTTCTTTTCTTCCGTCAAGCTTCTGCACCGCTGCGATTTTGTCGCGCAGGCAGTTCGGACAAAGGCATCCCTTCGCATCGGTTGGGATCGGGACAGGCGGCAGTTCCGCGCACCAACAGCCGCCTTCCGGCTGGCACGTCATTGCGGCGCCGCACTGTGCGCATTTGGTTTGCATCGAGCGATGATGGCGCAGATGGCGCGCGCCGTCCAGCGCCGCACTTGAGCCGGCGAGCGCGCTTCCTTGTCAGTAGGTGAGCCGGATGTTATCTTGACGTGATTCATGCATTCCAACTCTTTCGTAGGGGCACGATGCATCGTGCCCTCACCATGAAAACTGCCAACGAGCGAGGCCACGAAACACAGGTGAAACGACAACCCGACATCCGGCCGTATCGTGGGAAGCACCCGCAGATCGCGGCTTCGGCGTATATCGACCCCGCCGCGGTCATCATTGGCGACGTGGTGATTGGCGAGGATTCCAGCGTTTGGCCGTGCTCGGTGATTCGCGGCGACGTGCACTACATTCGCATCGGCGCGCGCACCAACATTCAGGACGGCTGCGTATTGCACGTCATGCGCGATGAGTGTCCGCTCGTTCTCGGCGATAACGTGACTGTCGGCCATGCGGTGACGTTGCATGGCTGCGTCATCGAGTCGCGCTGCTTGATCGGCATGGGCGCGATTATTCTGAACGGTGCGACGATTGGCGCGGGCAGCATCGTCGCGGCGGGCGCACTCATCACGGAGCGCACCGCGATTCCCGCGGGCAGCCTGGTCATGGGCTCGCCGGGAAAAGTGAAGCGCATGCTGACGGGAATCGATCAGGCGTCGATCGACGCCTACGCGCAGCGTTACGTCGAGTACAAAAATATTTATCGCGAGGAACCCGCAGAGTGAGCGAAGGCACAGTCAAGAAAGAAGAACGGCGCAAATTCCAGGCCATCAAGGGCACGCGCGATTTGCTCCCGCCAGAGACGGCGCTTTGGAATCGTGTCGAGCAAACGGCGCACGCGGTCTTTGGCACTTTCGGATTCGGCGAAATCCGCACGCCAGTGTTTGAAGAGACAGAATTGTTTGCGCGTTCGATTGGCCTCGATACCGACATTGTTTCGAAGGAAATGTATACATTCCAGGACCGCGAGCGCAGCGAAATCCCTGGCGTTGACAGGCTACGCGATTTGCTAGGGCTTCTTCGGCGGATCTTAACTGCTGAATATGGTGGCGAAGCACGAGATGGCTCTGCATTACTGGTCCCCGGTGATCGAGGGAAGCTTGGTCGCGAGCACGTTTCGGTACCCATAACGCTGCGACTTGGAATCGACGTCGCCCAGGAACTCGAAACGGTTAAGGACTTGCAATCCTTTGTGGCTAACCTGGATAGTTCGTATTCGTCCGAGCTCATACCTCAAACCCGACAGAACTACGCCTCATCCGCTAACATAAAGAGATATTACAAGCAATTTACAGAGCTTCTGCAAGCCTCGCGTGAAACCGTTAGTCTCGGCTCCTTCGTTCAAACCCTAGAGCTACTTATAGAGAGTCTCGGTCGCTTACAATTAGGCTATTCCCTAACCCTGAGGCCCGAGTCCACCGCCGCCGTGTGTCGCGCCTATATCGAACACGGCATGCGAAGTCTGCCACAACCACTGAAGCTGTACTACGTAGGACCGATGTTTCGGCGCGAACAACCCCAAACGGGTCGCTACCGCCAGTTTTATCAAATTGGCGCGGAAGTGCTTGGTGGCACCGATGCGCCAGCCATCGACGCCGAAGTCATCGAGATGGTGATGACTTTCTTCGAGAAACTCGAATTGCAGAGCGTCCAGCTCGAGATCAACTCCATCGGAGACAGAAATTGTCGGCCGAAGTACGTCGAGCTATTGCGCGCGGAATTGCACAAAGTGAAAGACAAGCTCGGGCCGGACAGCCAGCGGCGCATCGAGACAAATCCGCTGCGCGTGCTGGATTCGAAACTCGAGAGCGAGCAGGCCATCATCGCAAAGCTGCCGCGCATCGGGGATCATCTTTGCAAAGAGTGCGCGGATCACTACGCGGCGGTGAAACGCGAGCTCGATCTTCGCGGCGTGAAGTATCGCGAAAACTGGCGGCTCGTGCGGGGGCTCGACTACTACATGCGCACTACGTTCGAAATCACCGCGCAGGGACTGGGTTCGCAGGACGCCGTCTGCGGCGGCGGGCGCTACGACGGCCTGGTGGAACTCCTCGGCGGCCCTCCCACGAAAGGCATCGGCTTCGCGATTGGTGAGGACCGCTTGATTTTGTCGCTGCAGGAGAGCGGCAAAGCCCCGGTCGCACGAGGCCGCGACGTTTACATCGCCTGGATGGGTGAAAATGCCCGTGCCACCGCCGTGCGCGCCGCGAAAACTTTGCGCAACGCGGGATTCAGCGTCGAACTGCCGCCCGTCGAGCAGAAATTCGGCAAAGCCCTCGGCCAGGCGGACAAACTCGGCGCGAAATATGCGCTCATTCTCGGCGATAATGAAGTGACGACCGGCGAGTGGACGCTGAAAACGCTTGCGGACGGCACGCAGCGAAAAGTCTCCGAGCAACAGTTGATTGCGGAATTGAAGAAAATGTAGTGCACGGGCTTCAGCCCGTGCTTTCCCTGGGGGAAGAGTACGTGTTGGATTTTCTCGGCAATCTGAAACGCACACACTACTGCGGAGAGCTCCGCGCCAAGGACGAAGGGCGCGATGCTGTTGTAATGGGCTGGGTGGCGCGCCGGCGCGACCTCGGCAATTTGCTCTTTCTCGATATCCGCGACCGCACCGGCATCGTTCAGGTGGTCTTCAACAAAGAGACGCAGCCTGCGGCGCACGCCAAAGCCGAGCAGGCCCGCAGCGAATTTGTCGTTGCCGTGGAAGGCAAAGTCATCAAGCGTCAGAAAGCCAATCCCGAGCTGGCCAGCGGCGAAGTCGAGCTGGTCGCGTCGAAGCTGCACATTCTCAACAACGCGAAAACGCCGCCGTTCCCGATCGAAGACGAAATCAACGCAGCGGAAGAAACGCGCCTGCGTTTCCGCTATCTCGACTTGCGCCGCCCGAAGCCGCACTACAACCTCGCGTTGCGCCACAGAATCATTCTCGAAATCCGCAAGGTGATGGACGAAATGGGTTTCCTCGAAGTCGAAACGCCCATGCTCACGCGCTCGACGCCCGAGGGCGCGCGGGATTTTCTTGTGCCGAGCCGCATCCATCACGGCCAGTTTTACGCGCTGCCGCAATCGCCGCAAATCTTCAAGCAGATTCTGATGATCGCCGGGCTGGATAAATATTTCCAGATCGTAAAATGCTTCCGCGACGAAGATTTGCGCGCCGACCGCCAGCTCGAATTTACGCAGCTGGACCTGGAGATGTCCTTCCCGCGCCAGGAAGACATTTTTCACGTCATCGAGCAAGTGATGGTGCGCGCCTGCGCCGTCGCCGGCGTCAAGGCCGAAGCGCCGTTCCCGCACATGCAGTACAAAGATGTCATTCGAAAGTACGGCAGCGACAAGCCGGACATGCGTTTTGGCATGGAGCTCCACGAAGTGACGTATTGCTTTCCGGAAGAAGCGAAGCAAAAGCTGCAAATCGAAGGGAATGTCTTTGCGCTCGCGGCGCCGGGTGCGGCCGGGTATTCGCGCAAGCAGCTTGACGAACTAACAGAAAAGGCGAAATCGCTGCACGCGCGCGGCGCCTACTTCGTGAAAGTGGCGCCGGAAGGAATGACTTCGACGGTCGAAAAACTAATCGGCCCGGAAAACGTGAAGAAACTCGCCGAAGCTTGCGGCGCGAAACCTGGCGACCTCGTCGTCGCCGTTTCCGCCAAGGAACAGATCAAGGGCACAGAAGCGCCTGCGTTGGTCGCGGGCCAATTACGTTTGCACCTTGGTGAAGCGCTCGGCGTCATCGACAAATCACAGTGGAAATTCCTGTGGCTCACGGGCTTCCCGCTTTTCGAATGGAGCGAGGCCGACAAAACTTGGGCCAGCGCCCAGCATCCGTTTACCGGAATCGTCGATGAAGATCTGGAGAAACTCGAATCCGCGCCGTGGGAGGTACGTTCGAAAGGTTACGACCTCGTTCTCAACGGCTACGAACTCGGCTCCGGCAGCATTCGAATTCATCGCCAGGACATTCAGGAGCGCTTGTTCAAAGCCCTCGGCCTCACCGAAGAGCAGTTGCGCCGCCGCTTCGGCTTTTTCCTCGATGCCCTGACCTACGGCACGCCGCCCCACGGCGGAATCGCGCTCGGCATCGATCGCGTCGTTATGCTCCTCTCCGGCGAAAAATCCATCCGCGAAGTCATCGCCTTCGCGAAAACCACCGCCGGTCAGGATTTAATGGCCGATTCGCCTTCGCCCGTGGACAAAGACCAGCTCGACCAGCTCGGAATCGCAATTAAGGAAGACAAGAAGGCTGCAAGGTAGACACGATGGACTTACCTTTGGCCATCAAAGAACAGGAAACTATAGGTTCTAGTCTTCTAGCTTCAGGTTCTTTTTTTACAGGCATCCTTTGTCCAACAATTTATCGGTGCCCGAATTGTCGGTCGATATATAGATTCATTCTTGGCCCCGGCGATGTTTTTCTGGGGGAGGGTCATAGAACTTGCTCGAAATGCCAAAAAGAGTTTCGGGATAGATCGATGGAATGGCCCATGATCTCCTTTGTGGAGCGAATTTTGTTCCTATTTCCAATGGTTGTAGATGGTTGGATATTGATCGCATTCGTTGCTTGCATTCTGTTTTTTTACACAGGCTGGAACGTCGGCCCAACTTCTGTTCAGATGCTAGCCGCGATCTTTTTTGCGGTGCCTTTGATAGCCTGGTTTATATTTCGGGGCAGCCAGATTGCCCGTTCGGTCCATCGGTTCACCATGCAAGGAAAGACAAAGGCTGCATGAGCCGCATACGCATATTGCCGGAAGCGGTGGCGAATAAAATCGCTGCGGGCGAAGTTGTCGAGCGGCCCGCGTCAGTGGTGAAAGAGTTGCTTGAAAACGCGCTGGACGCCGGTGCGAGCACCGTTCGCATCGAAGTGGAAGTCGGCGGCAAGCGCATGATCCGCGTGATCGACGATGGTCACGGCATGACGCACGACGATGCGCTGCTGGCGTTCGAACGCCACGCCACCAGCAAGCTGCGCTCCGCCGACGATTTGCTGTCCATCTCCACGCTGGGTTTTCGCGGCGAGGCGCTGCCCACCATTGCCGCCGTCTCGCGTTTGCTGCTCGAAACGCGCGACGAAGCGGAAGCGGAAGGCACGCGCATCGAATTCGCGGGAGGCAAGCTGATCAACGTGAAACCCGCAGGCCTGCCCGCGGGAACAACCGTCAGCGTCGCCGATATTTTCTACTGCGTCCCTGCGCGCAGAAAATTCCTGAAATCAGACACGACGGAGCTGGGCCACATCGCCTCGCTGGTCACGCATTACGCGCTGGCGAATCCCGCGAAACAATTCCTTCTGACGACGCCGACGCAAGAAATCATCAACTGCCCGCCCGCGGAAAAACTGGCCGACCGCATCTATCAGCTTTTTGGCCGGCAATCCCTGGAAGAACTTGTCGAAATCCCCGCAGCGTCAGCGGCCTTTCGGGCGGCCATCACGGAGCCGGAACTGGAAGCCGAGGAAGAAAAATCGTCGCTGACCGTGAGCGGCTTCACGTCGCGACCCGACGTGCAGCGTCTGAACCGCAACGGCATCTATATTTTCGTGAATCGCCGCCTGGTGCGCGACCGGCTGATCCTGCACGCCATTCACGAGGCCTATCGCAATATTTTGCCGCCAGCGGTTTTCCCCGCGACGCTCCTTTTTCTGGAAATGCCGTACGACGAAGTGGACGTCAACGTCCATCCCGCAAAAATCGAAGTGCGCTTCCGGCGTTCGCAATTTGTCCACGATTTCACGCGCGACACGATCCGCCAGGCGCTCATGGGCACGCGGCCGATCGCAAGTTTTGCCACTGCCGCGGGCGCAGCGCCGCAGACCATCGGCTCCGGCAATGGAGGCTTCTCCGGCGGAATCACCCCACCATCCGCGGAATCCGGAGTGCCGCGCGCGATCATCCCACCCATGGAAGAGATCGGTCTCGGCTCGGGCGTCGGTTCGGACGGCGGTTTCGATCTGACTTCCGGCCCGATGCAGCCCGTGGAGCAGCGAATTCCTTTTACCTCCGGAACCGCGTTTGGAACAGCGCTCGCACCGGCACGAATTTCCGATGCGGCGAATTGGGCCGCGAATCTTGCCGCTCCAAGCGCGGACGCTCCTGCCACGCTGCCGCGTCCGGAACAAATCGCAGATCTCAAACCGCTCGGCCAGGTCAGCGCAAGTTTCATCATTGCCGTGAACGGCGAAGGACTCTGGATTGTGGACCAGCACGTGGCGCACGAGCGCGTGCTCTTCGAACAGCACCTCGAAGCGCGTCGCGCCGGAAAGATCGAAGCGCAGCGCATGCTCATGCCCCTGGTGATCGAACTTTCACCCCGGCAAATCGTCACCTTCGAAAAAATCGCGGAAGAACTCGCCGCGAATGGTTTCGAAGTTGAACCGATGGGGCCAAAGAGCGTGGCGATTCAGGCCGTGCCCGCCGGCGTCATCGCGCCAGATGCAGAAAAATTGCTCACCGAAATTCTCGATGGTCTGGACCGAGAAAACGCGGCGATTTCCATCGAAACGTTGCAGGCGAAAATCGCAGCATCCACGGCGTGCCACGCGGCGATCAAGGTCAACATGCCGCTCGAACAGTCGAAAATGGAATGGCTGCTCGATGCCCTGGCCAAGACCGATTGTCCGATGAGCTGCCCGCACGGGCGCCCGGTGGTTTTACGATATTCCATCAGGGAAATTGAGAAAGCGTTTCATCGAATTTGATTTGTGTAGGCGCCGGGCTTTAGCCGGGCCATCGGGAGACTCACCGAATGAGCGATTCGCAAAAGACGGCAGTGATCTTTGGGCTGGCCAACAAGCGAAGCATCGCGTGGGCCATTGCGCAGAAACTGCACGAAGCCGGCTGGAGGCTGGCGATTACCTATCAGAACGAGCGGCTCGAGCAGGAAGCGAAGGATCTGATCACCGATTTGCCGGGCGCCGCGGGTTTCATGTGCGATGTTTCGTCGGATGAGCAAATCGCCAAATTCTTTGAAGAACTGAAATCGCGATACGGCGTGTTGCACGGCATCGTGCACAGCGTGGCCTTCGCGCCAGCGGAGGAATTGAAAGGCGAGTTTCTCAATACCACGCGCGAAGGATTTCGCGTCGCTCACGACATCAGCGTGTATTCGCTCGTCGCCGTGTCGCGCGCGGCCGCTCCGCTGATGACTTCCGGCGGCGGCATCGTCACGATGACTTACTATGGTGCGGAAAAAGTCGTGCCAAGGTACAACGTGATGGGCGTGGCCAAGGCGGCGCTGGAAGCGAGCGTGCGCTATTTGGCATACGACCTGGGGCCGAAAGGCATTCGCGTCAATGCCATTTCCGCAGGGCCCATCAAGACGCTTGCCGCGCGTGCCGTCGCAGGGCTGGGCGACATGCTCAAGGCGCATGCCGATCGCGCACCCCTGAAGCGCAATGTGGACCCGGGCGAAGTTGGCGGAACCGCTGCGTTCCTGCTTTCCGACGCGGGTTCGGGCATCACCGGCGAAACGATTTACGTCGATTGCGGCTACAACATCATGGGTTTCTGACCTCATTGGAAAGCAATCACGCAGCGCATTGATGCCCAAACTCACGATTGCCATTGACGGCCCGGCTGGTTCAGGGAAAAGCAGCGTGGCACGCCGCGTTGCCGAGCTCTTGCAATATCTGTATCTCGACAGTGGCGCGATGTACCGCGCGCTGGCGTTGAAAGCTCTAAAGCGCGGCATTCCGCTAAACGACGAATCCGGCCTCGAAAGACTCGCAAGAGAAACGCGCATCGAACTGAAGCCGCCCACACCCGAGCACGAAGCTGCCGGGGCGATGAACTGCGTCTTGCTCGACGGCGCGGACGTGACGCGGGAGATTCGCACCCCGGAAGCCGCACAAGCGGCGTCGCGCGTCGCCGCATTTCAGAAAGTACGCGAGGTGCTGGTTGCGGAGCAGCAGCGCGCCGGCGCAGGCGGCGGTGTCGTGATGGAGGGACGCGATATCGGGACCGTCGTGTTCCCGGGCTCGGAGCTGAAGATTTTTCTGGACGCTGCGCCGGAAACGCGCGCGGAGCGCCGCTGGAAAGAGCACCGGGAAAAAGGCGACAAGTTGACCCTCGCGGAAGTGTTCGATGAAGTGATCGAGCGGGACAAACGCGATCGCGAGCGCAAAGTGTCTCCGCTCGTGCGTGCCACCGACGCGGTGCTGGTGGACAACACGGCCATGGGCATCGAGGAGACCGCGCGCCTCATCGTGATGCTTGCGCAGGAACGCGAAAGGGAATTGGCAAAAGCCGGGAGGCCGGGATGATGCGTTTGTTCGCGATGCTGGCGGTTGGCATTTTTAGCGGGCTGTTCGTCTTGCCGATGCTGGCGCTCGCTCAGTCCGCAGCGGGCCGGAACGGCGAACAAGCCGAAGCCGCACGAAAGTTCCGGGCGTATCTCGACAACGATTGGAAACGGTGGATGGAGCAGTATCCGGAAACCGCGACCTCCGTCGGCTTTCCCGGACAAAATCGCCGCTGGAGCGACGATTCGCGGGAGGGCCTCGAGGCGCGCATCAAACATCTGCACGAAAGTTTGTCCGGATTAAAAGCCATCTCGCGCGATGCGCTTCCTGCCGGGGAGCAATTCAACTACGACCTCTACCGCGAGCTGCTGGAAACTGCGGCCGAAGGTCTGCAATATGGCGACGACCCGCTACCATTCCGCAGCGTCGTTCCTGCCAACATTTGGATGCCCATTACACAAATGGGTGGCATCCAGCAGGGAATCGCTTCCACTCTGGCGACCATGCCGCACAAGTCTGTCCCGGAATACGAAGACGTACTTGCCCGGCTTGAAGCAGTGCCGAAAAACGTCGAACAGAATCTCGTATTCCTTCAGGAAGGCCTGAAGAAAGGCTATACGCCGCCGAGGCTGATGCTGCGCGATGTGCCTAAACAGATTGCCGATCTCATTCCAGCCGATCCCATGGCAAGCCCGCTGCTGCAGCCCTTCACCGAATTTCCCGCGGGATTCTCCGAGGCGGATCGCGCCCGGCTGACCCAACGCGCGAAAAGGATTTACGCAGACTCCGTCCAACCCGCATTCCAGAAGCTGCACGACTATTTCACGTCCACTTATTTGCCGGCGTGCCGCGAATCCATCGCAGCCACGGCGCTGCCGAATGGCGCAGCGGCCTACGCGTTCCATGTTCGCTGGCAAACGACAACGAACCTGTCGCCGCAGCAGATTCACGAAACCGGCCTCTCCGAAGTGAAGCGAATTCGCGCGGAGATGGACAAAGTCATCGCATCCACAGGGTTTAAAGGCAGCTTTCACGACTTCACGGAATTTCTGCGCACCGATCCGCGTTTTTTCTACGAGCAGCCGCAGGATCTGGTAAACGGCTACCGCATCGTGGCCAAGAAAATCGATCCGGAGCTCGCGCATCTCTTCGGAAAATTGCCGCGGCTCCCCTACGGAGTTTGCGTGATTCCGGAATTCAAAGCGCCTTCGCAAACTACCGCGTACTACCAGCAGGGCGCTCCTAGCGCGGGCCGGCCTGGCTGCTATTTCGTGAATACCTACAACTTGCACGCGCGGCCGAAATGGGAAATGGAAGCGCTCTCGCTGCACGAATCCGTGCCGGGGCATCATCTGCAGATTTCTCTCGCGCAGGAACTCGAAAACGTGCCGGAATTTCGTAAACACGTCGGCTATTCGGCGTTTGTGGAGGGCTGGGCACTTTACGGCGAGAGCCTTGGCGAAGAGCTTGGCCTATACAAGGACCCTTATTCCAAGTTCGGTCAGCTCAGCTACGAAATGTGGCGTGCCGTGCGGCTCGTGGTGGACACGGGAATGCACTCGATGGGTTGGACGCGCGACCAGGCCATTCAATTTTTCAAGGACCACACCGGCAAGACCGATCAGGACATCACCGTGGAAGTGGATCGCTACATCGTCTGGCCGGGCCAGGCGCTCGCCTACAAACTGGGACAATTGAAGATTCGTCAGTTGCGCACGGAAGCGGAGCGCAACCTCGGCGCAAAATTTGATGTCCGCAAATTTCACGATGCCGTGCTGGAAAACGGCGCCGTGCCGCTGAACGTGCTGGAAGCTCACATGAAACGCTGGACGGAAGAACAGGCGGGTCATTAGCCGTCTGCAAGGGGTCCGGCACCCGCTGAACGTCTATCCGGGCCCTGTAACTCCCGCACTCCTCCCTTCGTATTCACATGGAGACGATTTCGTGGTCGTCCGCCGGCTGGCGGTTCGCCCGCCAGGGATTTGGTAAAGTGAGTGGGGGCTCGTTCCGAACTGATGCTTGCCGTCCGCGACAATCTAGCTCAGTGCTTCAGCGCTCTGCGCTCCCACAAGCTCCGCGCCTCGCTCACCATGCTTGGCCTAACGATGGGTGTGGCCACGCTGATCACCGTCATGACCCTCGTCCAGGGGGCCAACCTCTACGTCGAACAAAAGATCGCCAACCTCGGCACCAATGTCTTCCAGATTGCGCGCACGCCCTTCGCCGTCACCGATTTCAACATCATCATCAAAGCCCTCAAGTTCAAAAAAATAGACGTCGACGATATGCGCGCCATTGCGAATGGATGCCGCGCCTGTGAGGAAGTTGGCGCCACCGCGAGTACCACCGTCCGGGCACGATACGGCAACAAAGAAGTGCCGGACGTCAGCTTCTCCGGCCAAACCGCAAACATGGCGGATATTGACACGCGTGCGGTGGAGCTCGGCCGCTACTTCACTCCCTCCGAAGCGGAGCATCGCACTAATGTCTGCCTCATCGGCGACACCCTGGTGCAGCAGCTATTTCTTGGGATGGATCCCATTGGCAAGTCCATTCGTGTCGGCAACGATGAATTCATGGTCATCGGCGTGATGGAGAAAATCGGCAGCGTCCTCGGCCAAGACCAGGACAACTTTGTCATGGCGCCCCTTCCTGTCTTCTTGCGCATGCAGGGCATACATACAAGCCTGATCATCAACGTGAAGACGAGCACGGAGAACTTTGAGCTGGCCCAGGATCAGGCGCATCTTGTGTTGCGCTCCCGGCGGCACCTGAGCGGCAAAATGGAAGACGACTTCTTCATCGGCACTAAGGAAAGCTATATGGCGTTGTGGCGCAGCATCAGCACGGCGTTTTTCTCCGTGTTCATCATGGTCAGCGCCATCTCCGTGGTCATCGGCGGCATCGTTATCATGAATGTCATGCTGGTGAGCGTGACCTTGAGGCGCAGGGAGATCGGCGTGCGGCGCGCCGTCGGCGCAACGCAGCGCGACATCCTGCGCCAGTTCATGCTCGAAAGCGTCATGCAATGTATCGCTGGGGGAATCGCAGGCATCTCCATAGGGTTCCTGGTCGCATTAGTCCTGCGAACCTATACGCCCTTCCCGGCTTCCGTCCAAACATGGGTAGCGGTGCTGGGAGTATTTCTCAGTTCCGGAGTCGGATTATTTTTCGGGATTTATCCGGCCATACGCGCATCGCGGCTGGATCCGGTTGTCGCTTTGAGGTCAGACTGATGGCTCTTATGACACTTGCACAAGCCCGGGAAAATTTCTTTGCGGCCATGGAGACGCTGCGCTCCTCCAAAGTGCGTTCGGCGCTGACCGTGCTCGGCATTGTCATCGGAGTTTCTTCCGTGATTTCCATGGCGGCGATCATTCAGGGGCTGAACAAGTTCGTTCAGGATCGAGTGGATTCTCTCGGCTCGCGCACGTACTTCGTTTCGCGATTTCCGCCGGGCTCAGATCCCTCCCGCTGGCCGGAGCGCATTCGCACGCGCAAGTATTTCGAGTACAACTACGCCAGCTACATCCGCGACGCCGCGCCGGACGTGCAGGCCTTGACCACCATCGGTACGCGCGCTTTTTTCTTCGGCGATTCCAATCTCATCACCAGCGGACACTTCAGCGTCGAACGCGTCATTGTGCGCGGCGCCGAGCCGCAATACATCGATGCCATACCGCTGTTCAGCGTCGAGCGCGGCCGCTTCATCAGCGCCTTTGACCAGGAGCACGCCAGCCCCGTGGTCGTCCTTGGCGCGGCCATCAGCGAATCCCTTTTCCCCAACACGGATGCCCTCGGCAAAACTGTGCGCATCAATGGCAGCCCTTACGAAGTCGTCGGCGTGTTCGCGCACGATCAAGGTTTGTTCGTCGGTCCCGGCGTGGATATTTTTGCCATCATTCCGCTCAGCACTTTCAAGAAAGAGTACCCGGAGGCAAAAGAGCTGATCATGGCGTTCACCGTCCCGGAGAACGTCAACCTCGACAAGGCGCAGGGCGAAGTCATTCAGGCGATGCGGCGCCTCCGTCGCATTCCCGCCGGCGTCGAGAACGATTTTGAGCTCACCTCTCCGGATTTCATCAGCAATTTGTGGAATCAATTGACGGGCGCGCTCGTGATTCTCACTACCGTGATCAGTTCGATCGGCCTGCTCGTGGGCGGCATCGGCGTGATGAACATCATGCTCATCTCGGTAACGGAGCGCACCCAGGAGATTGGCGTGCGCAAAGCCATCGGCGCGCGCCGCGCGGATGTGCGATTGCAATTCCTGCTGGAAGCCGTGGTGCTCACGCTGGTCGGCGGCACCATCGGCATTCTGATCGGCGCCGGAGTATCCGCGACCGTGCGCGCGCTCATCCCCTCGATTCCCGCAACGCTCTCTTATCTCTGGGTCACCATCGGGTTCGCCATCTCCGTCGGTGTCGGTCTGTTCTTCGGCTACTATCCCGCGAACCTCGCGGCGAACCTTGACCCCATTGCCTGTCTCCGCTACGAATAGGTCATGGCTCTTTCGAGCCACAAGCGAACCATGAAAATATTCTGGAGATGGAGCTATGCTGGGACACCGTCTCTAAGCGGACGAAGGCCGGTTCATTCTGGCGCGATTCGAGCCCGACTACGAA
>WNFC01001011.1_pt1 | contig 37084 bp, 35 predicted proteins | sample 5400541 | NCBI WGS metagenome assembly WNFC01 (sample SAMN13153342, study PRJNA577476) | soil metagenome | isolation source: 120 cm saprolite under Douglas fir tree site 2 hole 2 replicate 1 | place: USA:California | collected 2015-04-18
CTGGGGGATCCCCAGCTACTCGATCTTCGGCTGGCAGCGGCCCTGCTACCTGATGTCCGACGGCTACACGAAGACGTACAGGGAACTGATCGAGACAACCGACTGGTCGAAGTACGGTCGCGGCAACGACCCGCGCTGCGCGAACTGCATGGCCCACTGCGGCTACGAGCCGACCGCGGTGCTGCACTCGATGGGTTCGCTGAAAGAGTCGCTACGGGCCGTAGTCTCGCGCTGAGAACTCGGCGGTCCTGGACTCCGGCACGCTCAGATGCGAACGCGCCGGAGCAGACGGTTCATTACCTAGGCAACGGGCACGGAACGCGGCTGGAGAATTCGACCGGTGCGGCTGTAGAGACCGGACTTGACAGCCGCCGAAAGCTAGAAGCGCCGGGCAGCAGGGATTGTCTGATGGGCCCGCCTGGATGCGAACCAGGGACCAACGGATTATGAGTTGACGCGACGAGTCTCGGCCTAGTTCGGCGTGTCGGGCGAAGCCGCTTCATTAGGAGAATCCGCGCCGATCCGCAGCAAACGCTCTCGGTCATTCTCGGCGTCTCTCTTTGCCACTCCATTGCCACCCGAGGCGGAGCGAGCGCGTACACCGAATCTCGCCGCCCGGCCAAGTGCTCTCTGACGACAGTCGAGGTCTGGCCCGTCTGTTGCCGATTTGCATCAACGGTGAGAATGTTTCGTAATGCCGTCGGGCCAGTGGGAAAAGCACGGCGAGTCGTCGATTCTCGCCGGCCACGCCACTCTACTGCCAAGTGGAAAGGTCTTGGCCTTCGGCGGCTCGCAGCACTATCAAAAGCCGCGCCTGCGTCCCGGGCTGCTGGCTTCTGATGGGCCCGCACTGAACACGACTAGAGTGAGCCCATGAAGACGATCTGGACGGGACGTGTGGCTCAGGCTGCTGGGAAGTACGGCGAGAACGCCCCGATGGCCGCCGTCTGCTGCAACGCCTGCCGAACCTGCGTCACGACGAACATCGTCGGGGTTGCTATGGCCGGGATCGCGGGTACTGGCTACGCCGTGTCGAGCTTCGCTCGCAGGCGTCTTTTCGCCAAACGCTCCTAAGACTCGAGAGCGAAGGCGACGGCCTCGTCGACCCTGAGCCTCCGGCCGTGCTCCTGGGCTTCATCGAGAGTTGCGTCATCTAGCTGCGTGCGCAGCTGCGTCAGCGTCTTCTCGTTCACGTCTATGACCCAGGAATGGCTGCCGCCGATCTCCTCGCGGAAAGCCTCCGCGGCACCGAGCAGCTGGGCGGCGGTCTCCGCTCGCCCGGCGACCGCGAGCGTTTCGGCGAGGCGGGAGAGATTCTCGACGATCAGGCCGGGCATCTCGAGGTCGCGCGTGATGCGAAGAGATTCAGCCAGCATCGACAAGGCATCGTCAATCCGGCCCTCGTCGCGGGCGAATTGGGCCAGCTGGTCGAGCTCGGACGCGGCGATTGCCCAGTCGTGCTGCGCGCGTGCCTGGCGCAGGACATCCTCGTGTCCGGCACGGCTGCGTTCGAGATCACCGAGCTCGCGGGATGTCCAAGCGACGCCGTCGGCCGCGACCAATGCGTAGTGCTCCTCGCCGAGCTCGCGGAAGCGTGCGAGGCTCTCCTCGAAATAGGGCCGGGCGCTTGTCCAGTCAGCCTCCTCGGTTGCGGCCATCCCGAGCGAGAAGACGGAATAGGCGATGCCCCACGCATCACCAAGCTCGCGATGCAGAGCGAGCGCCTCCTCGCTCCGCAGCCTGTCCGTTGCAGGATCTCCCGTGCTGCCGGCCATCACGGCCGCTCCGTTCAACGCCCTGGCGCGGGCAGCAGTGGGATGCGCGTCGAGGTCAAGAAGGCGCTCCAGCCGAGGCCGGACCTCCGCGAAGTGGCCCCGCAGATACCAGAACCGGTACAGCGCTCCTGCCAGCTGCAGGGCGAGCTGGGTTTCGCCAGAGGCTTCCAGGCGGTCGAGGGCCGCGCGGAGGTTGTCGTGTTCGGGTTCCAGTCGGTTGAGCCATTCCGTCGGGCTTCCGCGTAGATGCGGATACGCGTCTTCGGCGAGCGCCAGGAACCACTCCGCGTGCTGCCGCCGCCTTTGGTTGACCTCACCCGAGTCTTCGAGCTGCTCGGCCGCGTATTCGCGGATCGTCTCCAGCATCCAGAACCGCTCTGCCGTGTGGCGGACGAGGCTCTTGTCGACAAGCGACTGGAGCGTGTCGAGCTGGGCCTCCACGACTTCCTCCGCAGCTTCGAGGGTGCAGCCGCCGGCGAAGACCGCCAGCCGCGCGAACAGCTGCTGCTCCTCGTAGGAGAGCAATTCGTGCGACCAAGCGATCGTCGCCCGGAGTGTCTGCTGGCGCGGATCGGCGCCGCGGCCGCCCTTGAACAGGTCGAGGCGCCTCGAGAGCCGCTCCAGCATCTGCTTCGGCGAGAGCACGCTCGCCCTAGCGGCGGCGAGCTCGAGCGCGAGCGGCAGATTGTCGAGCGCAGCGCAGAGCCCACGCACGGTGTCGTCCGGCTCTGTTCGTGCCCGGGTGCAGAAGAGCTCAACCGCGTCCGGTTCGGCAAGCGGTAGGACCGGGTACTCGACCTCGCCCTTCACTCGAAGCAGCTCGCGGCTCGTGACGAGCAGCTTGAGGTTGGGACACGTTTCGACGAGCGCTGCCAGGTCCGGTGCCGACTCGACCACCTGCTCGAGGTTGTCGAGAAGAAGCAGCAGCTCTCGCTCTCCGATGTGATTGGCAAGGCCGTCCTTCGCGCCGAGCGTCTGCGCGACCGTGTCGGTAACCAGAGCCGGGTCTCGGAGCGTCGACAGGCCGACCCAGAACACCCCGGCCTTGAAGTCCGGCACGAGATTCGCCGCGGCTTCGATCGCAAGCCGTGTCTTGCCCGATCCTCCGGGTCCGGTCAGCGTGAGCAGGCGAGCACCGTCCTGGAGCAGCGAGACGACCTCCTCGACCTCGCTCTCCCTACCCACGAATGAGCTCGCGGGCCGGGGCAAGTTGGTGTTTGAGATCGTTTTGAGCGGAGGGAAGTGCTTCGCGCCAAGCTGGAAGATCGAGACTGCTTCGTCGAAGTCCTTCAGGCGATGCTCGCCGAGGTCGGTCGCGTCGACGTCAGCCAAGGCGCGCGTCTCCTTCGAGAGCAGCACCTGGCCGCCGTGACCCACCGCCGCGATCCGCGCTCCCTTGTGCACGTCCTGCCCGACATAGCCCTCCACTGACAGGTGAGGGCTTCCGGTGTGGATGCCCATGCGCACGTGGATCGGGCCGAAGCGCAGAGCATCTTGTGCCTCGCGAGCCGCGTTCACCGCCCCGGACGCTGACGGAAACGCGACGAAGAACGCGTCACCCTGCGTGTCCACTTCCACACCGCCGTGACGGGCGAGGGTCTCGCGCAAGATGAGCCGATGCTCTAGCAAGGCCGCGCTGTAGGCCTCCGCACCCAGCTCGTGCAGCAGCCCTGTCGAACCCTCCACGTCCGTGAAGAGAAAGGTGACGGTTCCGGACGGAAGATCACGCCGCACACGCAGCCCCCAGTTCAAAGGTCAAGCTCCTTCTCTTAGGGGGCCGGGGCGGCCCGGAGCGCAGCGCGCGGCTGCCAGGAGGTTGCCGCGACGAGCAGGCCGCTGGCGCCGGTGAGCGCAGCGACGATCAGGATCGCGGTTTTCGGTGAGGTCGTATCTGCGCCGATGCCGGCGATGAGCGCGCCAAGCACGAAGCCGAAGTCGCGCCAGAAGCGGTAGACGCCGATGACTCGCGCTCGGTCACGCGGCTGGCTCGCGTCCGAGACGGCGGCGATCAGCGTCGGGTAGACCATCGCCGTGCCGGCGCCGAGGGCCAGCGCCGCGGCGAGCGAAGGCGCGAAGGCGCCGTTACCGGCGACAAGCAAGCCGAGCGCGCCCGCCTGAACGATCATGCCGGCGGTGATCAGTGGCTTCCTGCCCGTGTGGTCGGAGAGCCAGCCGGTCGCAAGTTGGCCGCCACCCCACACGACCGGGTAGGCGGCAGCGACGACGGCGATCTCCCGCACACTCGCGCCGTGGGCTGCCAGGTAGAGCGGCGCCAGCCCCCAGGCGAGCGCGTCATTGAGGTTGTTGACCAGCCCAGCCTGGCTGCAGGCGCGCAAGATCGGGTCGCGCAGGCTCGCCTGTGCAAACGCGCCGCCGAGAGTCGCGTGCGCAGACAGATCAGCGCCGTGCGCCTTCTGCTCGAGCGCGACCTGCGCCCCCGTATCGCGCACCGCGAGCGTGCTCAGCAGCAATCCGGCCAGTGCGATCAGCGTAGCGCCGACCCAGATGACCGTCAGCGGCGCGTAGCTGGCGGCGAGCGCCCCGGTCAGGAAGGCGGTGGCGGCGACGCCCAGGTAGCCGGCGGCTTCGTTCAGCCCGAGTGCGAGTCCGCGCCGCCGCGGACCAGCGAGATCGATCTTCATCACCACGGTCATTGACCAGGTGAAACCCTGGCTCACGCCGAGCAGCAGATTTGCGGCAACGATGAACCACCACGAGGGGGCGAGCCCGATCAGCAACGGCACCGGCAACGCCACCAACCAGCCGATCACGAGCAGCCGTTTGCGCCCGACACGCTCGGCCAGCCCGCCCGCGGCCAGATTGGTGACCGACTTGGCAGCGCCGAAAGCGACGACGAAGGCGAGGATCGCAGACGTTGAGCGCAGGCCGAAGTCCTGCTTGCCGACCAGCGGCAGCACGCTCCGCTCGAGACCGACCATGCCGCCGACGAGCGCGTTGAGACCAACGAGCAGCGCGAACTGCCGCGCATTGACGCGCAGGCCCAACCCAACAGGGTTGGTCATACGGCGGCGCCCACCCGGCCGGCGCGGTTGGCAGCGAGGATCCGCTCTTGCTCCGCGGGAGCGGGCGGCACATCCTCCAGTAAGGCATCCGCGAAGGCGTCCGCATCGACCAACGCGAGCAGCGGGTTGTGGGCGCGCTCGAAACCGATTGAGGAGACCGGGTTGCCGGAAAGGCCGCGGCCGCAGACCGAGCCGGCGTAGTGACTCGGGTAGAGAACAACGTAGTCGGGCAGCTCGAACAGTCGTTGCAGGCTGGCGTGCAGCAGCCGTGCCTGGCCGTGCGCGTCCCCGACGACGTGCAGGTCGGGCCGGCCGACGTTTCCGATCATCAGCGAGTCGCCGCTGAAGACGAGCCACGGCTCATCGGTCCCGCGCCGACGATCGGCGACCGTATAGGCGTGATGGGCAGGCGCGTGACCTGGGGTGGCGATCGCAGTCACGAGGGTGTTGCCGAGCGCAACGGTGTCTGTGTCTGCGAGCGCGACGTGCTCGAACTCGACGCCGGCCCCGGCGGGCAGATAGGCGGTCGCGCCGGTGCGCTCTACGAGCGCCGGCAATCCGGAGACGTGGTCTGCCTGAACGTGCGTCTCGAACGCGGCAACGATCGGCGCGCCTAAAGCGGCGGCTGTGGCGACGTAGTCCTCGACGAGGTCCAAGTGCGGGTCGACCACCGCGAGCCTACTCTGGGTCCCGCAGCCGAACAGGTAGCTCGCACAGGCGGTCCTGTCGTTGAGGAAGGGGCGAAGCAACATCGGTCTCTCCTTTCAGCTCGTCTCGACGGGACGACCGGCGCGTCGCCACTCGGGCAGACCCACGTCGAGCCGGCGCGCCTTCAACCCGCGCTCCTGCAGCAGCCGGACAGCGTCGTCGGCATAGACGCAATAGGGGCCGCGGCAGTACGCGACGATCTCGCGCCTCTTCGACAGCTTCGCGGCCACCGAGTCGAGCGAGCCGAGCGGCGCCGACAGCGCGCCCGGGATGTGCCCGGCGCGGTACTCCGGCTCGGGACGGACGTCGAGCACGATCACGCTCCCCTTGGCGAGCCGTGCCTGAAGCTGGTCCGCGGCGAGCTGCTCGACGCCGTCGCGCTCGCCTAAATACTCGTCGGCGAGGACGTGCACCTCGGCGACATGCCGCTCGGCCACCTCGCGCACCGCCGCCCACAGGTCGCCGACCCGATCGCTCGCGAGCCGGTAGTAGATCCGCGTCCCCTCCCGCCGGGAGCGCACCAAGCCGGCGCGTAAGAGCAGCTGCAGGTGGTGGGAGGTGTTGGCGAGGCTCTGGTCGATCTCGGTCGCGATCTCCTCGACCGAGCGCTCGCCTTGGGCGAGCACGTCCACGATCTCGGTGCGGCGGCCACTACCGAGCGCCTGCGCCACCGAGGCGAACGCGTCGAACAAGGCGCTCTTAGCAGTCCCAGTCACACTCTCAAACTATCACTTGAATACTTGAGGAGCAAGCGCTAGGCTGCGCTCGACCACTCGCGAAGGAGACGAAAATGAGCACAACACAGAGAGCGCTCAACACTCAGGAGCTCGAGCAGCGCGTCAAGGACATGTACCGCGAGGTCGCCGAGGAGCCATTCAACGAGTTCCACTTCGAGACCGGTCGCCGGCTCGCCGAGCGACTCGGTTACCCCAGCGACCAGCTCGACGCCATCCCGGCGCCCTCGATCGAGTCCTTCGCCGGGGTCGGCTACTACTTCGATCTCGCCGCGATCACCGCCGGGGAGACGATCGTCGACCTCGGCAGCGGCTCCGGCACCGATAGCTTCCTCGCAGCGCGTCAGACAGGTGCCGACGGACGCGTGATCGGCATCGACATGACCGAGGCCCAGCTCGCCAAGGCCACCCGCCTCGCGACCGAGCACGGTTTCGCAAACGTGGAGTTTCGCAACAGCTACATCGAACAGCTGCCTCTCGACAGCGGCTCCGCCGACGTCGTCATCTCGAACGGCGTCATCAACCTCTCGCCGGACAAGGCAAAGGTCTTCGCCGAAGCAGCGCGCGTTCTCCGCCCGGACGGCCGGCTTGCGATCGCGGACATCGTCAGCGCCACCCAGCTCCCCGAAGGCGTCACCTGCGACGCCGCGCTCTGGGCCGCCTGCATCGGCGGCGCCATGCAACGCGACGACTACCGCGAAGCGATCGAAGCCGCCGGCTTCCAGCTCGACGACCTCAGAGAGAACGGCCAGTACCGCTTCGTCTCCGAGCGCGCAGCCAACGCCACCCAGAAGTACGGCGTCAAGAGCGTCTCGCTGCTCGCGATCAAAAACTAACCCCAAACGAAGAGGAGAATCAGATGGCAGGACAGAAGGTCGTCGTCAACCTCGCGACGGGCCTCGAAGACCCCGAGCGCGTTACCGTCGCCTTCCTCGTCGGCGGCGCGGCGCTAGACCAGGGAAAGCAGGTCGCGATGTTCCTCACCAAGGAAGCTGTCCGCCTCGCGACGCCCGGAGTCGCGGTCGGGATCGGCTGCGAAGGCTGCCCTCCGCTGCCGCAGATCTTCGAGCAGTTCGCCGAGAAGGGCGGCGAGCTTCTCGCCTGCCCGTTCTGCGTCAACTCCCGCGGCATCGACGACGGCAACCTCGTCGCCAACGCGCGCATCGCCGGCGCCACCCCGCTCTGGGAATGGATCGGCGACGAACCCGCAACGGTGTTCAGCTACTGATCGCTGTCGCCCACCCGTTCTCCGGCCGCCCATGCGCGCCTATGTCGGTGCGAGAAGCCTCCGGCTCTGCTCGGCATGCCACTCGAGTCCCATTGCCGCGAAACGGTCAACGGCCTGCTCGATGAGCACGTCGTCTTCGCGGACGGCGCCGAGAGCCCGCAGCGCGAATGGTTCGAGGTAGGTGCCCGGCTGTAGTAGCGGCGGGGCGTCCCGTTCGACGAGCGAGCGTTCCTTCAGAGCCGCGAGTGCGTCGAGGCGCGCAGCGGCTGCCGGGAGCGCGTACCAGGTTTGACCGCGTGCGAGATCAAGTACTTCGAGACGGTCGAGCCTGTCCAGATCGCCTCGAAGCAGAGCGAGCCAGGTTCGTGGCGCTGCGAGCACGAAGTCGTAGCCTTCAGTCGTTACCTCGTCGGCGAGTCGTTCATAGTGTCGTGCCGACTCGTCGTCTCCGGTGTACGCGGCAGCGAGTGCGGTCAGGAGCAGGGACCGGGCGTTTCGTATACAGGGTGTCGCGAGGTTGGCTTTGACGGCTGCGTCGGTGCGTTCGGTGAGTTCGACGATCCGGTTCCACCCGCCGCACGCCTCCTCGACCTCGAGCTGCACCGCGATGCCGTGGACACGGTGGTGATCCGACAGCGGCATGACGATCGCGTCATGCTCCGCGGCTAGGCGCCTTGCCTCGGAAAATCGGGCGTTGGCGCAGCAGGATGGGATTGCGATTTCGTAGATGTCGGCAACGTGGTCGGGATCGCTGATCTCGTGCAAGAGGTTCAGGCGCCGTTGCGACCAGGCCAGCGCCGACTCGAAGTCCCCTCCGCCAAAGGCGACCGCACCGCGTGCTCCCAAGGCGTACGACAGCAGTTCGATGTCACCGGAGCGCTGCGCCAACTCGAGCGCCTCACCTGCCGCCTCGGGAGTGTTCCGCTCCCAGAAGCCGGTCGGGTCGCTTCGGCCACATCGATGAGCGGATCGCGGTCTGGAACGCGAGCTCGCTGTAGGTCTCGGCGCAGGTGGCCTTGTTCGAGCAGACCTTGAGCGAGTTTTGCATCGCGGTCAAGAAGGCCTCTCCGTCGAACTTGAGCGCGTTGGCCTTTCCCATCATGCTCCAGACTCGTGCCTGCGCCTCCTCGTCAGGCTGCAGCGAAAGCGCCCGCTGCAGCAGCGCAAGTGCGTCCTCGAGCTCGTAGCGCCGCATCGCGAACTCGGCGGCCCGCTCGAGCCAAAGCAGGGCTTTCCCGCGTAGGCGTTCGAGTTCCTCCTCCTCCCCTGCCCAGGCGAGATCCACGTCCTCGGGTCGGACCGCCTCCGCGTAGTGGTGAGCAAGCAGCGACGCAAGGTCGTCGCGGCCCGGCTCTCGGCGCTCGAGCCACAACGCGAACGCGGCGTGCATCGGCGCGCGCCGCGCGCGGGGAAGGCTCTCGTAGGCAACCTCGCGCGTCAGAGCATGCTTGATCACGTACTCCCGCTCACCAACCATGGTCGAGCCCGCTCGACGACGAATGAAATCGCGATCCTCGAGCACGCGCAGATCAGGCCTTGCGTCGACGAGCTCGTAAACCGGTCCCGTCCAGAAGACGCGTCCGATCACCGCGGCGGCCTGGAGCGCTGCTTTTTCCGCAGCGCCGAGTAGGTCGATCCGCGCCGCGAGAACGGCGTGTACCGAGTCGGGAACGGTGAACTCGCTCGGAAGCTCGTGCAATACCCAACTGCCGTTCTCGTGGACGAGGACACCACGGTCGATCAGCACGCCGAGCAACTCCTCGACGAAGAAGGGATTGCCCTCGGCCCGCTCGACAATGAGCTCGCTCAGATCGGGAGGCAGGCCCCCGGCGAACATATCGTCGAGCATCCGGTCCGCGTCTTGTGCCGAGAGGGGATCCAGCTCGAGGAGTTCACCGCCGGGGCGTGCGCCCCAGCCCGGCCGGCGTTGGAGAAGTTCCGGTCGCGCGGTCGCGATCACGAGCAGCGGCCCGTGGACGCTGCCGAGCACGTACTCGAACAGGTCCAGGAGCTGAGGCTCTGCCCAATGAATGTCCTCCACGAGCACGACCGTCGGCCGGTCGGCGACGACATCGGTCAAGAACTCGGCCCAGGCGTCCTGGAAGCGATCGCGGACCGCGAGCGGGTGCAGATCCCGGGCGACGTCGAGACCGAGCGTGAGCCCGAGAATCTCCCGCGCGCCGAGCCGGTCGAGCGCCACCTCTGGCGGGTCGCTCTCCAAGAGGCCCAGGTGCTCTTTCAGCACCTCGCCGAGCGCCCAATACGCTGTTCCTGTTCCGTACGAAAGGCAGCGGCCGGTGCGGCGCAGCGGTTCCGGCTTTTGCTCGGGCAGCGCGTGCCAGAGTTCGCGCGCGAGCCGCGTTTTGCCAACGCCCGCATCGCCGAGAATGGTCACGAGCCTCGGCCGTCCGTGCTCGACGGTGGCGCGATACGCCTGAAGGAGGCGCTCAACCTCCTGATCACGGCCGACGAACGCCCGTGCAAGGCCGCTGACGCCGCGCGGCCGCATCAGCGAGAGCGCACGCACGAGCCGTCTCGCAACAACGCCGTCCGGTTTCCCTTTCGCTTCAACCGCCGCCGGCTTGTCGAACTCGAAAGCGCCACGCGCCACGGCGACGGTGCGCTCGCCGACGAGGATCGCTCCGGGGGCAGCACTCTGCTCCCGCCGAGCAGCAACGTTGACCGCATCGCCGCTGACGAAGGAGCTTCCGGCCCGAGCTTTCCCGACGACGACGTCACCCGTGTTGATGCCGATCCGCAACTCGAGTTGCCCCTCGAACGACTCCGTCATGCGACGCTGCATCGCGAGCGCGGCGTGTAGTGCCCGCTCGGCATGGTCCTCGAGCGCAGCCGGCGCGCCGAACGCTGCCATCACAGCGTCGCCCGCGAACTTCTCGACCGTCCCGCCGGCGCGCTCGACTTCCTCCAGCATTGCGTCGTAGAAGCGCTCGAGCAAAGCTCGCGTGCGCTCCGGATCCTCGTAACCGGCGAGGGCCGTCGAGCCGACCAAGTCGGCGAATACCACGGTCGCCAGCTTCCGCTCTTCGGCTGGCTGTTCGGCCGCGACCGGCGTACCGCAGGTCGGGCAGAAGTGCGCTTCACGCGGGATCTCCGCTCCGCAACGGCCACAGATCGCCACGCCCGGATTGTCGCGCAGAAGCAGCAGATAGTCATCCTGAGATGCTGGGCGCCGTACTGGCAGCAGGTGCCGCAAGACGCCCAGCTCGTTGTCAGGGGCCGCAGAACGGCTCGGGAGTGACAGCCACCGCCGCTCTGGGGCGGACCTTGGACCGCGACGGCCGTTGGGACGGTCCACGCGCATGTCGCCCCTACACCGACAGCGAGTAGCGCTACCTTCGTAGCGAGCCTCCTGCGACAGGTTCCGATCATCGCGACCTGCTTGGCCACTAAGAGGCCCGTGCCTTCAGGAGCAGCAGTCGGTTTACGCAGCTGCGGCGACGCGGTCGGCCGCCTCGTCGCATTCGGTGTCGCGACGGAGCGAGCTGTCCGCAGCGAACCGTTTGGCGACGCGCACGACCTCGGCGCCTAGCGTCCTGAGCTGCTGTTCGACCGCCGCGTCTTGAACTTGCCCATCCTGGTCGAAGATCCGCGCCGCCACGGCGACGGGAACGACGTACGGGACGTCCCAAGCGCGAAGCGCGCGGGTGGCGAACTCCATGGTGTTAATTGCCTGCAGGCCCTGTGTCCCACCCGCAGCACTGATCAGCCCGATCACCTTGTCGAACAGGAACGGTGGGTCACGAACACCGAGCACGTGCAGCCAGTCGAGTGCATTCTTGAACGCGCCCGAAATTGTGCCCTGATACATCGGGCTGCTCCAGAGCATGCCGTCGGCGCCGTAGCAGGACTCGATCAGCCGTTCGGCCGCTGCTGTCAGCTCTTCGTTGTCCGGGTTGTACATCGGCAGATCGAGCTCGCGCAGATCGAGGAGCGTCGTCTCGACGCCGGCGCTCGCTGCCCCTTCGAGCGCCACCCGCAAGGCGGCGCGGCTCCTGGAGACCTCTGCCAGCGAACCGCCCAGCCCGACGATCTTCAGCGTGTTGGTCATTCAGCGCCACTCTCTCACGCACAACTCCGCCTGCGCGCGCTCGCCCACCGTGTTCCTTGTTCAAGCGGTTGGTACCGTCCGGTCGATGGGCGTTCCCTGGGCGGCAGTGGCCTCTTGCGCCGTCGCCGGCCCGCGCAGGACGTATGCCGCCCCTACAGCGATCGCTGCGCCGGCAGCCGGTCCGACCAGGTACACCCACCACGTCGACAGGTTGCCCACGGCGAGATCGGGTCCAAATGTCCCGGCGGGGTTCATCGAGGCACCGTCGAACGGTCCGCCCATGGTTTCCCACGCCATGATGTAGGCGCCGACGGCTAAGGGGACGAAAGGGCCATTGAGCTTCGGCCGTTGGCCAGGCTCAGGATCATCAACACCAGACCGAAGGTGAGAATCGCTTCGAAGCCGGCGGCTTGCCACGAGTGGCCGGCCGGGGGCATCGTTGCCGCGACGTTCCCTTTCGTGCCGAAGAAGGCACGCGCCAACAGCGAGCCGCAGGCCGCGGCGACATTCACTGCGTCACAACGTGTTAAAGGGAGAGTGCGGATCATGACGGACGCCCACGACGAAGCACCAAAGATCCTCGACGTTCCCATCGGGCTCGACCCACGGGGATGCGGCGGGAATGTCGAAAGGGTAGCTCGAGGGTCCTCGGTGCTTTCCCGCGGACCCTCGAGCTACCTGCCGTACCGCTACTTCCTCCTCGCAGCCGCGGCCGTCAGCTCGCGGTTGAGTCCGGCTGAGCTGGTGGTCCCGTCGCCAATGAAGTCGAGCAGCGCACGGTTGACCACCTCCGGGTGCGTCCAACCGATGTTGTGTGGCCCGCCCTCAACCGACACGAGCTTGAGGCCGGCGACCAGCTCCGGCAGCCGCTTCGCGGTCGACTCGTACGGCAGGATCCGGTCTTCGGTCCCGTGCACCACGAGAACCGGGACATCGATCTTCGCCAGGTCGGCTCGGAAGTCGGTCAACCAGGTGTCGACGCACGCGTAGGTCGCGTACGGCGAAGCGGCTGCAGCAACGTTGAAGCTCGCCTGCCACGCCTGGTCGCTGATGCGGGTGCCAGCGAGCTTGTCGACGTTGTAGAAGTTGTCGAGGAAGTCCTTGAAGTAGGCATAGCGGTCGGCGACGATCGACGTCTTGATCCCCTCGAACACGGAGCGATCGACGCCCTCCGGGTTGTCGTCGGTCTTGAGCAGGAACGGCGGGATCGCGCCGAGCAACGCAGCCTTGCGCACGCGGCCCGAGCCATACTTACCCAGGTAGCGCGTGACCTCTCCGGTGCCCATCGAGAAGCCGACCAGGTCGACCTCGTCAAACGCCAAGTGGTCGAGCAGGGCGTTCAGGTCGGCGGCGAACGTGTCGTAGTCGTAGCCCGTCGTGGGCTGGCTCGACAGGCCGAAGCCGCGCCGGTCGTAGTTGATGCAGCGGTAACCCGCCGCCAGCAACTCGCGCTGCTGCCGCTCCCAGGAGCGCCCGTTCAGCGGGTAGCCGTGGATCAGCACGACCGGGTGACCGCTGCCGTGGTCTTCGTAGTAGATCTCGATGTCGGTGCCGTTCTCCACACCAACCTTGACGCTGGGCATAACGCCCTCCTTTCTCTTCGGGCCGTCCTCTTCGAGCCCGATCTCGGCGGCTGTGAAGCCGACTTCGAAGGACCAGGGGCTCTGCTCGGCAACCTCCGTTGCGAAGGTCAAGGTTGCTCACCGGCGGCTCCAGGTGTTGAAGGATCGTGCTGGAATGCACCATAGATCTTCACTAGAGCCGATCTGTCCCGGGAGGGATCCACCGAGTAACCACTCTTCGCCGCCATCTTCCTGCACCGAAATCGGCACATCCGGAATCCCATCCGGTGGCAACACGAGTTCGAGTTACAGGAGCGCCGTTTTCCCGGCGGAACACCGGATGACCGGCACCTGCTAGTGGGCCCGCCTGGATTCGAACCAGGGACCAACGGATTATGAGTCCGCTGCTCTAACCAGCTGAGCTACGGGCCCGCTGTGGAGCAACCGTACCTCGCAATCCGAACGGCATCCCTTGGCGTACCGGCTCGGAAGCGCCGTTTCCTCGCCCTCATCCCGATTTCCCTCGCCCTTACCGCTTGGGGCGGCGGCGGGCCGGCCGATGGGGCGACGACAGGCACCCACCAGATAGAGAGCCCGACCAGCCAGACCACCACCCGGCCCGCGGGCTACTAGAACAGTTCCCATTTGGACGCGGGGCCGTGGACCGGTCAAAATAGGCGCCGTGAAGGTCTACCAGCGCGAGACCGAGCTCCGAACCGCAGGTGGACTGGCCGTCCGGGACATCACCGACGAGGTCAACGAGGCGGTCCAGGAGAGTGGCGTCACCGAGGGCATCGCGTGCATCTACTCCCCGCACACGACGTGCTGCGTTCGAGTCAATGAGTTCGAGACCGGATTCATCGAGGACTTCTCCGAGCTGCTCCGCCGACTCGTCCCACGTGAGACCTACTACGCGCACGACGACTGGGACAAGCGCACGGAAAACATCTGTCCCGAGGACATGGACTTCGGCAACGGGCACTCGCATTGCATGGCGATGCTGCTCGGCACCGCAGGTGAAGCGGTGCCGGTGCGCGACGGTGAGCTCTGCCTCGGCACCTGGCAGCGCGTGCTCTTCATCGAGCTCGACCGCGAGCGCGACCGGCGCTGGCTCGTACAAGTAGTCGGCAACTAGACGCGGTCGTCATCGGGGCCGGGCCGAACGGTCTCGCGGCTGCGGTCACGCTTGCTGCAGCCGGGCGCTCCGTGCGCGTCATCGAGGCGCAGGAGACGATCGGCGGCGGCACGCGAACCGCGGAGCTAACGCTCCCGGGATTTCGCCACGACGTCTGCTCCGCGATCCACCCTGCGCTTCTCGCTTCACCCTTTTTCCGGTCGCTGCAACTCGACCTCGAACTGATCGAGCCGCCCGCAGCGATTGCTCACCCGCTCGACGACGGTACTGCGGTTCTCGCACGCCGCTCACTCAGCGACACCGCTGCGCAACTGGGCGCCGACGGCCGAGCGTATCGTCGGCTGCTCGAGCCTTTGGTCACACACTGGGACACCCTCGCAGGCGAGCTGATGGGCCCCATCGCCCACGTTCCGCGCCACCCGCTCTCACTCGCACGCTTCGGCTTCGCCGCACTCCGGTCCGCCAAGGGTCTCGCCGAGGCGCGATTCGAGACGCAGTCCGGACGTGCTTTGTTCGCCGGCGCCGCAGCGCACTCCGTCCTCCCGCTCGAGCAGCCGCCAAGCGCATCGTTCGGACTCGTGCTGCTCGTGCTCGCGCACGCTTCGGGCTGGCCTTTCCCTCGCGGCGGCTCACAGGCGATCGCGAACGCACTCGCTGCGCGCCTTCGAGCGTTGGGCGGGGAGATCGAGATCGGAAACCACGTCTCGTCGTTGCGCGAGCTGCCAAGCAGCAGGCTCGTGCTCTGCGACGTTACGCCGAAGCAGCTCCTCGCGCTCGCGGGCGAGCGGCTGCCGCCTCGTTACCGGCGTCGGCTGCAGCGTTGGCGCTATGGGCCGGGCGTGTTCAAGCTCGACTACGCGCTGGACGGGCCGATTCCGTGGCGCGCAGCGGAGGTTGCCGAAGCAGGAACGGTTCACGTGGGCGGGTCGCTCGCAGAGATCGCGGAATCGGAGCGCGCGGTCTGGGAGGGAAGACACGCCGAACGGCCCTTCATCCTGCTCGCCCAGCAAAGTCTGTTCGACGACACGCGCGCACCGACCGGCAAACAGACGGTCTGGGCGTACTGCCACGTCCCGAACGCATCGACATTCGACATGCGCGAGCGGGTCGAGGCTCAGATCGAGCGGTTCGCACCCGGCTTCCGCGATCTGATCCTCGGCTACGCAGCCCGCGACACAGCCGACCTCGAACGCGAGAACCCCAACCTCGTCGGCGGAGACATCGCCGGCGGCGCGAACACGCTTGCGCAGCTGTTCGCACGTCCCGCTCCGCGACGCATTCCCTATTCGACTCCGCTCCCCGGTCTCTACCTCTGTTCCGCGTCGACCCCACCCGGTGCCGGCGTCCACGGGATGTGCGGCCACCTGGCCGCGAAGGCGGCACTCGCGCGCGGCTAACGCTCTCCTCGCGCGGACTGATCCAGCCTCTCCCGCAGATCACGCAGCCGCTCCGAGGCCGCCTGCAAGACGGCGTACACGTTCCCCGCCTCGACGAAGATCTCGTCTGAGGCGACCGGATCGTCCTTCGCCAGCTCGGCCTTGCGATCGAGCCGCCGGGTGAGCTCCAGCGAGAGCGACTCCAGCTCCGTCGCGAGGTCGGCGTCGGATCGTGCGTCAGGCATCGAGGGAGCAACTCTAACGGCGACTTCTCCTTTTTCCAGGTGCGCCGTACACTCGTTTGATGCAGATCTGCAGCAATTGCGGCGAGGAGAATCCGGACCGTTTCCGTCTCTGCGGGTTCTGCGGCACCGCGCTCGCCCCCCCGCTGCCGGCGCAGGAGGTTCGAAAGACGGTCACGATCGTCTTCTCCGACCTCAAGGGCTCGACGAGCCTCGGCGAGCAACTGGACTCCGAGTCGCTGCGCGAGGTGATGTCCCGCTACTTCGACGCCATGCGGGAGATCCTCGAGCACCACGGGGGGACGGTCGAGAAGTACATCGGGGACGCCATCATGGCCGTCTTCGGTCTGCCGCGGATTCGTGAGGACGACGCATTGCGCGCAGTCCGCGCCGCGCATGCGATGCAGTCGACGCTCGCGACGCTGAACGAGGAGCTCGACGAACGGTGGGGAGTCAGGCTCGTGAACAGGACCGGGGTCAACACCGGCGAGGTCGTCGCCGGAGATCCGACGACGGGGCAACGGCTCGTCACGGGCGACACGGTCAACGTCGCGGCGCGCCTCGAGCAGGCCGCGCCAGGCCTCGAGGTCCTGATCGGCGAGCCGACCTACCGCTTGACGCGCGACGCAGTGGAGGTCGAAGAGATCGAGCCTCTAGAGCTCAAGGGCAAAGCGGAACGGGTCCCAGCGTACCGCCTGCTGTCTGTCAAGGACGAGCGAGAGGGGCTGTTGCGACCGAGTCAGGGCCGGCTGGTCGGACGCGATGTCGAACTCAGGCGTCTCGTCGCTGCCTACGACTCCGCGATTGCAGAGCGACGTTGCATGACGATGACCCTCATCGGCGATGCAGGAGTTGGAAAGTCACGGCTCACCGAGGAGTTTCTTCGGCGCGTCGGCGGCTCCGCCCTAACACTCCAGGGACGCTGTCTTCCCTACGGAAACGGGATCACTTTCTGGCCGGTCGTCGAAGTCGTTCGCGAAGCCGCGGCCATCTCCGACCGCGACGACGCGGACTCCGCCCGGAGCAAGCTCTCGCGGCTGCTCGGCCCAGACCACACCGACATCGTCGAACGCATCGCGTCGGCGGTAGGACTCTCGGAGACGCAGTTCTCGGTCCAGGAGCTCTTTTGGGCTGTGAGGGAGCTGTTCGAGCTCCTCGCCGAGAACAGACCGCTCATCGTGGCCTTCGAGGACCTGCACTGGGCGGAGGACACGTTCCTCGATCTCGTCGAGCACCTCACCGACACCGTCGCGGGAGCGCCCGTTGTGTTCCTGTGCGATGCGAGACCGACTCTGCTCGAGCGGAGGACAGCCTGGTCCGAGAGACCGAACGCCGCTCACATCGTGCTCGAGCCCCTGACAGCCGAGCAAAGCGAGCAGGTGATCGAAAACCTGATCGGAGGCGCCGGTCTGGACGAAGGTGTCCGAGCTCAGATCGTCGAAACGGCAGAAGGGAACCCTCTCTTCGTCGAGCAGGTCCTCTCGATGCTGATCGACGACGGGCTTCTGCTGTTGGAAGACGGACGATGGACCGCGCCGGGTGGGCTCCGCGACTTCGCCGTGCCACCGACGATCCAGGCGCTGCTCGCGGCACGCCTCGACTCGCTCGGTCGCGAGGAGCGCGCCGTGATCGAGCCCGCCGCAGTCGCAGGCAACGTGTTCCCCGAGGGTGCAGTCCGAGAGCTCGCGCCCGACGCGGTGCAGGACCAGGTCCCGGATCTCCTTGCGGCGCTCAGCAGCAAGCAATTCGTACGACCCGATCCTACCGAGAGTGCGTTCGACGACGCGTACCGCTTCAATCACGTTCTGATTCGTGAGACGACGTACGACGGTCTGTTGAAGCGCGCGCGAGCGGTCCTACACGAGCAGTTCGTCGTCTGGGCTGATCGTGTCAACGGCGACCGTGCGCTGGAGTACGAGGAGATACTCGGCTACCACCTCGAACAGGCCCACCGGTATCTGGCCGAGCTCGGGCCACTCGACGACCATGGCCGTGAGCTCGGAGTGGACGGGTCGCGGCGACTCGCGTCAGCGGGCCATCGCGCACGCACTCGGGGCGACGTGGCCGCGGCGGCGAATCTGCTCGAACGTGCGGCAGCGATCCTCCCCGAGCTCGACCCCGCCCGACTCGCGCTGCTGCCCGAGCTCGGGGAGGCACTCATCGACATCGGCCGCTTTCCCGAGGCCGAGACCGTTCTTGCCGAAGCACTCGACGCGGCACGGGCGACCGCAGATCCCCGCGTGGAAGCGGATGCCGGCCTCAGACGCATGCTTCTGGAGTTGCGGAGCGGCGACGCCGAGCGGTGGAGCGACGAGGCCGTTCCCCGCATCGCCGACGCGATCGAGGTCTTCACCGAGGCTTCCGATTACGCGGGACTCGCCAGGGCCTATCGCGTGCTCGGCTACGTACACGGGACAGCGTGCAACTACACGGAGGCCGCCGAAGCTTGCGAGCGAGCCCTCGAGTACGCCCGTGTCGCTCGCGACGGCAGGGAACAGCGGGTCAATGCAACCAGCTACGCCCTCGCCCTCTGTTGGGGGCCGACACCTGTCGATGAGGCGATCGAGCGGACGAGCGAGATTCTGGAGCAGGTCTCTGCAAACCGCCTCTCGCGCGGCTGGGTCCTCTGCCTTCTGGCCCACCTGCGGAGCATGAAGGGAGAGTTCGAGGAAGCCCGCGAGCTCTATCGCAACGGCCGCGCCGCGATGGAGGAGCTCGGCGCCAACTGGTACGTGGCGTGGACGTCGCTGTCCGCCGGCCGCGTTGAGATGTTGGCCGGCGACTATCCGGCCGCCGAGCGTGAGTTGAGACGGGGCTTCGAGCTGCTGGACCGGATGGGGGAGCGATACCTTCGCTCCACGGTCGCCGCGCTGCTCGCGCGCGCGGTCTTCGAGCAAGGCCGGCTGGATGCGGCGGAAGAGCTCACGCGCGCCGCCGAGGAGCTGGCCGGAGAAGACGACGTCGAGACGCAGGCGGCCTGGCGGTCCGTGCGTGCGCGCGTGCTAGCGCAAAAAGAGGAGTCCGAGGATGCCGCGCGGCTGGGACAGGACGCGCTCCAGCTGCTCTTGCCGACCGACTCCGCGGTCATGAAGGTGGAGGCGCTCGCGGACCTGGGCGAGGTTTTCCATGACCTCGGCGAGCCGACCGGCTCGTGGGCCCTGAACGAAGCGATCAAGCTGGCCGAGCTCAAGGGCAACATCGCCGCCGCCGCCCAACTTCGTGTTGCTCTGGGCCGGCTGCCGAGCGCAGCCGGCCCAGAGCGAACTGCTGTTTGACCTCTAGCCGGCCCCACCCCAGCCGCTGTCGTTTCCTCCTCTGGCAAGGAGCGTTGCGACCAGCCCGCCTCCGGAAAGCGTGTCGACGCTGACGACGCAGGAGACGAAATCGGAGGGCGACGGGATCTGCGGGCTTCCATCGGTTGCGGTGACGCATTGCGGCACCGGCGCGCCGCCGTCCGTCGCCGTCAGTTGGTCGATCGGGAACTGCGCGAGCTCGTAGAGCGCGAGGTTCTTCTTCGTCACGCCCTTGGGAGGGCTGAGGATGAAGATCTTCACCGTCGCAAGGCCGGCGCCGTCGAGGAAGTCGACGAACGAGATCTTCGCGAAGGGGTGCGGCACGCCCGTCGGGTTCATCACGGAAGGCACCACGCCCGCGCTCACGGGAGTACAGGGAAGCAACGTCGGAGGAAGCGGCAGATAGGTGAGCGCCGTCTGCTGGACGGTGTCACCGGCCGTCAGCGTGCTTCCCAGGGCCGTGCACTGGCCCTTCTTGGTCGTATCGGTGCTCGACGCGATCGAGAACGGAAACAGGTCGTCGCCGGTGACGGTGTCGACCAAGCCGGTGCCCTTGCCTTCGTCGAAGGTCGCCGAGACGTGGACGAAGAACGTTGGAACCGCGGCAGGCGCGATGAACGAGAAGACCCGTCGCACAGTTCCCGGCGGAACCTGCCCTATGTCGCACGTCAGGACCGTCGTGACATTGCAGCCCGTTGGTACGTCGGTGAAGGCGGTAGCCGGAATCGGCAGATCCCCGGCCGTCGGGGGCCCAGACGCACTAGGGAACAGCGCCTTCACCGTCGCGAAGACGTGGTTCACGGTACTCGGGCCCAAGTTATTGAACTTGATAGTGATCAGCCCGCGTTGACCGGCTGTCAGGACATGCGGTGTGATCTGGACAGCCACACGCGTGTTCACGCTGCCGGCGCGGCTCGTCGCTGTAAGGGCCGCGGCCACCACGAGGGTGACCGCGAGCAGGAGCGCGCCGAACAACCGCAGGCGCGATGACGCCACAAACTTCATGTCTGTACCTCTCCCTTTAGTTCGTCCGCCACGTTCGCCGCAGGACGGACAAGATTGCTTTCCGCGAAACATGGTTTCACGCTGCCTCGTCGCCGTCAATCGAAATTGATGTGGGCGATGAGCGAGTATGATTTGCGAACCAGAACTACATCGAGTTGGCGAGCGCGTTCAGTCGGCGCTCTCGACCTCGAGCTCGTACTTGCGCACACGCTCGAAACCGGCGACGCCGAGCACACCGCTGTCGACGAGCCGGCACAACCAGCCGTGTCCGCTGTTGGGATCGAACTCGTCTTCGTACGTCCCGATCGAGGCGAAGATGCGCCCGCCTCGGAAGTCCCACTCCTCGATCTCGTCGTGGTTGCCGTCGATGTCGCTCCGAAACGCATCAAGGTCCGCCCGCAGACGCTCCTTCACAGCGGGGAGCCAGCTCTCGCGCGGGTCGTGGCCCACGTCGACGCCGCACTGCTCGAACAGATCGTCCTCGATCTCCTCGAAGATGAGCGCGTCGATGTAGCGCTGCGATTCCGGCCAGTCTGGCTCCTCGCCGGGGTCGAGGGCGACCAGCTCGACGTCAAGACCCTGGTCGGCTGCTCGTGTGATCGTCGCCTCGGCCACTGCCGGCAGGCCTGCGTCGAGCTCGCGTTCGACGGCGTGCTCGAGCTCGTGATCGGGAACGTCACCCTCGGCCTCTGCGTAGTCGCGCTCCGCGATCAGGTCGAGGAACGGCTCGCTCGTCTCGTCGTAGGCGAGCTGCTCCGCCATCACCTGCCAGCTGATCGGCTGGCCGGCGTCGATCGTCGTGAAGGCGTGGCCGAGCCTGGGGGAGCCGGGTCGGAATCTGCGCAGGGCGCCCAGCTCCTCCCGCTCGTCCGGGTGCCGGAGATGGAGCCGGTAGCGCGCCGGCTTTGCGATCGCCGTGGGCAAGCCGCGCTCTGCGTCGGGCTCGTCGACCCTCTCCACCAGCCAGAAACGGCCGCGGAGCTGGAGCGCGTCGCCCGGGCTGAGCGGATCGCCCGACGCATACTCCCGAACAAGCTCCTTCCCGCCAGGGCTCCGCGTCACCAGTTCGTACTTGACCGACATGCTTGTGCTCATTCTGCGGCAGGAGGCACCAGCTCGACAAGGTCGGGCTGGACGGATGAGGCGAGGGGCCGGTGACATGACCGGCCCCCCTCCCCACCGGCCCCCTCAGGCCGACTTGACCTCGATGCGTCGACGTTGGGCACGCTCCGCCTTCGGGACGCGCACCGTGAGCACACCCTCGTTGAGCTTGGCGTCGACGCCTTCCGGGTTGACCTCGCTCGGAAGAGCGACTCGAAACTCGAACCGTCCGCTGATGGTCAGCTCGCGACCGGATACTTCGATGTTCACGTCCTCGCGCTTGACCCCCGGCACTTCGGCCTCGACGACATAGGCGTCCTCTCGCTCCTCGATGTCGACCGCGGGGATCTAGCCCGCCGGCTCGTCGAGCATGCCCCCGAACGTCTGCTCGAGCATCCTGCGCATCCGTTCGTTCAGCTGGCCGACCTCGCTCAGCGCGCTCCAGCTCTCGGATCCACTCCTGCCTCGTTCCGGAAGAAGTTGCGACATCTCCGATCTCCTTTCGCTTGTTGGAACCGGGTCAAGCGGCCGCTGAGCGCTCGGCGACTTGTGGACGTCCGAGGCTCGACGTGTCGTTGTGGTAGTGGGCGCGGGCGTCGGTCACCTCCCTCGAGTGGACCTCTCCCCACTCCGAGAGCGCGATCAACGGCTCCGTCATCGTCCATCCGAGCGGGGTCAGCGAGTACTCGACCCGGACGGGGACCTCCGCGAAGATTCGCCGCGCGACGAGGCCGTCACGCTCGAGCGGCGCAACGTGTCCGTCATGACCTTCTTCGATACGCCCGGCAGGCAGGCGAGCAAGCGGCCGTGACGACGGACGCCGCGGGCCATGAAGAACAGGAGATGCACCTTCCACTTGCCGTGGAGGACGTCGAGCGCCTGGTCGACGCGCTCGATCAGGTCGAGGTCACTCCGGACCGGCCTCGGCACCTTGGACAAATCGGACTTGTGGAGAACCGCGACCCCGTCCTGACTGATGGCGGACACTCTTCACCTCTCTCCCGGTCGGTGATGGATCAGTGCGCTGCGACCGGGCAGCATCGAACACCCACCAGTGTGGTCGCGTCAGTGACCTCCCTAGTCATGGCGCGGAGTGGATGAGCGGATTCGCCAGGCTCTTGCAGACTGGTGGCCTGAATCTGCCGCTCTTTGCCCGGGCCCCGCCTAGTGGAGCTTCTCCTCGGACCCGAGTTGAAGGCGGATGAGGCTCGCGCGTGACCCGACACCCAGCTTTCGGAACACCTTGTGGAGGTGGTACTCGACGGTGCGAGGGCTGATGAACAGTTGGGCGGCGATCTCAGGGTTGGATCCACCTTCGGCGACCAGCCCGACGATGCGGGCCTCCTGAGGGGTCAACAACTCCTCCGTTCCAGGCTCTCGCCCCCGCACTCGCTCGCCTGTCGCGACCAGTTCTTGACGCGCGCGCTCGTCAAAGGCCTCTGCCCCCATGAACCGGAACATCTCGTGCGCAGTCCGAAGCTGCGTGCGGGCGTCGCGGCGGCGGTTCTGGCGCCGCAGCCACTCTCCGTACAGGAGGTGCGCGCGGGCCAACTGCGGCGCCACCCGGCAGTTTTGGAGGTGCTCCACCGCCGCTCGATACAGAGGCTCGGCTTCCCGGTCGGAGCTGACAAGGGCGCGCGAACGCGCGAGCATGCCGCGTGCCCAGCGCGTGCCGCTGAGCGTGCTCTCGGCCAGACGTTCGACCGCTGCGACCGCGAGCTCCAGCTCGCCGGAGCGAACGGCCGCCTCGACGAGCTCCGGTAGAGCGAAGGTGCTGAGATAGAGCGCCCGGTCCTGCGCAGCGGAGCGCGCTGCGCTCAGCGCTTCCCAGTAATGACCGAGACCGTTCTCCAGCACGGCGGTGGCGTACTGCGCGAACGTGACATAACGGCCCAGCCCCCGCACGATCGCGTCTCGCCTGGTTGCCTGGGCAAGGTCCTGCGCTTCGGGCGTTCGTCCGCGCCAGGCCGCAACGATCAGAGCTCCGGCGCTCGCGTGGCTCGCGATCCTGCTGACGCCCGTTGCCTCCGCCAACTCCCGCGCTTCGGCGAAGTTCGCGTCTGCTACGGCGAACTGGCCGCTGACGACGTTGTCGGTGCCTGCGATCTGGTCGAGGGCAAGAGTCAGCGGTGTGAGCGCGGCGCTTTCGCGGGCGAGCGCGAGCTGGGCCGTCGCCAAGGTGTGCAAGCCGGCGTCATCCCAGATCTCCATCGCCGCGAGGCAGCCGAATGCCTGCCAGCGCAGTTCCGGAGTCCGTTTCAGCGCGTTGATTGCCCGCTGGACGGTCGGAACGCCCTTGAACCGGTCGCCGACGAGAAGTTCTGCGACGCCGTCGAGGAGCAGGTCTGTAGCGATCTCCCCTTTCGGCGCCGGCGGAGCCGCGAGGGCCGAGGCGGCCGCCGTGCGAATCGCGCCGCCGTTCCCGTAGCCGCCGCTGAAAACCGACGCCTCGAGTGCTTCAAGATGTGCCTCCCGGGATGCGCGGACGTCGAGCGACTCGAGCGCTTGCGCTGCCTGCAGCAACATCGCGGCGCTGTCGGCGCCCTGGCCGAGAGCGAAGCCGATCGAGGCTCGCAACCTCGCCGCCTGCGCTCGCTCGAGGTCGGTGAGCGGGAGCGAAGTCGCTTCCCCGAGCAGCACCATGGCCCGACCCGCATTCGCAGCCGCGAGCTCGGCCTGGGCACCGGCAAGCATGCGCGCTCCGCGCTGTGCAGGATCTGGCGTGAGTGCCGCAGCTCGCTGGAGGAGACCTGCTGCCGCTCGATTGTCTCCGCGTCCCTTTGCCCGCGCGGCGGACAGCTCCAGCTCGTGCGCGATCTCCTCGTCTGGCCCGGGCGAGGCTCCGGCACGGTGCCAGACACGGCGATCAGGATCCACCTCTGCATCGAGCACGTCTGCATAGGCTCGATGGGCACGTTGCGAGTCGAGCGCCGATGCGTCTGCGGCGATCGCCGACCGCATCAGGGCATGCCGAAACCGCACGCGCGGACCGATCTTCAGGAGGCCGGCATCTACCGCAGCAACGGCAGCCTCGGGCGAGATTCCAAGTCTCGCTGCAGCGAGCGAGAAAACGTTTGGATCTCCGTCCGGCTCGACCGCAAGCAGCAAGAGCACTGTCTGTGTGGCAGCGGGTAGTAGGCGGAACTGGTTCAAGAAGTACTGCTCGAGGCGAACGCCCAAGGGAAGCGTTTCAGGCAGCGTGGCAAGCCCCGCCAACTGTTCGGCTGTGAGCTCGGCCGGCAACTCGACCAGCGCTAGCGGGTTGCCGTCGGTCTCGGCGACGAGGCGATCTCTGACGCTCGGGTCCAGGGGCCCTGCGACCGCATGCTGCAAAAGCTCGACGCTGGCATCGCGGGCGAGCCCCGGGACCTGAAAGTCTGCAATGCCGTTGAGTGGAACCCGTGACGTCGTCCGTTCGTGCACGGCGAAGAGGAATGCGATCGCCTCGGCCTCGAGCCTGCGGGCGACGAATGCAATTGCCTCGACAGACGCCTCGTCCATCCATTGCGTGTCGTCGAAGAGATAGAGCCATGGTTCGTCTCCGGCGGCCTGGGAAAGCAACGTCAAGAGGGCGAGCCCGACGAGGTACAGATCTGGTGAGCCTCCACCATTGAGCCCGAGAGCAGATTCGAGCGCGGCTCGCTGACGGAGGGGCAACGCGTCGAGACCGGCGAGCACAGGCGCACAGAGTTGCTGCACACCCGCGAAAGCGAGCTGGAACTCGGTCTCGACTCCGGCTACGCGGGTGACGCGCAGGTCCGAGGCCGCCCCGGCGGCGTAATCGAGCAACGTCGTCAGCCCGATTCCCGGATCGCCTCTCAGGACAAAGGCGCCGCCCTCACCTGCACGCACATCGGCGAGTAGCCGATCGATGAACCGGAGCTCCTGCTCCCGGTTGAGCAGCACTGAGCCGAAGACTACTCCCCGCAGACCTGGGAGAGCCGGAGGTTCCCGAGACCGCTGGAAACGTCGAACAGGAGGCGTACTCTGTGGGGGCGGCAGGTACGTCCCCGGCACGATGACGACGTTCTCCCACTCAGGGCCAGGAGCTCGGCACGAGGCGTTCCTCTACACCTCCGCCCAGGAGTTCGGCTCGCTGACAGCGGCCTTCGTCGCCGAGGGACTCGAGAGCGACGAGAGCGCCGTCGTCATCACCTCGGCGGAAAATCTCGAAGCATTTCGGACTGCACTGGACGATCCTTCGCCGCTCGTGTTCGTCGTCGATGGTGATGACTGGTACCGCAAGCCCGCCGAAACCGTCGGCCGTTGGGTGGGCTTCGTCGAAGGACAGGTTGCGAGAGGACACAGGCGGGTGCGTGGTGTCGGGGAGATCGCGCCGCTTCGACGCGGCCATGCCGTCGACGAGTGGCTGCACTACGAATCGATCCTGAATGAGTTGCTGGCGCCCCTGCCGCTCTGGGCGCGCTGCGCATACAACACGGAAACCCTCCCGGATTCGATCATCGAGGACGCTCGAACGTCCCATCCCACCGTGATCGAACGAGGGGCGGCGTCGGCGAGCGACAGCTATCTACCGCCTAGACGGACACCCCCGCAGTCGCTCCCTCTCGATGGCCGCCCTGGGTTGACCCAACAGCCGGTTGACGTCGCCGGCGCCTGCTCCTATGTCGAGGCCGAGGCGCGTCGCGCCGGCATGGGCGAATTGCAGGTGCAGCACCTGGTATGCGAGGTCGCGCGCAACGCCTTCGTCCACGGGAGCGCCCCCGTCTTCGTGACCGCGTGGCCGGAAGACGGGAGCCTCGTCTGCCAGATCGAGGACGAGGGCGGCGGGATCGACGATCTCACCGCCGGGTACCGGCCTCCGGCAAAGGGAGACCACGGCTGGGGCTTGTGGCTCGCGCGCCAGACCACGGACTCACTCGACATCGGCTGCGGTCCGCACGGCAGCGCCGTTCGGCTCACGATGCGCTACTCCGACACTGAAGGCCCCAGAGGAGCGTCCGCGACCCGCCTCTGATCCTCCCGCGGGAAAGGTCGTCCGCTGCCGCCGCCGACCAACCCGCTTGCCCGCGACACGAACACGCCTGCTGCAGATGAGATGCTCGCGCGATCGCGAAGCGAGCCCTTGATCTGACCGTCGCGACGGCCTTGCTCGTCGTGCTGTCTCCGCTCATCGTCGCCCTCGTTGGCGCGATGACGATCGACATGATCGTCTCGCGACGCGATCGCGGCGGGCTCTTCTATCGAGAGCCCCGCATCTCGCGCGGCCGGCTCTTCGGCCTGCACAAGTTCCGCACGCTCAGACGAGACGCGCTCGAGCAGATGCACGCTGCGGGTGGGCATGCCCGCCTTTACGAGGCGGAGCCGGACAATCTGACCTGGGCCGGCCGGCGGCTGCTCAAGCCGTGGTACCTGGACGAGGTGCCCCAGCTCCTGAATGTCCTCCGCGGGGACATCAGCCTCGTCGGGCCTCGCCCATGGCCTCCGGAGATGGTCCGGCGGCAGGTCGCCGAGGGCCTGGACTATCGCAACCGGATCCTCGCCGGCTTGACCGGCCCGGCTCAGGTGACAAAGGGCGAGGGGATCCTCTACGAGGACCTCGACTCCGGGTACCTCGAGCGCTGCACCACACTCGTGGGCTGGAGACTTGTGCTTTACGACCTGCAAATTCTCCGGAAAACCCTTGCCGTCATCGCCCGTGGAGAAGGACTGAACTATTGAGCCCTTCCTGCCGATAAGGGGAGGGTGGAGAGCGCGGCGCTTCAATTCCCCTGGCGGCAGCTAGGCGAGCTCCTTGTCGCCGAGGAGCTGCTGACCGAAGACGAGCTCGAGCAGGCGCTCAGCGAGCAGGCGGCTAGTGGCCGCCTCCTCGGGCAGATCATCGTTGCCAACGGCTACCTGTCGGCGTTCTCGCTCGCGCGCGTTCTTTCCCAGCAGCACGGCGTGCAGCTGTCTCCCAGGGAAGGGGCCCCTGCGCCGGCTACCGTGGCGGCCGCGCCGGAGCAGGCCTGGCGTCCGCTCGGCCGAGTCCTTGTCGATCTGGAGTTCCTGACCGAGTCGCAGTTGGAGCGTGCACTCGCGGCGCAGCGCGAAGAGGGCTGCCGCCTCGGCGAGATCCTCGTCTCCCGTGGTCTGCTGTCCGGCGGTGAGCTCGCGCAGGCGTTGGCGGAACAGCACGGAGTCGAGCTCGCGGCGCAGGACGAGGTCGAGCTGCAGACGGTCGTCCGGCCGCTCACTCCGGAGGAACCCGTGTACAAGCTCTTCGAGGTGATCTTCGAGCCGGGTTACCAGCGGCGGACGGAGCTCTTCGAGAGCGCGAACTTCCTCGAGGCAGCCGACTACGCATTCGAGTTCGTCGACGAACACGACCCAGCTGCACTCGAGATCCACCGCACGCACGGCGCCGCGCAGGAGACGGTCTGGAACTACAGCGCGAGCCGGGCGGCCGTGGTCAACGCGGAGCGCAAGGATCTCGCCCAGACGTTCGGCTTCGACCCGACGCTCTGGGGCAAGAAGCGCTAGGACGCCCTACCCGGTGAGCCTCGGCGCCTCGACGAGTTTCGGCGGAGCGACTTCGCCGTAGGCGTCCTCGACGATCCCAGCTAGCTCGTCCCAGTCCACTCGCCGGTCGAGCCGGACGCCGAGCCAGCCTCTGTGCCCGACATACGGCGGTACGAAAAACCGTTCCGGCTCGGATTCGACGAGGAGCTTCTGCATCCCGTCGGGCGCGGCGCACCAGATGGCGAAGCGGCCGTCACCGTGATGGTCGCTCAGCACCATCACGAACGCGCGCTTCCCCCGGACGAAGAACGTCGGCGCCCCGTGGCTGAGCCGCTCGCTGGTTTCGGGTAAGCCGAGGCAGAGCTCACGCATCCTTGCCAGGACGGCGTCCTGATCCATCGCTGAATGTTGACACGAACCGCCCAGGGAGAGAGGATCGCTGGCATCGCGAAGGCTGAGGTCACCGATACAGCACGCGTCGGAGCGGACCGCAGGGACGGCTCTGCCCCGCGTGGCGGCGGGCCGGGGACTCTGCAGGGGATGCTCTCCGTCGACGAACTGCGGCAGGAGATCGAGGCCGGAACGATCGACACGATCGTCACCGCCTTCACCGACATGCAGGGGCGGCTGATCGGCAAGCGCATCCAGGGCCAGTACTTCCTCGAAGACGTCGTGGACCACGGCGTCGAGGGTTGCAACTATCTTCTCGCGCTCGACATGGAGATGGACCCCGTTCCCGGCTACGCGATGGCGAACTGGGAGCGGGGCTACGGGGACTTCACGATCGCTCCCGACTTCGCGACGCTACGCAGGATCCCCTGGCTGGAAGGAACGGCGCTCGTGCTCTGCGACGTCGCCTGGGACGACGGAAGCCCGGTCGTCGAATCGCCGCGTCAAGTGTTGATCAAGCAGTTCGAGCGCGCGCATGCGATGGGCTATGCGCCGATGATGGCCTCTGAGCTCGAGTTCTATCTGTACCGGGACAGCTACGAAGAAGCGGCGGAGATGGGATACCGAGGACTCACGCCGACCGTTCCCTACATCATGGACTACCACGTCCTCGCCACGACGCGCGACGAGGACTTCATGCGACAGGTGCGCCTGGGGATGCAGGGCGCGGGAATCCCCGTCGAGTTCTCGAAAGGGGAGGCCTGGTACGGACAGCACGAGTTGAATATGCGTTACGCCGACGCGATCACCTCGGCGGACCGGCACACGATCTACAAGAACGGCGTCAAAGAGATCGCGCACAAGAACGGCCTGTCGGTGACCTTCATGGCGAAGCCCTCCGAAAAGGACATCGGCAGCTCTTGTCACATCCACTCCAGCCTCGTCTCGCTCGACACTGACCAGAGTGCATTCATCGAGGGACACGACGAAACGGACGTCTTCCGGCACTATCTCGGCGGCCTGCGTAAACACATTCGCGAGCTTGCGCTGTTCGTCGCACCGAGTGTCAACTCGTACAAGCGCTACGCGGCGGAGAGCTGGGCGCCGACCTCCGTGAGCTGGGGCCGCGACAACAGAACCTGTGGCTTCCGGATCGTCGGCCACGGACAGGCGCACCGAGTCGAGTGCCGAATCCCGGGTGCAGACGCCAATCCCTATCTCGCCTTTGCAGGGTTACTGGCCGCCGGGCTCGACGGCATCGAAGACGAGACCGACCCCGGGCCGGAGCTCAAGGGCAACGCCTACGAGGCAGGAGAGGCGGAAGCCTTCCCCTCGTCGCTCCGCGAAGCCGTCGACCTCTGGGAGCAGAGCTCATTCGCCAAAGAGGCATTCGGCGAAGAGGCGTGGGCGCACTACCTGAACTATGGGCGCACGGAGCAGCGCCTGTTCGACCAGGTCGTGACCGACTACGAGCGCGCGCGCATGTTCGAGCGCGGCTGAGCGCCGCGCCCGAACACGTGCTTTGAGCTAGGCCGCGGGGGTCGGGGCCGGGCCTGGCTTGGGCTCTTCGCCGGGGATCTCCATCGGCGCTTCGTCGATCGTTCGCACGGGTCCGTGGTAGCGCTTGTTGGCACCGGCGACCCACCAGATCGCGACAGCCACACCGACGAGCAGGACGAGCGGCGAATAATTCAGGGAGCTCCACTTCCAACCGGAGTTCCATGGCACGCCTGTGGAGGAGAACGGGATGTCGAGCGAGTACACCACGACTAGGACGAACAGAATCGCCCCTGCGTTGATCCACTTGTAGTGGCGCCCCAGGTGCCAGGGGCCGGGCTGGAAGCTATTCCCCTTCCGCAGCCTCAGATAGACCGGAATGATGTAGGCGAGGTACAGGCCGACGGTGCAGATCGCCGTGATCGCGAAGTAGGCGAACGGGACTCCGTTGGTGCCCCAGTACGCCGGGATCGTAATGAGCAGCGAGGCGACCGACACAGCCAGCACCGCATAGAGCGGCACACGAGCCTGGTTAAGGCGCCGGAAGAGCCGCCAACCCGGCATGCCGCGGTCCCGCGAGAAGGCATACCACGTCCGGGAAGCGCTCGTCAGGCCGGCCGCGCCGCAAAAGAGCTGGCCCACGGTCGCAATGATAAGGACCAGCTTCGCCCCCCAGAGGTGATTGTGCATCGAAGTACTGAAGATCGTGGCCACGAACCCGCCCGAGCCATTCACCGCCTTGGTGTCAGTGGCCGCAAAGAGGAACGTGAGCAGCAGGAACCATCCCAGGATCGCCGAGTAGAACACCGAGCGCCACACGCCCTTTGCCGCCCCCAGGGCCGCACCCCGCGTCTCCTCGGCGGTGTGCGCCGACGCGTCGTACCCGGTCTGCGTGTACATGGTGAGGATGAACCCGATGGGAAGCACATAGAGCCAGAAGAAGATGCCGCCCGTCGCCCCGCCGTGGAAGCCCGTGTTGTTGATCTTGTTGCCGAACACAAAGCCGGCACCCTGATGATGGTCCGGGACGAACAGGAGGACGCCGATGATCAGCAGCACGCCGACCACGTGCCAGCCCACCGAGATGTTGTTGAACAGCGCAAGCACGGGATCGGCAAAGATGTTTATGACCGTGTACCCGAAGAGGATGATCAGGAAGAGCACGAATTGGTGATGAAGAATGGCGGAGGTATTGCCAGTCGCGAAGTTGATGCCGCCGATCGTCACCCCATAAATGCTGAGGACCGCGTTGAGGAAGATCGCTGCCCCATAGCCAACGCCCGCGACGATGCCCACGAGCCCGATCATGTTGAACCAGCCCGTGAACCAGCTCCATCCGGGGCCCCCGAGCTTCGCCGCCCACCAGTACGGCCCGCCCGCGGTCGGATAGGCGGACGTCAGCTCGGCCATCGAGAACGCCACCAGCAGGACGAACGCGCAGAGGATCGGCCATCCGATCGCGATCCCCGCTGGCCCGCCAGCAGTCCACGCGAAAGAGAAGTTGGTGAAGACGCCGGCGAGGACGGAGATGATCGTGAACGAGATCGCGAAGTTCGTGAAGCCGCTCCACGCCCGCGTTAGCTCCTGCCTGTAACCCAGCTCCGCGAGCTTCTGAACGTCGTGGTCAACGTCGCGGTCTTGCATCGCTCCTGCCATCACCGTCCTCCTCTCGTGGGCGAAGGACGGCGCCTCGCCCAGGCTTTAGGTGCCGCGAGCGTAATGCCTTCTGCAACAAAGAGTCAATGCCGCTGCGCGGCCAACTGAACCTCGATCGCGCTCCCATGCGGGTCGACGTCCAGGAGCCAACTCGCCGGCAGCGAGCTCGAACGACCGGAGACCATCCGTCGCAGGCGGCCGCTCCAGAGCAGCTGGTCGTGCTGGCGGACCTCGATCTCGACGCCGGCGAGGAAGGCGCTCGACCGAAGGGCGAACCGGTCTCGAGGCGGTCGCTCTCCGCCACTGACCGCGTTCGGCGAGATCCACAACAGCGGCGGACGGCAGATGATCGGCACACGCCGCGGCCAGTGATCGCTCTGATTCAGCCAGCCCGCCACCGACGCCGCGGCATGACGCCCACTCAGCGCCGCGACATCTGCCGGCTCGGCGCCCTGGAGGAGATTGCCGGCGGCGAAGAGCCCGACCTTGGTCGTGCGGAGTGCCGTGTCCACCTGCGGCCCACGCGTCCCTGGGTCGAGCTCGAGCCCGGCGGTGACCGAGAGCTCGTTGTCCGGGATCCAGTCGGCGGTGAACACGACGGTGTCGCAGGCCAGCGCGCTCGTTCGACCCGTGCCGAGTTCATGCAGTTCGACTTCCTCGACACGGGGAAGCCCACGGATCTCGGTCAGGGCAGTTCGCGTCCAGATCGGCACGCGATAACGCAGAGCCGCGGCCACTCCAGCCCCTGGGAGCGATTGGTGCCTCGGGAACTCTGTTGTCATCCCGGCGACCTTCAGGCCGGCGTGGACGAGCGTGAGCAGCGCCGAGAAGCTGACGTGCTCCGCGCCGACGATCACGGCGCGCGTGCCGATGCGCGGGCTCCGCAGTTCGACCAGCTGTTGCAGCAGGCCCGTCGTGAGCACGCCCTCCGGACGGGAGCCGGGGACGAGCCGCGCGGGCCGCGGGCGCTCGCGGCAGCCGGTCGCGAGAACGATCGCGGACGCGCGCAGCAACTCGCGACTCTCGGGAGCTGTTATCTCGAGAGATCCGTCCGGCGACCAGCCCGTGACCATCGTCTCGGTGCGGATGTCTACACCTGCCCGCTCCGCGAGCTCGACGTACCGCCGCGCATAGCTTGGCCCCGACAGCGCGCGGCGAAGGTCGCGGATACCAAAGCCCTGATGCGCGCAGTGACGTGGGATCCCACCGGCCCGCTCCTCGCGGTCGAGCACGACGACGTCCGGGACCCCTCGCTGCCGGAGCTCGACCGCGCACGCGAGACCCGCAGGACCGCCGCCGACGACGATCACGTCCGTCATGCGGTTGCCTCACGCAGCAGAGCTGCGACGCGCGCGCCGCAGTAGAAGCCCTGGCACCGTCCCATCAGCACACGCGTGCGACGGCGCAGGCCGTCCAGATCCACCGGCGGAATCGTGCTCCCGAAAGCAGCCTCGATCTCGCCGAGTGTGACGCGCTCGCAGAAGCAGACGATGCGGCCGGCCTGCTCGTAAGGACGCGGCGAGAGCTCGCCGATGTTCGGCATGCGAACCGTCGCCGGGCTCTCCTTCGGTCGAAGCTCCAAACCTGCAGAGCCGAGCTCCGTTCGGACGTGCTCGGCGATCGCGAGTGAGGCGCTGAGCCCTGTGGAGCGGATGCCGCCGATGCACGCGTAGCCCTCGGCTGCATGGATCGTGAGCTGGTAGTCGGTGTGCTCGGTCGCCGCGCGGAGACCGACGAAGACGGCGGTCACTTCGTGTTGCTCCAGCTGGGGCAGGATGCGCTTGCCCTCCGCGCGCAGGTAGGCGAGGCCTGCCGCCGTTGAGGAGGTGTCATCCTTCCGGTGGACGTCCCGCGCGGTTGGACCGACGAGGAGGTTCCCGAAGACGGTCGGTGAAACGAGCACGCCCTTCGTCGTGCCGGTCGGCACCGCGAGCACGATGTGGTTCAGCAGAGGGCGCGAGAGCTTGTCGTACACGATCAGCTCGCCACGACGCGGCGTGATCGTGAAGCCGTCGTGCCCGGCGAGACGATCGAGCTCGTCGCTGTAGAGGCCGGCGGCGTTCACGAAGAAACGCGTGCCGATCGCACCCCCGGTCGTCTGCAGTTCGAAGCCACCGTCGCTGCGTCGCTCGACTCCGACGACACGTACGCCGCGCCGGAGCTCGCAGCCGTTCAGCACCGCTTCGGTGGCATACGCCAGCGGTGTGGTGAAGGGACAGATGATCCCCTCGTCTGGAACGTCGAGCGCGCCGTGGGCGCCCGGACCGAGGTGTGGTTCGCGTCTGTAGAGCTCTTCGACTCCCACCTCCCGAATGGCGGTCTCGCCGTTTGCATGTGCGCGCTCGACGATGCGCGGGAAGGAGGCCAGCTGCTCCGGGGTCCAGGCGACGAGCAGCGCGCCGATGCGTGCGAGTGGGATGCCGGCCTGCGCTGCATACCCGGAGAGCAGCTCGTGTCCGCGCCGCACGAGCCGCGCCTCGAGCGTGCCCGGCGTGGCGTCGAAGCCCGTGTGCAGCAGCGCGGTGTTCGCCTTGCTCGTTCCCGCGCCGATGTCAGGACCTGCCTCGAGCAGCGTACAACTCAAGTCGAAGCGCGACAGCTCGCGCGCGACCGCCGCACCAACGACGCCCGCACCCACGATGACGACGTCGCGGTTCAGTCGCCGTCGCGCGAGAGATCGGCGAGCGCGGCTGCCGCAGCTTCCCAACGCCTGAGCCGGTCCTGTGCCTCTGCCGCCGTCATCCGCGGCTCGAAGACCTCGGCCGGAGTCCAGTCTCCGACCGCCTCTTGGGGAGTCGAAGCTGCGCCGCTCCCCAACCGCGCGAGTGCGCCGGCGCCGAGCGCCGTCGCGTCCGCCGAGGGATAACGCTCGACCGGCGCCTGGAGAAGGTCGGCCTGTGCCTGCATCAGCACCTTCGAGCGCGTGAGACCGCCGTCGACGCGCAGCCTCTCGAGCGGACGGCCCATGTCGTCGCCCATCGCACGGGCGAGCGACGCGACCTGCGCGGCGATTCCCCAAATCACCGCGCGCACGAGATCGTCGCGGCTCGTTGCGAGGGACAGGCCGAGCCAGCCGCCACGGGCGTCGGGCGCCCAGAAGGGCGCGCCCAGCCCGGCGAGCGAGGGAACGAAGAGCGCCTCCTCCCCCTCATCGGAGCTGATGCGGTCGAGATCGGCCGCCTCCTTGATCAGGTCAAGCTCCTCGAGCCACGAGACCGCCGAACCGGCGCTGTACACCTGGCCGTCGAGACAGTAGGTCGTGTGGCCGCCGAGTCGCCACGCGACACACGCCGCCAGCCGCGCCTTCGAGTGCAGCGCCTGGTCGCCGGCAGTCGCCAGGATGAATGCTCCGGTGCCATACGTGCATTTGGCCTCCCCCGGCGCGAAGCAGGACTCGGCGAACAGCGCCCCCTGCTGGTCGACGACCAGTCCGGTGACAGGAAGCGGATCGCCGAATACCGTCGTCTCGCCGACGGAGGTTGCGCAGTCCACGATTGCGGGCTGGGTTGCCGGATCGATCTCGAACAAGGCGCAGGCTTCGTCCGACCAGGTCGTGCTCTCGAGATCCAGCAACAACGTCCGCGACGCTGTCGCTGCGTCCGTGACGAAGGCGCCTGCCAGCTGCTGGTTGAGCCAGGCGTCGATCATCGTGATCACGCCTTCGTCGCCCGTCGCGCGGCGCAACCACGTCATCTTCGGAGCAGCGAAATACGGGTCGAGCGGCAGGCCGGTGATTTCCGTGAGCCGGTCGGCGTGGCTCTCGAGTTCGCGCGCGATGGGAGCCGCTCGCCGGTCCTGCCAGCTCAACGCCGGACCGAACGGCTTTCCGCTCTCACGATCCCAGCGCAGGACCGTCTCGCCCTGATTCGCGATTCCGACCGCCTCGACTGGAACGCCCGCGGTCGCCAACGCTGCACGGCCCGCGAGGACGATCGACTCGAGGAGCTCCTGCGGATCCTGCTCGACGGCACCGCCGCTCTTCGCCTCGGGATTGACGGACGCGCTTCCCTCGCCGAGCACCTCGCCCTCGCTCGCGACGACGAGCGCCTTGGTCGACGACGTCCCCTGGTCGATCGCCAGGATGTTCGCCATGAAACAAACCTATAACGTCACGTCAATGGCGAGGCCGGTCGTCGGGATCACGACCTATGTCGTCCCTGCAAAGTGGAGTTACTGGGAGCTCGAAGCGGCGCTGATCCCTGCCGATTACGTGCACGCCGTAGAGCAGGCCGGCGGTCGCGCCCTGCTCGTGCCGCCTTCCGCTGAGGGAATCGATGAAACTCTGGACGCCGTGGACGGCCTGGTGTTCTCGGGTGGCTCCGATCTCGATCCGGAGCTCTACGGCCAGGAGGCACACGCGGAGACGTTCGGGATCGCGAAGGAACGCGACCGGGCGGAGCTGGCACTGCTCCAGGCCGCACTCGAGCGGGACATGCCGGTCCTCGCGATCTGCCGTGGGTCGCAAGTCCTCAATGTCGCTCGTGGCGGCGACCTCGTGCAGCATCTGCCCGATGTCGTCGGCGACGAACGGCACAAGCACACCCCGGGAGTGTTTGCCGACCACGAGGTGGAAGTCACGGAAGGCACACGCCTTTCGAACCTGCTCGGGCAGCGGACGCCGGTGAAATCGCACCACCATCAAGGCTTCGGTCGAGTCGGTGAGGGCCTCCTCGTCTCCGCGCACGCCGAGGACGGAACCATCGAAGCGGTCGAAGATCCCTCCCACCGCTTTGCGCTCGGTGTCCTGTGGCATCCCGAGGCGGGCGATGACCAGAAGCTCTTCGAGGAGCTCGTCCGCGAAGCCGGTGAGTACCACTCCGCCCGGACTGACTGAACGCCCGAAACCGCGCCTTTCTAGCCGCGGGCACGCTCGACGTGGTCAAATGCACTGGATGACCTTCACCGTCATCAATCCTGCAACGGAGGAGCCGATCGCCGAGCTCGACGCAGCCGGCGTCGAGGAGACGGACGCCGCTGTCGCGCGGGCGCGAGCCGCCTTCCCGGAGTGGCGCGCCGTCGCCCCGACCGACCGCGCCCGGTTGCTGCGCCGGGTCGCGACACTCGTCGAAGAACACGCGGAAGAGCTCGCGCGGATCGAATCGCAGAACGTCGGCAAGCCGATCGGCGGCGCACGCGCGGAGGTCGGCATGGTCGCGCAGGTCTTCCACTTCTACGCGGGCGCGGTCGACAAGCATCACGGCGAGACGATCCCCGTCGCCGGCGGCGTCGACCTGACGTTCCGCGAACCACTCGGAGTTGTCGGCCTGATCGTTCCCTGGAACTTCCCGCTCAACATCTCGAGCTGGAAGCTCGGCCCGGCGCTCGCGTGCGGGAACACGGTTGTGCTCAAACCGGCGGAGCTGACACCCTTGTCCGCCCTCAGGCTCTCCGAGCTGGTTCTCGAGGCGGGCATCCCGGAAGGCGTCGTCAACGTCGTCGTCGGGCCCGGCCGCGTCGTCGGCCGGCGACTGGTCGAGCATCCCGCCGTCGCCAAGATCGGCTTCACGGGTTCGACCGAAGTCGGCCGCACCGTCATGCAAGGCGCTGCCGAAACGATCAAACGCGTCACGCTCGAGCTCGGCGGCAAGTCCGCGAACGTGGTCTTCGCCGACGCCGACCTCGAGCAGGCTGCCGCTGCCGCTCCGTACGCTGTCTTCGACAACGCCGGCCAGGACTGCTGTGCACGGTCGCGCATCCTTGTCGAGCGCTCCGCCTACGACAGGTTCGCGGAGTTGCTGGTCGAAGCCACCCGCAACGTCAAAGTCGGCGATCCGCAAGACGAAGCGACGGAGATGGGGCCATTGATCTCCGCACAGCATCGGGAGACC
>WNFC01001853.1_pt1 | contig 37035 bp, 28 predicted proteins | sample 5400541 | NCBI WGS metagenome assembly WNFC01 (sample SAMN13153342, study PRJNA577476) | soil metagenome | isolation source: 120 cm saprolite under Douglas fir tree site 2 hole 2 replicate 1 | place: USA:California | collected 2015-04-18
CGCGATGGCATTGGTGCGGCCGCAGCCCGGACAGACCGGTTGGAGCTCCAGCACGGTGAGCGGGTCGCGCTCGGCGAGCGTCGCGCCCAGTCCCTCGATCCAGTCCGGCGGCACCCGCCATCCGTGCTCGGGCGCCTTCCCGTCGATGCTCTCGACCAGCCGAATCGCCAATGATCCGGCATCCCCGCCGGCATCGCGCCATTGGCGCTGGTCACTGCCGCGCGGCAGGCGCAGGACGAGCTCACTTCCGTCAAGCGCGCAGACGACGGGATCGCGACCGGCTTCCGCGACGAAGGCCGCAAGGTCGAGGTCGATCTGCATCTCGGTGCGGCAGTCGCCTTGCGTGCATCGCGTCTGCAACGATGGCGCGTCATCCGTCGCGATGGCGATGGCGAGCAAGCCCTGCAGCCGTTCCGCGACGGTCCATTCCCAGACGACGGTCTCGGCATCCGCCACGGGCTCGAAGCCGGAAAGGCAGCCGGCCAACGCCTGCGTGACGAGGGCGGGCCGGTCCGCCGCCGCAAGGTCGAGATCGAGGTCGCGGCGTGACGAGCCGAACGCTCTGGCCGCATAGGCTGCCACAGCAGCACGGAGGGCGCGCGGCCTGAACTCGGTATGGTGACCAGGACGCATGCTCGTTCACCGCGGCGTGGAGCTTGCTGCCTCACCCGGCTTCGTTCGGCTCGCTGGTGTCGGCGTCGCGCTGCCAGCCTTCCAACTCGACCTTGATGTGCTCGATGGCGACGGCGTTGGCGTTGGCGTCGAGATCGGGCAGAGCCGCGAACTCGCTGACCCAGCAGCGGAACAGGTGATAGCGCAGCGCCACCTGTCCCTTCTCGTTCATGACCTCCAGCGTCAGATCCTTCTTGTATCCGGCCAAATCCATGGTCGGATCGCCTTGGAAATTGTGCACGGCGTTCGCCCACTTCTCGAACTCGAGATCGTGGGTGACGCCGCGCTCGAGCGTGATCGCGTCGTAGCTGGTGCGACCGGGCGACTTGTGGTCGTAGCTGTTCTCGCCGCCGTTGCGATGCTTGACCACCTCGGTGGTGCGCTTGAGCGAGCCGGCCTTGGACACGCCCAGCACCGGCCGGCCGTCCCACAGCACCCGGAACTTGAAGTTCTTGTAGGGATCGACGCGGTGGGCGTTAACGACGAAGCCGGTATTGGCCATGATGACTCACCTGCGTGTTAGAGATTGCCGGCGATCTGCTGGATGCTGATCACAACGAATTCCGCCGGCTTCAGCGGCGCGAAGCCGACCAGGATATTGACGATGCCCTTGTTGCGGTCGTCCTGCGTCGTCGTCTCGGCGTCGCACTTGACGAAGAACGCGTCCTTCGGGTTGGTGCCCTGGAACGCGCCCTGCCGGAACAGCGACATCATGTAGGCATTGATGTTGAGCCTGATCTTCGCCCACAGCGGCTCGTCGTTGGGCTCGAACACCACCCATTTGGTGCCGCGGAACAACGACTCCTCGAGCATCAGCGCCAGCCGCCTGATCGGGATGTATTTCCACTCCGAGCCGATCTGATCGGCGCCCTCGAGGGTGCGGGCTCCCCAGGCGATGGCGCCGTAGATCGGGAATGCGCGCAGGCAGTTGATGCCGAGCGGGTTGAGCGTTCCGTTCTGGGCGTCGGTCAGCTTGGCATCGAGCTCGGCAACGCCGCTCAAAGTTGCCTCGATGCCGGCCGGCGCCTTCCACACGCCGCGGGCGCTGTCGGTGCGGGCGTAGATTCCCGCCATCGTGCCGCTGGCGCCCACCGTGCGCAGGCGGAACTCGTTCTTGGGATCGGGAATCCGCGGATGCGGGAAGTAGAGCGCGGAGTTGTTGTTGCGGAAGCCGTCGTGTTGGTCCAGCCAGTCCTTCATCTTCTGGACCGTGTTCCGGTCCTCGGGAACATCGATGATCATGAAGGCGCGCCGGTCGTCGCAGTATTTCAGCGCCGCGCTGACCACGGTGACCCTGTCCGAATCGCCCAGCTTGGCGGCGGCGGCGCACGGGATGCAAAGGATGTTGAAGAGGTCCGCGCGATCGAGCGCGAACATGCCGGTCGGCGGATCGCCCGGTGCTCCGACAAGGTCGCCTGCAGCGGGGCTATTGCCGTCGGCACCCACGTTTCCTTTTTCGAGCGCTCCAACCTGGGGAGGAGAAGCGGCAAGTCCGAATCGGTATTGCTGGACATTGGTGGGCCCTGAACCGGTCAAGGCGAGGACATCCTGTGCCGTGTGGTCGGCCCCGACATTGCTGATGGTGACGAATTCGCTCGGGTCATAAGTGCCGCTTGTCTTGCTGGAAAGGATGCGTAGCCGGTTGCCGGGCGCTTCGACGACCGCGCCAGTAAATGAGGGATTTTTGTTGGGACTCGCGGCTCGAATCGCCTGCTGCAGCTGTTGTGCGATTTGCGTAATACCCGTTCCAGCCGACCAAGTTCCCAACGAGACATCGTGTGCCTCCGTGCCGATGGCGACATTGATGCTCTTGCCGGGCGAGGGCGACGTGCCGAGAGCGTCGAGCGCAGCTTGAGTGAGTGGGCCGCTGGTGGTGCCGCAGGCCGCCGGACGATCCGTGGCCGCAACCGAGGACGGCACGTCGACCTGAATCAGGCTCGATCCGTCATTGATCACTCGCTTCGCATAGCGCGGCTTGCTTGGATCCAAAGTGAGGTTGAGGAAGCTCTCGGTGGCGATCGCCTTGGCCTTGAGGCCGGGGCCGTCGTATCGCGTGACGGTGAGATTGAACAGCGTGCCAACCTCCTTGGTACTCGGATCGATCGTGTTGTAGTCGATGTCGAGGCGCAGATTGTTGCCCCAGACACCTTCATTGGCTGCCGTCACGTCGAGTACGTCGGCGTTGGAGACCGTGTTGGAGTGCAGCTTGATGCCGGCCTTGACAGCCGACCCCGCTGCCGCAACGCGGACGACCAGTGCGGTGCCGCCGCCGTTCAAGAAGAACTGCGAGATCGCGTAGCTCGCCTCGCTGCGATCATCGAGACCGCCGAACACGCGCCCGAAATCGGTCATGCCGAAAATTTCGACCGCTTTGTTGCTCGGTCCTTCCTTGAACCAGTCGATGAAGGCGGTGATCGAGGTGGCGACGCTGGTGATGGTGTGGACGCCGCTCGGAACCTCTTGGATGTAGACACCCGGATAGCTCACCTGGACCATTCATCTCTCCTACGGCCTGAGGATGCAGACTGCGTCACCCCGAACGGTGCTCGACACGAGCAGCGCGCGGGTCACTCCTTGCGGTTAATGGGCCGGTCCGGCGCGGGCGTAAATCGCCGTGCCGTCGGCCAAGACGGTGCGGCGCAGGTGGCCGCCTCCGACGAGATGATCGAGCGCCTCCCGGACCTCGGCGGGCGAAGCCGCATGGCCCTGGCTTGCCACCCACCATTCGCAGACTCCCTTGGGCGTATCGGCCGCCCGTGGATGCTCCGTCACGTACTGCTCGATGAGGGCCGCGATGGCGATGATCCGCTCGCTGGGCCGTGTCACCTGGAAGCCCTCGCCGGAAATCGACGCCACCGCCCGTGCACGCCGCGTGCCAACGGCAAGATTGCCGTCAGCGCGACGTTTTGGCGGGGCCACTGGGGCGATCTCACCGCAGGCGGCGCGCAGAGGGATCGTGCCTGCAGGCGGCCAAGTCCCATGCCGCGCGCGGCTTTTGCCGACTGAGCACTTATCGACCCGCTTGAGGAAGATTCGCCCCACCTCGGTCAGGCGGAGGGCGCTCGGAACTGCTGAACGGTGAAGCCGTGCTTCTTGACCAGTTTGTTGAGCGCGCTGCGGTCCTTTCGCGATATGCGCGCGGCGAGCGACACATTGCCGGACGTCTTGGTTAGGAGATGCCTGAGATAATTCTTCTCGAATTGAGCGATGGCCAGCGCCTTGGCCTGCTTGAAGGCGCGATCGAAGTTCTCCTCGGGGTCGGCGCCCGTCGCCGTCGCGCCGCTCGACGGCTCGATCCTGATCGTTTCGGCATCACCGAGAAGGAGCTCGCGCAGCATCAGGTTCTCCAGCTCGCGCACGTTTCCCGGCCACGCATAAGACGACATCCACGCGATCGTCGCGGGATGCAGACGTTTGGGGGGGCGGCAATACTGGACGGTGAAGCGATGGAGGAAATGTTCGGCGAGGAGCACCACGTCATCGCCGCGTTGCCGCAAGGGCGGCAGGGTGACGGACAAGACGCCGAAGCGAAACAACAGATCGGAGCGGAATTGACCGCAGCGGACCAGGGTCTCGAGGTCGACGTTGCTCGAGGCGATGACTCGCAGATTGCCGGTCGAGATCAGGCGCCCGCCCACCGGCCGGTAGGTGTGATCCTGCAGGAAGCGGAGCAGCACCACTTGACCGCGCGGCGTGATCGCCTCGACCTCGTCGAGGAACAGCGTGCCGCCCTCGGCTTGGGCAACCAGTCCCCGGGTCGCCTGCTTGGCGTCGGTGAAGGCGCCGCGCTCGTGCCCGAACAGCTCGCTTTCGAGCAGGTTGTCGGGCAGTGCGCCGCAGTTCACCGGAATGAACGGAAAATCGCGGCGGCGGCTGAGATAGTGGACCGCGCGCGCGGCCAACTCCTTGCCGGTCCCCGTCTCGCCCTGGATCAGCACCGTGGCGTCGACCGTGGCAACGCGACTGATGATCCGGAGCGCCTCTTTGAAGACCGGCGCATCGCCCAGCATATTGAGACGCGCGAAAGCACCCTCCGAAACAGCGCCCTGCTGATCGCTCTGATCGTCAATCCACCGCCGCATGGCACCGTCCCCCCTCATGGCAATGGGAGCTGAACGATATCCAGAGTTGACATCAATATCTTCACTGAACGAGATACACGTGTAACGTGTTTCACATATCCGCCGCCCGCCTCCTGCTGTCCGCCACGCGAACCTTCGCCGGGAGTCTCAACCTTACGTTATAGTCGCGGGACGGAGAATGACGATCGCGACGGAATTGAAATTAAAGACTCGTGATAAGGCCCGGGGTTGCGCCCGCCACGGTAGCGCACAGCGAGCTGCTTCTTGTCGATAGAGCCGGAACGGACGCTTGTGGTTCGGCCCCGCCCCAACCCCGATTGGCCATTCCGCTGAATTGGTGTCCGGCTCGATCCCGCGGCTTGCCCGAAGCACGCAACGGGAACGCGGAGCTAGCCCTCCGCCGCCGAAACCCGTGGTCGATCAAGGCGTAATCCGCGATTCACAATTCCTACAAAATCGTTAACGCGGCCCTCGACAAATCGCCATCTTTCGATTCCAATCAAAGTGATTCGGAGAGATGCGGCACATCCTTCCGATGAAGGTGATGGGGACCCGAACGGAGGCGAGGCATGGCGCGCGCCGAGGTCGCGAGCGCGTCTTCTGTCAGCTCTGACTCGATCAAGGGACTGGCTCAGTCCATCGCAAAACCGGCTTATCGGCGGCTGCTCACCGCCGAGCCGGCGTTGCGTCGCGCCGTCCCCGCGCTGATCATCGCGTTCCTCCTGACCATCTGCGTCGGCGCCATCGTGCAGGTGCTCGAGCATCGCCGCCAGGCGATCGCCGAGATCGTCAGGCAGATCGAGGGCAGCGCCGATTTCCTCGTCGACCGGATCGAGCGGCTCGAGCGCGCGAACGGCGTCCCGCGCCGGCTGCAGAGCGAGCTCGAGCGCATGATCCCGGCCTGGGCGCGCGCGGCCGGAAGAGAGGTGCTGGTCACCGACGGCGAGGGCGTGATCGTCGCCGGCGTCCGCCACGAGGTCGTCAGCAACGCCGACGGCACGACCGTCGCTACCGTCCCGCTGGCGGAGGGAATGCTCGGGCGCCGGCTGATCGACGTGCTCGGGCCGACCCAGCCGCTCACCACCTTCGGCGCCGCCGCCGGCGTCCTCGAAATCCCGCTCGCCGACGGCCGCCTCGCCTACGGCACCGTGCGCAGCCTGTTCGGCTCGAACGGCGAGCTCGCGATCGTGCACGGACGCACGCAGGCGCTGGCGCCCTGGCTCTCCGACACCGCGCTCACCGTCACGCTCTCCGCCACCACCGGCTTCGTGGTGCTGATCCTCGGCTTCGCCTTCCACTGGCAGGCGACCCGCGCGCGCGAGGCCGACCTGATCTACGAGACCGTGCGCTCGCGCATCGACACCGCGCTCAACCGCGGCCGCTGCGGCCTGTGGGACTGGGACTTGGCGCGCGGGCGCGTGTTCTGGTCGCATTCGATGTTCGCGATCCTCGGCCTCGAGCCGCGCGACAGCCTGCTCGGCTTCGGCGAGGTCGACGCGCTCGTCCATCCCGAGGACATCCACCTCTACGAGCTCGCCGCCCAGCTCGCCGACGCCAAGGCCACGCTGGTCGACCACGCCTTCCGCATGCGCCACGCCGCCGGCAACTGGGTGTGGCTGCGCGCACGCTGCGAGCTGGTGCGGCAGTCCGACGGCGGCCCGCACCTGATCGGCATCGCCGTCGACATCACCGAGCAGAAGACCCTGGTGGAGCGGACGGTCGAGGCGGACTTAAGGCTACGCGACGCGATCGAGACCATCCCCGAGGCGTTCGTGGTGTGGGACGCGCAGAACCGGCTGGTGCTCTGCAACTCGAACTTCCAGGAGCTGCACAACCTGCCCGACGAGGCGATCGCGGCGGGCGCGTCCTACGAGTCGGTGGTGGCGGCGGGACGCAAGCCGGTGGTGCGCTCCAAGGTGACGAGCGAGGGCCAGATCCCGGGCGCCCGCACCTTCGAGGCCCGGCTCGACGACGGCCGCTGGCTGCACATCAGCGAGCGCCGCACCAAGGACGGCGGCTACGTCTCGGTCGGCACCGACATCACCAACATCAAGCTGCACGAAGAAAAGCTGATGGAGAGCGAGAAGCGGCTGATGGCGACGGTCGCGGACTTGCGCAACTCGCAGCAGAAGCTCGAGCGGCAGGCCGAGGAGGTCGCCGACCTCGCCGAGAAATACGCCGAGGAGAAGACGAGGGCCGAGGAGGCGAACCAGGCCAAGTCGAAGTTCCTCGCCAACATGAGCCACGAGCTGCGCACGCCGCTCAACGCCATCATCGGCTTCTCCGAGATCATGGAATCCGGCATGTTCGGGCCGCTCGGCACCGACAAGTACCGCGAATATTGCACCGACATCCACCAGAGCGGCCAATACCTGCTCGAGGTGATCAACGACATCCTCGACATGTCGAAGATCGAGGCCGGCCGCATCCGCGTCGATCCCCAGGAGATCGAGCTCGAGCCGTTCCTCAACGACGCGATGCGGGTGGTGTCCGGGCGCGCCGACGACAAGCGGCTCGCGCTCACCGCCCGGATCGGCCGCGACCTGCGGGTCACCGCCGATCACCGCCTGCTCAAGCAGATCGTGCTCAACCTCCTGTCCAACGCGGTGAAGTTCACGCCGGAAGGCGGCCGCGTCACCGTGCGCGCGCGCTCGGCCGGCGGCTGCATCAGCATCGCCATCGCCGATACCGGCATCGGCATCCCGCCGGATGCGCTCGCCCGCCTCGGCCGGCCGTTCGAGCAGGTGGAGAGCCAGCTCACCAAGAGCCATCAGGGCTCCGGCCTCGGCCTCGCGATCGCGCGCTCGCTCACCGAGCTGCACCACGGCACCATGCGCATCCGCTCGACGCCGGGGCGCGGCACCATGGTGCTGCTGCGGCTCCCGATCGAGCGCAAGGGCGCGCCGAAGGAGGAAGTCGCCGCGGCCGTGGCGTAGCGACGATCATCGTAGGGCGGCCGATCGGATATCTTGCTTGCGCGTCGTGCCCGCGCGCGCGGCCACGCTCTGTCGTCCCCGCGTAAGCGGGGACCCAGTATTCCAGTGGCCGGTGCATGGGGGCGCGGTCCCGAACGCCGCCTCCGGCAGGAGTGTGGTCCGACGGCGCGACATCGCTTATCCAGTGGTTACTGGGTCCCCGCTTGCGCGGGGACGACAGCGACGACAAGGTTGGGTCGAGCGCAGCGAGACCCAACGTCCGGCCGGTGTTGTTGGGTCTCGCGCCTCAGGCGCGTCTGGCGCGCGTCCGCGATGCCCTGGCGCTCGACCCAACGGCGGCTATCACCTTGATCGTGAAAGCTTTTCCACCATTCACCGCGATCGCTAAAGGTTGATGACCCGAGACCGCAGGGAATTCGCCCGCGAAAAATTTTACGTGCTAAGGTGACGCCCAGGGGCATCGTTACAAGAACGATCGGAGCTAACCCCCACGGAGGGAACCAATGGACAAACCAGCTGCAGTCGATCGTCGTAAATTTCTCGGTGCGCTCGGAGTGAGCGTCGGCGGGGCCGGCCTCGCCGGCGCCGGCATGGTGGCCGGCTCGCCGGCCGTGCGCGCCGCCGCCGAGCCCCCGAAGGGAAAAATCCCGGACACCCCGTTCAAGACCGGCCACATGACGTTCCTCACCAGCGCCGCCGCGGTGCTGGGCGAGCCGTCGTTGAAGGGCCACACGCTCGCCGCCGAGGAGATCAACGCCAAGGGCGGATTGCTCGGCAAGCGCAAGATCGAGACCATCACCGCCGACGAGGCCGCCGGCACCGACGCCAACGTCAAAGAGCTGCGGCGGATGAAGCTCGAGGGCAAGATCGACCTCTTCACCGGCGTGATCTCGAGCGGCAACAGCCCGGCGCTCGGCCCGGTCGCGGAAGAGCTCGGCGTGCTCACGATCTTCACCGACGGCTGCACCGACTTCCTGTTCGACAAGGCCGATCCGAATCCGAAATACGTATTCCGCATCACCAACATCCAGTCGGCGGACGGCATCACGGCGGCGATCGGCGCCGCGCAGGCGTGGCCGCACGTGCGCAAGATCGCGCACATCCATCCCGACTACAGCTACGGCCGCAACGCCGCCGAGCACTTCACGCTGGCGATCGAGCGGCTGCTGCCCGGCACCCAGCTGGTGGCGGAAAGCTGGCCCAAGCTCGGCACCACCGACTTCACCGCCCACATCACCAAGACGCTCTCGGCGGAGCCCGATCTGCTCTACACCTCGGTCTGGGGCGGCGACTACGTGGCCATGTACAAGCAGATGCTGCGCTACGGCCTGTATGACAAGATGAAGGTCGCGACCACGCTCGCCTTCGGCGTCGCGCCGCACGCGAACGGCAAGGACCATCCCGAGGGCGTGCTCGCGGGCGTGCACTCGAACTACCACTTCACCTACCCCGGCGGAAATCGCTGGCCGGAGAACAAGTCGTTCGTCGAGCGCTACTTCGCGCGCTGGAAGGAATATCCGAACTTCCAGTCGGAAGGCGCCTATGTCGCGCTCTACATGCTCAAGTCGGCGATCGAGCGCGCCAACGCGCTCACCGGCGGCTGGCCCGAGGACGAGGCGATCATCGCGCAGCTCGAGAACCTCGGCATGGATACCCCGTCCGGGTACGTCTACATCCGCAAGGACAACCACCAGGGCTACAAGGACGCGGTGACCGGGTTCAGCAAGAACCTGCCGGACTATCCGTTCCCGGTGTGGGATCCCGACAAGATCATCACAATCCCGATCCGCAACATCACGGCGCCCGCGAACTGGCCGAAGCCGGGCAACGGCCACAACGAGTCGACCGCGGCCGCCAACTGGATCAAGACCACCTGGCCGAAGGCCGGCTAGGCCGGGCTTGACCTGATCGCATACCGCCGCGCCCGCCTCGAGCGGGCGCGGGGGGTTTCCCGATGGAGAGTTGCTACGGTACCGAGCCGGGGCGCCGCGGCGGCGGCGTGAAGCCGCGGGGGTGCGGGCTTTGAGAGGGGACCGTCGTTGTCGATCCTGGCGATCCAGATACTGAACTCGTTGCTGTACGCCTCGGTTCTTTTCCTCATTGCTGCGGGCCTGAGCCTCATCTTCGGCGTCATGCGCATCGTCAACATGGCGCACGGCACGCTTTATGCCGTCGGCGCCTTCGTCACCGCCTGGCTGATGGGCCACGCGCTTGCGCTCGGGGTCTCGCTCGGCTGGCTGTTCCTGCTGGTCCCGGTCGGCGCGCTCGTGGTCGCGCTGGTCGGCATCGTGATCGAGCCGGTGCTGCTTCGCCCGTTCTACCGGCGGGCCGAGGAATATCAGCTCCTGGTCACGTTCGGCCTGCTCCTGATCCTCGAGGACGTCATTCGCCTGCTGTGGGGCGGGATGCCGCTCTCCGCGGACACGCTGATGGACGCGTTGCCGAGCGTGCGCATCGGCGGCCTGCTCTATCCCGGCTACAATTTCGTGGTGATCGCGGTCGGCGCGGTCGCGGCGGTGGCGCTGTGGCTGGTGATCTATCGCACCAGGTTCGGCGTCATGCTGCGCGCGACCTCGCAGGATCGCCGCATGGCGGCCGCGCTCGGCCTCAACGTCGGCCTGGTCTACGTCTCGGCGTTCGCGATCGGCTGCTTCATGGCCGGGCTCGGCGGCGCCATCATCGTGCCGACCCAGGCCGCGGTGCTCGGCATGGGGGTCGAGGCCCTCATTCTCGCGTTCGTCGTCGTGGTCATCGGCGGGCTCGGCAGCCTGCAGGGGGCGCTGGTCGGGGCGCTCATCGTGAGCTTCGTGCGCACCGCCGGCATCCAGTTCTTCCCCGAGCTCGAGCTCGCGATCCTCTACCTGATCGCGGCGCTGGTGCTGCTGGTCAAGCCGACCGGCTTGTTCGGAGGGGCGTGATGCAGGCCGACGCAGCGGTTTCGCCTCGCTCCAAGCTGCCGCTCGCCGCCGCCGCGGTCGCGATGCTGATCGCGCTTGCGCTCATTCCGCTCGTCGCCGGCCTCTATCAGACGCAGCTCCTCACCTACGGCCTGATCGCCGCCATCGCCGCCCTCGGCTTGAACCTTCTGCTCGGCTATACCGGCCTGCTCTCGTTCGGACATTCGGCCTATTTCGGCATCGGCGCCTACGTCGTCGCGTTCATGGCCGAGGATTTCGGCGTCCACTCGATGGAGGCCTACATCCTGGTCGGCCTCCCGGTCACCGCCGTCGCCTCCGCTCTCTTGGGCTACATCTGCGTGCGGCACACGCGCATCTTCTTCGGCATTCTCACGCTCGCGCTGTCGCAGGTGCTGTGGAGCCTCGCGCTCAAGCTGTTCTGGGTGACCGGCGGCTCCGACGGCCTGCGGGTCCCGCGCCCGACGCTGCTGGCGGGCTTCGTGAGCTTCTCCGGCGCGGGGTCGTTTCAGCGGTTCATCATCGCATACTATTATTACGTGCTCGCCGTGTTCGCGATCTGCGTCGTCGTGATGTGGGTCATCGTGCACTCGCCGTTCGGCAAGGCGCTGCAGGCGATCCGCGACAACGAGGTCCGCGCGCGGTTCCTGGGCTTGAGGATCCGCCGCTTCCGCTGGGTCGCGTTCCTGATCTCCGGCACCTTCACCGGGCTCGCCGGCCTGTTGTGGGCGCCGCTCAACGGCCTCGCCACGCCCGACGTGCTGTACTGGCCGTTCTCGGGCGAGATCGTGTTCACGGCGCTGCTCGGCGGCTTTCGCAACTTCACCGGCCCGATCCTCGGCGGCATCGTGTTCACGTACCTGAAGACCTACGCGGTGGCGACGACCGAGTATTGGCAGCTGCTGCTCGGCGTCGTTCTCGTGCTCCTGGTCCTGGTCCTGCCGACCGGCATCGTCGGCGCGCTGTCGAGCCTGACGGCGAGGCTCAAGCCGAGGGAGAAGCCGTGACCCTTCTCAAGACCGTGAACCTGCGAAAGCAGTTCGGCGAGACGCGCGCCTGCGACGGGCTGAATTTCGTCGTCAACCGCGGCGAGTTCCTCTCGCTCGTCGGCTCGAACGGCGCGGGCAAGACGACGCTCGTCAACCTGATCAGCGCCCACCTGCAGCCGGATTCCGGACAGATCCTGTTCGAGGATCGCGACATCACCTTCATGTCCGTGACCGATCGTATCCGGGCGGGCATCGCGCGCAGCTTCCAGATCGTCAACCTGTTCGACGGGCTCTCCGTGCTCGACAACGTCGCGCTGTCGATCTTCTCCCGCGACCGCAAGGCCGCGAGGATCGCGGCGCTCGCCGAGCACGACCGCGACGTGCGGGACGAGACGCACGCCGTGCTCGGCCAGTTCGGCCTGCGCGGCAAGGCCGGGGTGCTGGCCGGCGGGCTCGCCCAGGGCGAGCGCAAGCTCCTCGATGTCGCGGTCGCCTACGCGCTGCGTCCGAAGCTCCTGTTCCTCGACGAGCCGACGAGCGGCGTGAGCACGCACGAGAAGGCCCAGATCATGGACACGGTGTCCTCGGTCGTGCGCGCCGGCGCCGTGACCGCGGTGGTCATCGAGCACGACATGGACGTCGTGTTCCGCTACTCGGACCGCATCGTCATGATGCACGAAGGCGCGTTCCTCGCCGACGGCACGCCCGACCAGATCAGGGCGAACAAGGACGTCGCCAACATCCTGCTCGGCGTGCCGCTGTCGGCTTGAACGCAGGGGATAAACGCGTGCTGCTCGAAGTCGTCGACGTCAACACCTACCGCGGTCCCGCCCACGTCCTGCGTGGGGTGTCGCTGGCCGTCGGCGACAACGAGGTCGTGTCGCTGGTCGGGCGCAACGGCGCCGGGCGCACCACGATCATCGAGAGCATCACCGGCCTGTTGCCGGTGCGCTCCGGCCGCATCCGCTTCAGAGGCCACGACATCACCGGCCTGCCGCCGCACAAGCGGGCGAAGCGCGGCATCGGCTATGCGCCGGAGAATTCCGGCATCTTCCCCGAGCTGACCGTGGCCGAGAACCTGATGATCAGCCGTTGGGTCTCGGAGAAGACGGCGCGAGATTCGTTTGCCGGCGTCGACGCCGAGGCCCAGGCGCTCGCGGTCTTCCCCGAGGTGCACCATCTCATGGGCCGGCAGGGCATCAACCTGAGCGGCGGCCAGAAGAAGATGGTGTCGATCGCACGGGCCATGGCGCTGGCGCCGTCCCTGATGATCCTCGACGAGGCGTTCGAAGGGCTGGCGCCGGCGGTGGTGAAGCGGTTCCGCGAGGCCGTCATGAAGATCAAGAGCCTCGGCATCTCCCTGCTGATCGCCGAATCGAACCTGGTGAGCGCGGCGGCGATCGCGGATCGGCTCTACGTGATCGACCGCGGCGAGATCATCTTCCATGGCACCTCGAAGGATGCGATGGAGAACGAGGAGGTCATGCGGGCCTTGCGGGGATGAGGCGGGCGACGTTCGGGAGACGCTGATGAAGGCGCCGGCTGCATTCGCTGCCCTGATCGTCGCGGCGGTCGTCGTCACGGCGGCGCGCAGCGGCCACGAGCTGCCGATCTATCCGTCGTATTATCCGCAGGACATCGCGATCACGGCGCTCGCGCCGCGGCAGGCAGGCGACCTGCTGGCGCAGGGCAGGATCCAGGCCTATGTCGGCGGCGAGCCGCGCTTTGCCGGGAGACAACCGGATTTCGTGCGCGCGATCGAGTCGCTCGGATCGTTCGTGACCGTGCGCGTCAATCCGCAATCGGCCCTGGCGGGCGACGGGGCCTGTGCGCTCGTGCGCGCCGTGGTCGGCGAGATGGCGGGGAAGGCCGGCGAGTTCGTCTTCCATCCCTATCCGATCACGCCGTTCCACGGCGACTACCTTCACCACGTCGATCTCGCGGAGGCCGCCAAAGCCCGGTTCTCCGCACCGCCGTCCGCGCCGGGCGCGCTGAAGGTGAGGGCGGCCGGCGGACTTGCCGGCACGCTCATCCGCGCCGACTGGTTGACGCAGGGGCCGGACTGGGACGCCGCGATCGAGGTCGTCGACGCCGCCGAGCTCGCGGCATCCGCGACCTTCGCCATGAACGGATGGATCGCCCCGCCGTGGGCGCGATCGGGATGGTTCCATGCGCAGCTGCTGCTCGACGTCGCGGTCGAGCAGAAGGAGCGCGCGCAAGCCGATCGCCAACGCCTCACGACCGGCCAATTCGACGACCTCCCCGAGCGCATCAACCTCGAGCGCGAGCTCGTGACCGCGTTGACGTCAAGCTGCCGCAAGGTCGTCGCCGGCTATACTGTCAAGCGCGAGCACGTCAGCGCCGAGTACTCGGCCGGGATCGAGAACATCGGCTTCGACGCCATCGACGGCCTCGCCTCGCCGATGTTCGTGCGCACCGCGAAGCTCAAGGATTTTCCCTGGAACGGCTCGCTCGCGCTCGGCGTCGACGGCAAGCCCGCGGCGGCCTGGAACCCGATCGCCGGCATGACCGACCGGTTCGGCCGGCTCATGTGGTCGGCCGTGGGCGATCCGGCGTTGATCCCGGCGCCCTACGACGCCGGCTTCATGCTCAACCGCGCCTCCGACGTGCAGACCAACGTCGGGCGATAGCCGAGACGGAGCGCAATCATGACCTGGCTTCGACTGGCCTGCACCGCAATCGTGTTGCTGGCATCGACCGGCATGGCGGTGAAGGCGGGCCGCGCCGCCGAGCTCGCCTACGACCTGACGATCAGCAACGGCAAGGTGCCGGAGAACATGCGCTTCATTCGCGTCAAGCAGGGAGACGTCGTGAAGTTGCGCTGGAGCACGGATCGGCCGGTGACCGTGCACCTGCACGGCTACGACATCGAGAAGGACGTGAAGCCCGGGGCGGTGACGGACATGACGTTCACCGCGCGCGCGACCGGACGGTTCGCGGTTCATCTGCATCCGGCTGCGGGCGCGCCCGCCGGTCAGGCCCACGAGGAAGCACCGCTTGTCTCGATCGAGGTCTATCCACGCTAGCGCGCGTTGCGATGACATGGAGTCAGCGCGGGCGACAAACTCGGTGCGCTCCCCTCCCCCTTGTGGGCAGGGCAATCGCATATGCGTGAACAAGACAGGAATCTCGCTGCTTTTGGACTCGGTCCGTTCCGTCAACGATTCGTATTTGTTCACCCATATGCGATTGCCCTGCCCTTGTTGCATCAAACTGAAGCGAACATGCGCTAGCCGGCGCTCGCCGCGAGTCGCCGCGGCGGTCTGTGCGCTGGCCGCGCTGATGGCGGGCGTCACGGCGGCCGCGGCGCATGGCTTCGGCCAGCGCTACGACCTGCCGCTGCCGCTCTCGCTCTATCTGTGGGGCACCGCCGCGGCGGTCGCGGTGTCGTTCGTCATCGTCGGCCTGTTCGTGCGCCATTCGCCGCGCGCCGACGCCTATTCGCGCGTCGATCTTCTTGGCCTTGCGCCGGCTCGGCTGATCGCGCGCCCGGGCGTCGCCTTCGCCATCAAGCTTCTCGGCGTCGCGCTCTTCATCGTCACTGTGGTCGCGGGCCTGCGCGGCGATCCCAACGCCTACCGCAACATCGCGCCGACGCTCGTGTGGATCATCTGGTGGGTCGGCCTCGCCTACGTCTCGGCGTTCCTCGGCAACGCGTGGGCGCTGATCAACCCATGGAACACTTTGTTCGGAGCCGCCGAGGTCCTGTGGACGGGTTTTGGCGGCCGCGCGCTCTCGCTGCGGCGCCCCTACCCGCCGGTGCTCGGCGTGTGGCCGGCCTTCGTCCTGCTGGCGGTCTTCGCCTGGATCGAGCTCGTCTATCCGAGCCCGGCGGTGCCGAAGCACATCGCCTGCTTCGCGATCGCCTATTCGATCCTCACCTTCGCCGGCATGGCGCTGTTCGGCCGAGAGACGTGGCTCAAGCACGGCGAGGTCTTCTCGCTGGTGTTCGGCACGTTCGCCCGCTTCGCCCCGACCGATTGGCACCGGCGCAGCCCGAACGAGCCGGAATGGGAGCTGCGGCCGTTCGGCGCCGGGCTCCTCGACAGCCGCGCCGTCTCGACCTCGATGATGGCGTTCGTGCTGCTCCTGCTCGCGACCGTTCTCTACGACGGTGCGCTCGGCACGCCGGAGTGGGCGAGCCTCGAGAGCCCGCTCGCGGCCCGCCTCTCCGTCCTCGGCGGCTTTGCCGCCATCGCGATCAAGACCGCGGGTCTCGTTCTTTTCTGGGTCGTGCTGTGCGGCGCCTACGTCGCGGCGTGCGCGCTGATGAGCGTGGCGGCGGGCGGCCTGCCGCCGGTCGCGATGGCGCGCCGCTTCGCGCTCACCCTCGTCCCCATCGCCATCGGCTACCACCTCGCCCACTACCTGACCTATCTGCTGGTCCAGGGGCAGTACATCATTCCCTTGATCTCCGATCCGTTCGGATTCGGCTGGGACCTGTTCGGCACCGCCGGCTACCGGGTTGACATCGCCGTCGTCGGCGCGCGCTTCTCCTGGTACGCGGCGGTGACCGCGATTCTCGCCGGCCACGTCGCCGCGGTCTATCTCGCGCATCTCGAGGCAATGCGGATCTTTCCGGCGCGAGCCCTCGCGCTGCGCTCGCAGGTGCCGCTCACCGCGCTGATGGTCGCCTACACGTTCGTGAGCCTCTCGATCCTGGCCGAGCCGATCGTGGAGCGGCGCCCGGCGGCGCAGCCGTCCGCCGCGGTGCCGGCCGAGGTTTCCGTCCCGCCGGACGCCGTGATGCCGCAACCCGGCGACGGCCGCCTGCGCGCGGTCGATGCGGGCACGCTCGCGCGGCAGAAGCTCACCTACCGCATGCTGGGCTCGCTCTTCCACGACGGCACCCGCATGAGCCCGGCCGACATCCTCTACGCCTACATGTTCGCCTATCGCTGGGGCGCGCGCGGCGAGGGCGACCACTACGACCCGTCCGTCGATGCGGCGACCGCGGCGCTGCGCGCCCATCTCGCCGGCGTCAAGGTGATCGCGACCGACACGACCTCGAAGACGATCCGCTTCGGCGACTTCGACTACGTGCGCGAGCTGCTCGTGGTCGACATCTACATCACGAGCCCGCCGATCGATCCGGAGCAGGATGCGGCGATCGCGCCGCCCTGGAGCACGCTGCCGTGGCAGGTGATCGTCCTGATGGAAGAGGCGGTGACGCGCGGCCTCGCGGCGTTCTCGCAAGGCGAGGCGGCGCGCCGCGGCGTACCGTGGCTCGATCTCGCGCGTGCGCCCGAGCTGAGCAGGCGGCTCCTTGCGCTCGCCGAAGGCTTCGCGCGCGAAGGCTATCGTCCGGAACGGCTGCAGGGGCTGGTGAGCGCCGATCAGGCGCGGGCGCGCTGGAGCGCGCTCGCAGCCTTCTACAAGGAGCACGGACACTTCCTCGTCACCAACGGACCCTACCGGTTGACTCGCTGGTCGCCCGACGGCGTCGTGCTCGACGTCTTCCGCGACCTCACCTATCCGCTCGGCGTCGGCTCCTATGATGTCTACGCGGTGCCGCGGCGCGGCTATATCACGAGCGTCGAGCGCACCAGCGGCCGGATCAGGCTCTCCGGCGACATCGAGACGGTCATGAAGTTCCAGCGCGACTTCAAGATCGTGCGCGAGCCCCTGGCGTCGGTCGCAACCGAGGTGCGCGCGCGGGCGGCGCCGGAATGCCGCTACACGGTTATCGACGATGCCGGCCGGCTCGTGCTCGCCGGCACCGTGCATCTCGACAAGGATGCGGCGTGCGAGATCGACGTCGAGGGCCGGCTGCCGGCCGGCCGCTACACGATTTTCGCCATGCTGATCGTCAACGGCAACGCCATGAACGCCGACGTCACGCGCATCCCGATCACGGTGCCGTCGAGTCCGTGACTGCCGCGCCATGGGGCGGTGGTCCGCCCGCGACGAGGGCAAGCAACGTGGGTTGGATCAAGCGCAGCGAGACCCAACATCCCCGTCGGGCGGATGTTGGTTGCCTTCACCGTCGACTGTCGTCCCCGCGCAAGCGGGGACCCAGTATTCCAGAGGCCGGTGTGGCGCACGGTCCGACTTACGCCGCCTCCGGGGGGAATGAAGTCCGACGGCGCGATATCGCGCATCCAGTGGTTACTGGGTCCCCGCTTGCGCGGGGACGACAACTCATAGATCAGTCCCTCCGCGCCGGCGTCGCCGATGCCCCGCTACCGCTTGGCGAGGATGTGCAGCCGCCGGGTTGCTTCCGCCGAGCCCAGGCTCTCGGCCTTCTGATACCAGTTGCGGGCTTTCTCCACGTCTCCGCCGATGCCGACGACGCCGAGCTTCTCGAGCACGGTCGGATCGTAGGTCGCCGCCAGGGCGACCGCCGCGGTGGCGTCGCCGGCTTCGGCGGCGCGCTGGAACACGGTCCGCGCGGCGGCGAGATCGCCCGCGGCAACGAACTGCTCGCCTTGCTTCATGAGCAGCGCGATCTCCTCCGGATCGAGCGCGCGGACGGGCTTGCGCGGGGGCGCAGCTTCGCTCGGCTGCGGCGGCGCGACGGTCTCGGCCGCGGTCACCTGCGTCGGCGAGGCATCGGCTTGCCGGACGGAAGCCGCGCGCACGGTCGTCGTCCCGGGATCGTCCGCTCGCGGTCCGATCGGCCCGCTCGCCGCGGGCAAGGTCGAGGGCGGCGCCGCGAAGCTCGGCTTGAGCGACGCGAGCTGCGGCGGGGCGGGCTCGGGCGCCGGTCCCGGACCTTCGGCCGAAAAATAATAGAGCACCGGTGCGACGACGCAGCTCGCAATCAGAATGCGCACCACCCAGGCGAGGGGGTCGCGGCGCGCCCCGAGCGGCGGCGGCCCCATGCGCTCGGGCTCGAGCGAGAGCGGCAGCCGCAAGGCGGCGCGCTCGCCGCCGGGATAGCGCGTCTCGTGGGGCGCGAGCGCAGGCGCCGGACGGGGAGCGGGCCGGGCGGCGGCCTCCTGGCGCTGCAGCCAGCGCAGGCTCGCTTCGAGGCGGTCGAGATCGCGCTCGCTCACGACCTCGTCGCGACGGGCGGCCGGCGCGCCGGGAGGCTCCGGATGCGCGGGTTGCAACGGGACGGCCGCGTAGGGCGGCTCCGCATCGCCGCGGGCGGAAGCTTCACCCGGCTCGGCGGCGGAGCGCGAGCGCATCGGCGCGTAAGCTGACCGAAGCGGATCGTGGTCGCTCGTACCGGCCGGTCGCGGCTCGACATCGGCACGCTCGCGCACCGGGTTCGCTGCAAGACGCGCTCGCAGCGAATCGTACTCGGCAGCAAGAAGGTCGGAATGCGCACGTGCCTGATGCGGCACGGGATCGGAAAGATCGGTCGGAATGCGAGGCTTTCCTGTTGGGGTACTCATGTACTGACACTCCCCTAGTGACGCGCCCGATTGCAGGCTTGTTGCTTTAGTCTTGCTCGGTTGCTCCTTTAGCCCGCCTTCATCGCGGTGAATACGATCGACGACGAAGTAAGCGCCGGCGAACGCCGCCCAGCGGCGCCGGCATTGCATCACGGAACCACTCCCCTCCCCAACCCTCTCGCACACGGGAGGAAGGTGCAGAGCGAGCTTACCGCGCGGGCGGATCAAGCTCGCGGAAACACGCAGCTAGCGCTGCCCGGCGGCGCGCTGCTTTTCCCGCCATTGCAGGAATTCACGGAACAGCGTCTCGCGCTGCTCGTCCGTCAGGGTCGTCGGCCCCTTGTTCTTCAGGAACGAGGCAAACTCGCCGCTCGCCACCTGCGCATCGGCGACGTCCCTCGGGCGAATGCGCTTGAGCATATCGTCCGCCACGCCCCAGCGGGTCCAGCCCGGCACGGTCGCGGCCAGATTGACGTCGCGCCATTTCGGATGGCGCGACGGCTCGCGGAACTTGTCCCACTTGGTGAACAGGGCCTCGACGAACTTCTCGACGCGCCGATAGCGATCGGTCCCTTTCGCCCAATTGAACACCGCGAGCACGGTGGGAACCGCGATCGTGTCGACCGACTCGCCTTCCGGAACCAGCGTCGGATAGTCCTTGCTGGTCAGCTCGCCGAGCGCATAGTAATCGGCGAAGGTCTTCGAGAATGGAATCGGCACAAAGTGCAGGCCCGAATTGGACGGAATCTTCGCGAAGAAGTCGATCGGCTTGTTGATCACCCGCACCAGCGCGGCGAGCTCGCCGGTCTTGAGCTTCTGCATCGCGGTGGCATTGTCGTACAGCACCTGCTCGACCTCGACCTTGAGCCGCTGAAAGACGATCGTCCCGGTCAGGCTCGAACCGCTTCCGGCGGGGCCGAAATTGACCTTCTTGCCGCGCAAGTCCTCGATCGACTTGATGTCGTCGCGCCCGAGAACCTGCACCTCCGAAACGGGCAGGCGCACGATATAGTTGACTCGGTATTCCAGATTGGAAATTTTCCGCTGGGTGCGGAAATAATCGAACACGTCGGCTTGCGTCACCGCCACGTCGACGTTCCGCAGATACAGCAGATCTTCGAGATTGGAGGCGGCGCCGTAGGTGACGATCGGAAGGACGCGCAGATTGTCGCCGTCGTCGAGGACCTGCGCCAACTCGTCGGCGAAGGTCATATAGGTGCCGGTGCGCTGCCCGCCGGCGATGCCGACGGTCCAGTTGTTCTTGCGCACCCGCATGGCGGCGTCGGTGCCGCCTTCCTCGAGCGATTTTGGAACCGTCTGCGCCTGCGCCGTTGCCAGCAATCCTGTTCCGACGGAGCCGAAACCAAACGCGCAAGCGAGAAGCGAAACCACCAGGCACATCGTGCCCGACCATGTCAGCACGCGCATCCAACCACCTCCTCGACCGAGGACCACTCGCAAAGCTGAGGCCACAATTGTGGTCGAAATCCGATTCGAGTTCTTGCGCGACTCTATTTTTGAAAAAATCGACTTCGCAGTTTCAATCTTTATCCGCATTGCAATCGAAATTCGGTACGCTCGTACTACCGACGCGACGCGTCCGGTATCTCGATGCAGCAATCATCAATCGATCGACGCGCGCGTCGAGAAAAAATTCTTCGAAACGCTCGACGATAAGTCGTGCATCGAACTCGACTGCATCGCGCGCCGCAATCGGAATGCGACGACGCGGCGGTAATTTCGTAATGCCGACTCACGGCGCCGCGCCGAGGATGCGCGTGAAGCTCGCCCGCACCTTGGCTTGCGTCTCCGCAAGGAAGGCTTCGAGCGTGGCGAAATCGGGCACGTCCGCCGCGCGCGCCAGGAGCCCGATCAGCTCCGGCGCCGCGGCCTTGGGATCGAACGGACCCGGCAGGCAAAGGCGCAGGATTTGCGTGAGGTCGTGGTAGAGCCGCACCGCCGGGCGGAGCACCTCGGCGTCTTCGAGCCCGAGCGCGCCTAATCGCGACGCCTTGTCGAGCACCCGCGCGGTCGAGGTGTCGAGAATGTCCGGCATCCGCGCGGCATGAACGAGCTGCAGATATTGCGCGATGAACTCGACGTCGATCAGCCCGCCGGCCGCGTATTTGAGGTTCCAGGGGTCGCCGTCGCCCTTCTCGCTGGCAATCGCCTTGCGCATCTCGACGACGTCGCCGGCGACCAGCTCGGCGTCGCGCGGCCGGCACAGCACGGCGCGGATCGCCGCCTCGACGCGCGCGGCGAACGGCGCGGACGCCGAGATGACGCGCGCGCGCGTGAGCGCCAGGTGCTCCCAGGTCCAGGCCTCGTTCTCCTGGTAGCTCGCAAAGCCGTCGATCTGGGTGGCGAGCGGCCCGGAGCGGCCGGACGGCCGCAGCCGCATGTCGACCTGGTAGAGCAGCCCGTGATTGGTCGGCGCGGTGAGCGCGCTGATCAGGCGCTGCGTCAGCCGCGCGAAATACTGCGCGCCGTAGAGCGGACGCGCGCCGTCCGATTCCGGCCGCTCGGCGGCGAAGTCGTAGACCACGATCAGGTCGAGGTCCGAGCTCGCGGTCATCTCGCGCCCGCCGAGCTTTCCGAGCGCGAGGATCGCCGTCTCCTGGCCGGCGATGCGGCCGTGCTGGCGCGCGACATGGTCCTCGATCGCGCGGTGGTGGGAGCGGATCAGCACGTCCGCCAGGCGGGCGAAGGCTTCGCCCGCCTGCTCCGCCGACACGGTCCCCGACAGGATGCGCGTGCCGGCCAGGAACATCTGCTCCTGCGCGAACACGCGGTTGCGGTCGAGAAAGTCCTCGTAGGAACCGGCCTGCGCCAGCGCGCCCTCGAGCCCGGCGGCGAGCTCGGCTTCCTCGGGCAGCGCCCCGAAGAAGCTCGGATCGATCACCGCGTCCATGACTTCCGGGAACTGGGCGAGGCTGTCGGCGAGGCGCGGCGCGGTGCCGAGCACGAGCGCAATCAGCGCAACCAGGTCCGAGTTTTGCCGCAACAGCGAGAACAGCCGGCCGCCGCCGTGCAACGCGGCGAGGAAGCGATCGAACGCGAACACGGCCGCGTCCGGGTTCGCTGAGCGGGCGAAATGGTGAAGCAGCAACGGCACGATCTCGAATAGCTGCCCGCGCGCAAACGGGCTCCTGAGCGAGCCGTAGATTCCCACGCCCCAACGCCGCACCAGATCGGACACCTCGAGCGGCCGGCGAAAGCCGATTTCCGTCAGCCGATCGAGCGTCTCGCGGTCATCGGCCGCCGGCGGGAAGCGCAGCATCCGGCGGCCGGCCTCGAGCACGGGGGCATTCTCGAACAGCCCGGCATAATGGCGCTGCACGTTGCGCAGATGGACGAGCAAGGCGTCCGCGAAGGCGTCGCGCCCGGGGAAACCGGCGAAACGGGCGAGTTCGTCGAGCCGCTCGCGATCGGCCGGCAAGGCGTGGGTCTGCTCGTCCGCCACCATCTGCAGGCGGTTCTCGACGACGCGCAGGAAGCGATAGGCGGCATCGAGGTCCGCGCGCGCCTCGCCGTCGATCCAGCCGCCCTCGGCCAGCACCTCGAGGGTTCGCAACGTCGCTTTCGGGCGCAGCTCGGGATGCCGCCCGCCGGCGATCAGCTGCTGGGTCTGGACGAAGAACTCGATCTCGCGGATGCCGCCGCGGCCGAGCTTGATGTTGTGGCCCTCGACCGCGATCTCGTCGTGGCCGCGATAGGCGTGAATTTGGCGTTTCATCGCGTGGATGTCGGCGACCGCCGCGAAGTCGAGATATTTGCGCCAGACGAAGGGTGAAAGCGAATCGAGCAGCGCCTGGCCGGCCGCGAGATCGCCGGCGCAGGGCCGCGCCTTGATCAACGCGGCGCGCTCCCAGTTCTGGCCGCGGGTCTCGTAATAGTCGAGTGCCGCCGTCGTCGAGATCGCGATCTGCGTCGCGGCCGGATCGGGGCGCAGCCGCAGGTCGGTGCGATAGACGTAGCCGTCGGAGGTGCGCTGCTGCAAGAGCTTCACCAGCATGCGCGTGAGCCGCACGTAGAGCGGGCCCGGCTCGATTGCGGGCCCGGCCGCCGCGGCGTCGTAGAGGACGATGAGGTCGATGTCGCTCGAATAGTTGAGCTCGCCCGCCCCCATCTTGCCCATGGCGAGCACGATCAAGCCGCAGCCGGACGCCGGTTGCGCGGGGACTTTCAACCGGCCGCGGCGCCGCGCGTCGCCGATGAGGTAGTCGACCGCTGCGCCGACCGCCGCGTCGGCGAGGCGGGTCTGCGCCTCGATCACCTGCGTGACCGGCCAGACACCGCCGAGATCGGCGAGCGCGATCAAGAGCGCCGCCTCCGCCTTCATGCGGCGCAGCACGCGCATCACCTCGGCTTCGTCCGGCGCCGCCGCGACCGCGGACCGCGCGCCGGCAAGAATCTCGTCGAACCGGCGTGCCGGCTCGGCCGCAAGCATGGCGGCGAGCCGCTCGGGCGCTTGCCTCGCCAATTGCCACAGATGCGGGGAGCCCTCGGCGAGGGCGGCGATCAGCGCCCGCAGCGGCGGATGATCGGCCGATAGCCGTGTCAGCATGCCTCCCGCCGGCGTTGCGGCGATCTCGGCGAGCCAATCGGCGACGCGCGCCTGCGCCGCGGCGGCCGCGCCGAGGCATGGCGCCGTGGCGATGCGCTGCGCAAGCATCCCTGAGCTCGATGCGGACCCTTCCATGTCGATGCCATAACGCGCGCGGCGCGATCCGTCACCCGTGTGTGAATCTCGGGCCCCCTGCGAAGCGTCGGTAGAGTGGGCAAAGGCGCGCTGCTCGGTGCCTCGATGCTCGGGCACGATCATGCGCGCGCCGTGCCCACGCGTCGTTCGCGCCGCACATAATGTTCGACGCGGGGGCACGGCGCTCTATCGTTCGCGGGGTAAGGCCGAAGGCCCTGCTCGCGCCTTTGCCCACCCCACGCTCCGGCTGCAGGATTTCAGGGCGTCGCCTGCAGCGGCCCGGCGCGCGGCAGCGAGATGACGGTCCGCAGCCCGGGATGATTGTCCTCGAGCTTGAGCTCGCCGCCGTGCAGCCGCGCCACCGCCGACGCCAGGCTCAATCCGAGCCCGGAACCCGGTTGCGAGCGGCTCTGCTCGAGCCGCACGAAGCGCTCGACCGCGCGGCCACGATCGGCCACGGGAATGCCGCGGCCGCCGTCGGCGACCGTGAGCAGGATGCGGTCGCCCTCGCCCGCCGCCTCGATCAGGATCTCGGCCCCGTTCGGGGCCGCGGGCCCGGGCGCCCCGTACTTGATGGCGTTGTCGACCAGATTGGCGAGCGCCTGGCTGACGAGCTCCCGGTTGCCGCGAACCGGGGCCTCGCCCGGCGCCGCGACCTTGAGGCGGATGCCCTTCTCGTCGGCGAGCGGCTCGTAGAGCTCGCCCACGCCGCGGGCGATCTCCGCCGCGTCGAACTCGGTCATGTCGTCGCGCGCCTGTCCCGATTCGGCGCGCGCGATCATCAACAGCGCGTTGAACGTGCGGATCAGCGCGTCGGATTCCTCGATCGTGCTCTCGAGCGCCTGCCGGTACTGCGATTCGTCCTCGGCCAGACGCAAGGCCTCCTCGCAGCGGTTGCGCAGCCGGGTCAGCGGCGTCTTGAGATCGTGGGCGATATTGTCGGTCACCTCCTTGAGGCCGTGCATGAGCGCCTCGATGCGCTCGAGCATTGCGTTGAGATTGCTGGAGAGTCGATCGAACTCGTCGCCGGTGCCGGCGACCGGCAGCCGCCCGGTCAGATCGCCGTCCATGATCTTGCGCGTCGTCTCGGTCATGGCGTCGACCCGCTTGAGCACCCGCCGGGTGACGAACAATCCGCCGGCGATGCCGAGCACGACCACGATCGCCAGCGACCAGCGGGCGGCGGCGAGGACGATGTCGCTCAGCCGCTCGCGCTCCTCGAGATCGCGTCCGACCAGGAGCCGGAAGCCGCCGGAGAGCTGGAACACCCGGACCATGGCGTGATGCCGGGCGCTGTCGGGATCGTCGAGCCGGCGGTAGACGGTCTCGGCCCAGCCGCGCGTCTCCAGGACGCCGGTCGCCAGCGAGCCGACATTGCCGGCGAGCCCCTCGCCGGCCGGCGTCGTCAACAGGTAGAGACTCGAGCCCGGCCGGCGCGAGCGCGCGTCGACGACCAGGACCAGGCGGCGGATGCCGCCCTGGCGGTACTGCTCGGCGAGCCCGGTGATCTCGGCGTCGATGGTCTGGGTGATCTGCTCGGTGATCAGGCGGCGCGTATTCCAGGCGAAATAGCCGAGCAGGAAAGCGGCGAACAGCGCAAAGACGGTGAGATAGACGAGCGTCAGCTTGAACGCCGTCGTGCGCAGGAGCTTGCCGAGCGCCGTCATCCGCCACCCATGCATGTCGTCCGGCGCGACTGCCGAGGACGACAAGGTCATTTGCTGTCGCGGATCACATAACCTGCGCCGCGCACGGTGTGCAGCAAAGCCTGGGTGAACCCTTTATCAATTTTCGAGCGCAACCGCGAGATGTGAACGTCGATGACGTTGGTTTGCGGGTCGAAATGGTAGTCCCACACGTTCTCGAGCAGCATGGTGCGGGTCACCACCTGGCCGGCATGCTTCATGAGATATTCGAGCAGGCGGAACTCGCGCGGCTGCAGAACGATCTCCTCGCCGGCGCGCATCACCTGGTGCGACAGCCGGTCGAGCTCGAGGTCGCCGACGCGATAGACGGTCTCCTCGCGGCCGCCGCGCCGGCGCGCCAGCACCTCGGTGCGCGCGAGCAGCTCGGCGAACGAATAGGGCTTGGGCAGGTAATCGTCGCCGCCGGCCCGCAATCCCTTGACCCGGTCGTCGACCTGGCCGAGCGCGGAAAGGATGAGCGCCGGCGTCTCGATGCCTTTGCTGCGGAGCGTCCCGATCACCGAGAGCCCATCGACCTTGGGCAGCATGCGGTCGACGATCAAGACGTCGTATTGGCCGTCGAGGGCGTGGGCTAGCCCCTCCTCGCCGTCGGCCGCCAGATCGGCGACATGCCCGACCTCGCGGAACGCCTTGGCGAGGTAGTCGGCAGCGTCGCGGTCGTCTTCGATGATCAGCAGACGCATGACGAAGCGGCGGTCTCTCGGGATGTCCCTCGCGGAGGGAGCGTGCAGGGCTGAGCCGATCATAGCGATACTGTCTTCGACTGTCGCGACGGCCGACCGGCGGAACTCCCGTCACGGCCGGCCCGAAATGCGAGGGGCGGCGGTTCGACCCGCCGCCCCTCAACCGACCTCGCACCGGCGGGGGCGACGGATGCCGGAACGAGGTCAGACCGGGATGGGGACGGGCCGTCGGCCCGTCCCCCTGGTTCGAACCGCCGGCGGGGGCGACGGATGCCGGCGGTGCGCCCCATTCGCTCAGGCTTTGCCGACGCGCAGCGCGACGAATTTGGTCGCCTCGCCCGACTTCACCCGCATGAGAACCGTGCCCTTGCCGTCCTGCTGCGCGTCATTGAGCGCGCCGCGCACGTCGTCCGGATTGGCGACCTTCTTGCCGCCGACCTCGAGGATGACGTCGCCGGTCTGGAGCCCGTGGTCGAAGGCAATCCCGTTGGGATCGACCTCGGTGACCACCACGCCTTCGGAGCCGCTGCCGGCGACCTGGGAGGCGGGCGCGAGGGTGAGCCCGAGGCGCGGCACCTCGCTGCCGCCCGGGCTCGACGGTTCCGGGCTCGCCGCGCGCGCTTCGCGCTGGCTCGGCAGCTCGCCGAGCGTGAGGGAGAAGCTTTTCTCCGCCCCCTTGCGCCACACGGACAGCTTCACGTTCGCGCCCGGTGCCAGCGCGCCGATCTGCCGCGCCAGATCCCTGGCGTCCTTGACCGGGTTGCCGTTGACCTGGGTGATCACGTCGCCGGCCGCGATGCCGGCCTTGGCGGCCGGACTGTTCGGCTGCGGCTCGGCGACCAGCGCGCCTTGCGATCCATTGCGGCCGAGGCTTTCGGCGATGTCGGCGGTGACTGGCTGGATCTGCACGCCGATCCAGCCGCGGGTCACCCGGCCGCTATCCTTGAGCTGGGCGACGACCGACTTCACCGTTGCCGCGGGGATCGCGAAGGCGATGCCGACCGAGCCGCCCGACGGCGAGAAGATCGCGGTGTTGACGCCGATCACGTTGCCGTCGACGTCGAAGGTCGGCCCGCCGGAATTGCCCTTGTTGACCGGCGCGTCGATCTGGATGAAGTCGTCGTAGGGCCCGGCCCCGATGTCGCGTCCGCGCGCGGACACGATGCCGGCCGTCACGGTGCCGCCGAGGCCGAACGGATTGCCGACTGCGAGCACCCAGTCGCCGATGCGCGGGGCATTGTCCGCGAGCTTGACGTGGGGAAAGTCCTGGCGGCCTTCGACCTTGATCAGGGCAAGGTCGGTGCGCGGGTCGGTACCGATCACCTTGGCGGTATAGGTCTTGGCGTCGTCGGTCGAGATCTCGACGATCTCGGCCTTGTCGACCACGTGGTTGTTGGTGACGGCATAGCCGTCGGCGGTGATGAAGAAGCCCGAGCCCTGGCCGGTCACGAGGCGATTGCGGGGCCCGCGCGGCTCGCTGGGAACGGCGCCTTCGGGCAAGCCGAAGCGACGGAAGAACCGCTCGATCTGTGAATTGGGCGGGAACGGCAGATCGTTCTCGAAGCTCATCGTCTTGGCGCTGCCGCCGAGCTTGACGCGCACCGAGATGACCGCGGGCTTCACCTTCTCGACGATATCGGCAAATCCGACCGGACGCTGGACGCCCTGGGCGTAGGCGATGGTCGAGAGCGCCGGGCCGGCACCCTTGGCCACCCATCCGGCGCCGCCGAGAAACACGGTTGCGCCGAGCCCGGCGACACCGGCAAGCAGAACGAGCCGACGCGCCGACAGAATGCGCGCCTTGGGAGCGAGATCGGTCATGAACGAAACTCCATCCTTTGGGCGGCTGGTGCCGAACGGCACCCGCGTTTGCACGAGAACATGGGGGGCGCTTCCTTACCGGGCGCTGTCGGCAAAATTAAACTTTGGTAAGGTCGGGAGAGAGAAAAAATATCTTTGAAATTCAATGACTTGACGAAATTTCACGTTGCCGCGGATCAGCGGTTATCGCGGCCGAGGATTTCCGCCAAGCGAGCCTGCTCCTGCGGGCTGAGATTGGCCTGCTCGGCGGTTCCCGGCCCGGCGGCGGAGCGGTAGCGGCGCGCGGCCACGAACAGGCCGAACGCACCGACCAGCAGGATCGCCGCGGGACCGAGCCACAACAGCGCGGTGTGCGGCGAAAATCGCGGCTTGAGCAGCACGAATTCGCCGTAGCGCGCGACCAGAAAATCGCTCACCTGCCGGTCGTTGTCGCCGGCCTGCAGGCGTTCGCGCACCAGGATGCGCAAGTCGCGGGCGAGCGGCGCGTCGGAATCGTCGATCGACTGGTTTTGGCAGACCATGCAGCGCAGCTCCTTGGAGAGCGCGCGGGCCCGCGCTTCGAGAGCGGCGTCGGCGAGGATCTCGTCGAGCTGCACCGCCGAGGCGAACGGCGACGCCGCCAGCGTCAGCACGACGACCGCGATGAGACGAAGGCAGCGCATGTGAGGCTACTGCGCGGGCACGAGCGCAGCCTTGCTGCGCGCCGGGTTCGGCGCCCCCACGCGCAGGCGCCGGTCCGACAGCGACACCGCGCCGCCGAGGACCATCACGACCGCGCCCAGCCAGATGAGCAGCACCAGCGGCTTGTAATAGACGCGCACCGCGAGCGAGCCGTCCGGGTTCGGATCGCCGAGCGCGAGGTAGAGCTGGGACACCCCCCGCGTCATCAGCGCGGTCTCGGTGGTGGCGGTGCCGCGCGAGGGAAAGCTGCGCTTTCCCGGCTCCATCACGCCGATGGGCTCGCCGTGGCGGCGCACCGTGAAATGGGCCGCGAGCTCGCGGTAGTTCGGCCCCTGGCGCATGCGCGTGCCGTCGAACGTGAGCTCGTAGCGGCGGATCGCAATCGACTGGCCGGGCTTGAGCTCGGCGATCTGCTCGACGCTCCACTGCGTCTCGCCGATGACGCCGAGCAGCACGACGCCGAGCCCGAAATGCGCGAGGCTGGCACCCCAGGCCGAGCGCGGCAGGCCCTTGGCGCGCGCCAATGCGGTCGCGAGCGGCACCTTGAGCAGGCCGGTGCGCTCGACGATCTCGGTCACGGCGCCGGCCATGACGAACAAGGCAAGCCCGATCGCGAACGGCAGCAGGGTCGGCCCGCCCCCTTCCATGGCGAAGATGACGGCGACGGCGATCATCGCGATGGCGGCGGCGCCGACGAGGCGTTGCGCGACGCCGAGCAGGTCGCCGCGCTTCCAGGCGAGCAACGGACCGAACGGCATCGCGAGCAGGAGCGGAACGAAAAGCGGCCCGAAGGTCAGGTTGAAGAACGGCGCGCCGACCGAGATCTTCTCGCCGGTGAGCGCCTCGAGCGCGAGCGGATAGAGCGTGCCGACGAACACGGTCGCGCAGGCGCTCACCAGGAAGAGATTGTTGAGCACCAGCGCGCCTTCGCGCGATACCGGCGCGAACAGCCCGCCCTGCTTGAGCAGCGGCGCGCGTAACGCAAACAGCGTGAGCCCGCCGCCGATGAACAGCACCAGAATTGCCAGGATGAAAACGCCGCGGGTCGGATCGGTGGCAAAGGCGTGCACCGAGGTGAGCACGCCGGAGCGCACCAGGAAGGTGCCGATCAGCGAAAGCGAGAAGGCGAGGATCGCAAGCAGGATCGTCCACACCTTGAGCGCACTGCGCTTCTCCATCACCAGCGCGGAGTGCAGCAGCGCGGTGGCCGCGAGCCACGGCATGAACGAGGCGTTCTCCACCGGGTCCCAGTACCACCAGCCGCCCCAGCCGAGGGTGTAGTAGGCCCAGAACGATCCCATGGCGATGCCGAGCGTCAGGAACATCCAGGCGAGCAGTGTCCACGGCCGCACCCAGCGCGCCCAGGCGGCGTCGATGCGCCCGTCGATCAACGCGGCGATGGCGAACGAGAACGAGATCGAGAGGCCGACATATCCGAGATAGAGCAGCGGCGGATGGATGGCGAGGCCGGGATCCTGCAGGATCGGATTGAGGTCGCGGCCCTCGAATGGCGGCTCGGGAATGCGCAGGAACGGGTTCGACGTGACCAGGATGAACAGCACGAATGCGACCGAGATCCAGGATTGCGCACCGAGCACGTTGGCTTTGAGGCGGGCCGGGAGATTGCCGCCGAACAAGGCGACCAGCGCGCCGAACAGGCCGAGGATGAAGACCCAGAGCAGCATCGAGCCTTCATGGTTGCCCCACACGCCGGTGATCTTGTAGATGAGTGGTTTCCCCGAATGCGAATTCTCGAACACGTTGACGACCGAGAAATCCGACCGCACGTAGCAGAGCATCAGCGCCGCGAATGCGATCGCGATGAAGCAGAATTGCGCGACCGCCGTCGGGGAGGCGACTGCCATGAGCACGGGATCGCCCTTGCGCGCGCCGACCATCGGGACGCAGGCCTGCACCAGCGCAAGTCCGAGCGCGAGCACCAGCGCGTAGTGGCCGAATTCCGCGATCACTGCGCCCTCCCCGGCGGCGCGGCGCCGACCTTGCGGGCGCCGTCGGCCTTCCAATGCCCTTGCTTCTTCAAGGCGTCGGCGACCTCCTTCGGCATATAGGTCTCGTCGTGCTTGGCGAGCACGTTGTCGGCACGCAAGGTTCCCGCGTGATCGAGCGCGCCCTCGGCGACCACCCCCTGCCCTTCACGGAACAGGTCGGGCAGCAGCCCGCGATAGGCGACCGCAATCGTGCTCCTGCCGTCGGTCACCTCGAAGCGGACGGCAAGACTGTCGCCGCGCTCGACGCTGCCCTCCTTGACCAGGCCGCCGACGCGAATGCGCGTCCCCGGCTTGATGTGCTTCTCGGCGACGTCGGTCGGCGAGTTGAAGAACACGATCGAATCCTTGAGTGCCCCGAGCACCAGCGCGACCGCGACCGCGAGCACGCCGAGTACGGCACCGATCAGGGAAAGGCGGCGTTGCTTGCGGGTCATCGCGCGGCTCCCGGCCGGTCAGCCCTCGAGACCGAGCGCTTTGACGAAGGCGTCGAGCTGCCGCAGCTTGGCCGGATCGCCGGCGAGCGCGTGCCGCGCATCGACCACGGCGGCGCGCGCCTTGTCGGGCTCGCCGAGCACCATATAGGAGCGAACGAGGCGTAGCCATCCCTCGACATCGGTGCCGTCGCGATGCAGCCGTTCCGACAGCCGCTCGACCATGCCGCGGACCATGGCGTTGCGCTCGTCGGCGCTCTGGCTCGCCGCCGCCGCGACCTGCTCCTCGCTTGGACTGGAGGGCGCGGCTCCCCGCTCGACGCGGGCGAGCGCGTCGCGCACGAAGTCGATCCAGGGCGCGTCGGCCGGAGCGGCCTCGATCAGCGAGCGCCAAGTCGCCGCCGCTTGCGCGCGGTTGCCGTCCTGCTCGGCGGCAAGCCCGAGGAAATAGTGCGCCTGCACGTCGTTGCCGCCGAGCGCGACCGCTTTTTCGAATGCGTCTTTTGCGTCCGCGGTGACGACCCCGTTGGCGGCGAACACCAGCGCCTCGCCCAGCGCGGCTTGCCGTTCGGCGTTCTCGCCGTTGAGGCGGAGCGCATTGCGCCGCGCCTTGACGGCCTCCTCGAAGCGTCCGAGCCGCAAATAGATCGGTGCGATCACCTCCCAGCCGCGACCATCGCCGGGATTGCGCTCGAGGTGCGTCTCCACCTGCGCCACGAGGCTGTCGACCGTCTGGCTGCCGCGGCCGGCAGCGAGGCGCGAGGCGAGCGGCTGGTCCGGCAGCGAGGGCGAGCCGAGCGCAAGATAAAATGCGCTCGCGCCGAGCGGCAGCGCGACGAGCGCGACCGCGGCGACTGCCCGGCGCCGCCAGGTCGCGCCGGCGGGCGCATCACGAACGGGCTGCGCGTCGATCGCGGCGATCAGCCGGCGCGACACCTCGATCCGCGCCGCCGCCGCCTCCTTGTCCTCGATCAGCCCGGCGGCGCGGTCGCGCTCGATCTCGTCGAGCTGATCGCGATAGACGGCGACGTCGCTGCCCGAGCGGGCCATGCCTCGCCGCCGCGCCAGCGGGCACAGCACGGCCAGAATGGCTGCCACCGTCATCAGCGCGAGTCCGAGCCATAACGTCATTGGACTGAATTCATCGGTTTGGACGCAACGCGCCGGCGGGGATAGCGGGGAACCCGTCGATTCCGGCGAACCCTGCGGTTACATCACGGCGGCCCGGCCGCCCGCAACGAAGAATGATCGGCGAAGCCGCGACATCGGGAAGCGGGAAACTCATATAAATTTGCCATAACCGAATGGCGCGCCGGAGAAGCGGGCGGGCTGCGGCGGCGGGGCGTCAAGCCGTGCGGGCGCCTTGCGCCCGGCGGGCTGCAACCTCGGCGGCCTTGGTCAGCAAGGCGGCATATTCCTGCCCGAACACCTTGCCGCAGAAACGGACCGCGGCGTCGACTTGCGACTGGCGGAACGGCCGATCGGACGACCCCGCGCTGCCCAGGCCGTCGAGCAACGATTGCATGCCGGTATCGAGATATTGCTCGAGCTCGTTGTAGCAGCGCGTTGTCATTTCGCTGACGGCGAGCTCGCCGGCATAATTGCGGCAGGCGCCGACCAGCTCGATCAGCGCTTCGGTATCGGCGACGTCGCCGGAATCGAGGCGCGAGCCCGCCGCGATCTCGATCGCCTTGCGCGGCCGCAGCAGGCGGCGCACCCGGCCGGGCATGGATTCGATCTCGGCCCTTGAGCACGTCGGAAACCTCCGCTCGGATGGCGGCGAGCTGGCGGCTCCAAGGCGTATCGCCGGCAAGGTCGAGCTCGGTGCGCACCCACGCGCGGCGTCGTGGATGCATTTGAGCAGCGACGTTACCGGGGCACCGCCGCCGCGCTTGAGGTCGTTCTTGAACTCGCCCACCATGCGCTCCATTTCGGCAAGCACGATCGCGACTGCCCGCGCATAGGGGGTGGCAGCGACGCGGACCGCATGGTCGGTCTGCGCGGCCTTCACTGCGATGCGGATCAATTGCCAGGGGGCGGCAAGCCTGCTCATCACCAGGATGAGAGCGTACGGCAACAGGTCGTTCACCGCGGCCGCATCGAGCACCGCCTTGACCGCGTCGAGATGGGCGTCGGCAAGGTTGCGGATGTGGCCCGGCAGCCGATCCGCGATGTGCGCGAGCGCGTCCCGCGCCTTGAGGATCCCGTTGAGGTCGCGAAGGTCCTCGAGCGTCCGCGAGGTGCCGATCTGACCGGCGAGGCGCCGCCGCGCTTTCTCTTCGTTCTCCGCGGCGGCGAGCGCCCGCTCGATGTGCTCGGATACCTGCTCCCGGAAGGCGCCGGTCATTCGCGCGCAGGTCGCGGCGTCATCAGTCGACGAGCCCACGCGCCACCCCTTCGCTGTAGGCCTTCGCGCGGTCGGGAACGAGATCGCGGCCGATCCAGGCCCAGATCGGCGCCAGCGACGCGCGGGCAATTCGTCCGCGCTGCTTGTACGCGAGCACGCCGTCGACCAGGAACGGCTCGAATCGAGCGGAAGAATTCGCGCGCGGGATCGGCGATGCGCGGCGCCGCATCGCCGAACTCGCGCACCGCGCAGCGCACCTCCTGAAGGAGGAGATCGCCGCCCGGGACTTCGGTGCCGCTCAGCGACGCGCGCTCGAGCTCCGCGACCAGCAGAGCGCGCCCCCCGCGGCGAAAGTTGCCGGAGATATTGCCGCAATCGCTCGACGGGCTGCCCAGCCTCGGCCAGCCCGCACCACGTGGTTTCAATGGCACCGAAGCGCTTTTGATAGCGTCCCGCCCCTTAAGAAGTCGTTACGCGAAAATTTCGCGATCTCAACGGGATGGCAACTGCGTCGGGCCTGGGCAACGTGGGGCGGCACCGCGCCGCGCGGGTAGCGATTTCCGCAAACGCCAAAGCCGCGCGGCTCGCGGCAGCGGCGGATCAACCCACTGCGGTCCAGGTGCCGTCCGGATTGCGGCAGGCGCTGCCGCGCGCGACCTGCGGCGTGCCGTCGATGTAGATGGTGTGCGTGTACTGCCGGCACTGCAGTCCATTCGACTGATAGGCCGGGCCGGGAACGACCGAGCCATAGCGGCCGGAATCCGGATTGCGCCAGGGCACAGCCGCGCCCGAGCGCGCGCTCTCCAGCGCCTGTATCTGCGCCGCGTAGGCGCGTTGTTTGTCTTCGTCGTCCATGCCGGCGCCGATGCGATTGCCGATCAATCCGCCGATCGCCGCGCCCGCGATCCCGGCGGCGATGCGCTCGCCGGTTCCGCCACCGAATTGCGATCCGATCAGCCCGCCGGCAACCGCGCCCACCAGCGTGCCGGTATTCTCCCTGGGTCCGGTCCCGGTTTCCGGATTGCCGCTGCACGCCGCCATCGCCGTCGCGATGAGCGCGGCCGCACCGAGGCGTACGGTATGCATGTGAAGCCCCCCGCGGTGTTCCGAGCGGCCGGCGATCCCCGATCGGCCATGGGCCGGCCCGGCTCGCGAGCTAATGGACAAGATTGGGGCAAAACTCTGTTCCGTCGGGGTTAACCGAGCGTTACCTGCGACCCGCAGCTAAATCGACCGCGTGCGCTTCGCCACCTTCATGCCCCCGGCAGCACGAGCTCCGCGCGCAGGCCGCCGATCGGCGCGGTGCCGAGCGTGAGCCCGCCGCCGTAGAGACTGGCGAGCTCGAGCACGATCGAGAGCCCGAGTCCCGAGCCCGGCTTGGTCTCGTCGAGGCGGCGGCCGCGGCGGGCGACCTGCTCGCGCTGCTGCGGCGACAGCCCCGGGCCGTCGTCGTCGACCAGGATGCGGACGATGCGGCGGTCGCCGGCGGGGTCGGGCTTTTCCGGGATCACTTCCACCGCCACGCGCGACTGCGCCCACTTGCAGGCGTTGTCGACCAGGTTGCCGACCATTTCCTCGAGATCCTGCTGCTCGCCGCGAAAGCGCGCGCCCTCGGGCGCATCGATGTCGATGGCGATGCCGCGATGGTGGTAGATCTTTTCCATCGTGCGAGCGAGCGCGGTCACGACCGGACGCACCTCGGCGACGTTGCCGATGACGGCGACGCGGGCCGCGAGCCGCGCCCGCTCGAGATGGCGGGCGACCTGATCGCGCATGATCTCGGTCTGCTCGCGCACCTTGGCGGCGAGCGGATCGCCGCCGGTGGCCTCGTTGATCATGACCGAGATCGGCGTCTTGAGCGCATGGGCGAGATTGCCGACATGGGTACGGGCACGCGTGACGATCTCGCGGTTGGCGTCGATGAGCGCATTGGTCTCGCGCGCGAGCGGCGCGATCTCGACCGGAAACGCGCCTTCGAGCCGTTCCGCCGCGCCCGAGCGGATGGCGGCGAGGCCCTCGGAGATGCGCTTGAGCGGCGCCAAGCCGAACCGTACCTGGAAGGTGGTGATCAGCAGGAGCACGATCGCCAGCACCCCGAAGGTGACGACGAGCGCGGCGTCGAAGCTGTGCGTCTCCTCGTCGATCTCGGCGGCGTCGCCGCCGACCGCGACGAGATAGCGGCCCTCCTCGCCGAGATCGATGGAACGCTCCACGATGCGCAGCTGCTGCCCCTCGGGCCCCTCGACATAGCCCTGCCGCGCGCCGCCGGGTGTCGACGACGGGCCGAGATCGGCGAGGTGCGGCAGGGTTCCGTCCCACAGGGAGCGGGACGAGCGCACGTCCAGCGTCGGCGCGTCGAGCCGGGTGACTTGCCAGTACCAGCCGGAGAGCGGCAGATCGAACAGTGGCTCGCCCATCGACTGGGGAAACTTGCCGGCGTTTTCCTCGGGCGTCGCGACGTCGGCGACGAGCGTGCGCAGATAGACGCCGAGCCGACGATCGAATGCCCGCTCCACCGCCGCGCGGTAGATCGACGACAGCACGATCCCGGTGACGACGAGAATCACCACGGTCCAGGTCGTCGCCGAGAAGAACAGCCGGAGGGCGAGCGAGTTAAGTCGCATTGCCCGGCGGCGTCAGCAGGTAGCCGAGCCCGCGCACGGTCTGGATGACGTCGACGCCGAGCTTCTTGCGGATGCGGCCGACGAACACCTCGATCGTATTGGAATCGCGGTCGAAGTCCTGATCGTACAGATGCTCGACCAGCTCGCTGCGCGAGACCACGCGGCCGCTGTGATGCATGAGATACGACAGCAGCCGGTATTCGTGCGAGGTCAGCTTGACCGGGTTGCCGTCGACGGTCACGCGTCCGGTGCGGGTGTCGAGGCGCACCGAGCCGCAGTTCAGCTCGCTCTTGGCGTGGCCGGCGGAGCGGCGCAACAGCGCGCGGATGCGCGCCAACACCTCCTCGAGATGGAACGGCTTGGCGACGTAATCGTCGGCGCCGGCGTCGAAACCCTGCACCTTGTCGCTCCAGCGATCGCGCGCGGTGAGGATGAGCACCGGCATGCTGCGGCCGGCGCGCCGCCACGCCTCCAGCACCGAGATGCCGTCCATCTTGGGCAGCCCGATGTCGAGAATGACCGCGTCGTAGGGCTCGCTCTCGCCGAGAAAATGGCCTTCCTCGCCGTCGAAGGCGCGATCGACGACATAGCCGGCGTCGGCGAGCGCGGTCGCGAGCTGCCGGTTGAGATCGGGATCATCCTCGATGACGAGGAGTCGCAGGGCCGTGTCCTCCCGCTGATCGCCCGCCGGCATCGGTTCCCGGTCAAGGAATCGACGCCCGTGGGCGTTACTGTGCCATTACATAGGAAAGGGGGAAAGGTCGAGAAAGCCCGGAAAGCGCCGAAGCAGAACGGTCCGGTCGATGGTTTTTGCACTGGACGGCGCCCGGGACGTGCTAGCAATATCGCCGGGGAACGGAGCCGGACCGTGAGTGACGATCTCATCCTCCAAACCGAGGGTCTCACCAAGGAATTTGCCGGCTTCGTCGCGGTGAACGGAGTCGATCTGCGCGTCGCGCGCGGCACCATTCATGCGCTGATCGGACCGAACGGCGCCGGCAAGACCACCTGCTTCAACCTCCTGACCAAGTTCATGAGTCCGAGCCGCGGGCGCATCGTCTACAAAGGGCGCG
>WNFC01001836.1_pt1 | contig 37033 bp, 29 predicted proteins | sample 5400541 | NCBI WGS metagenome assembly WNFC01 (sample SAMN13153342, study PRJNA577476) | soil metagenome | isolation source: 120 cm saprolite under Douglas fir tree site 2 hole 2 replicate 1 | place: USA:California | collected 2015-04-18
CAGCAGCGCCTCTCCTGCGGCATCAGCAGTCCAACGCCCGGCAGCGACTGACGCGGACGTCGTGTCGCCGCTCAAGGCTCAGTTCAATCGCTGCCTTAGCCTGCAGGCGGGTTCAGCTGCGGATTGCCCGCAAGGCGTGGCGGCGTTTTACGCCTCCAACTTCGTTTGGCATTCCACGGCCGATCCGACCCAAGGCGCGACCGTGGCCTGGGATGACGTTCAAGGTTTCTTCAAGGTCACGGGCACTTACGACTTCAGCGTCGACTACGACTCGACGCCGCCCCTCGGCGCGGCGCACCATTACCAGGATCACTCCTCAGGTCGATACATCGCGGATCTGTTCTCGGACGGCAGCAAGACCGTATTCATTGGGTTTGAGTGATGAGCAACCCTATGAGCCTCGCTTCAACACCCTCCGAGCCGATCCGCGTGCAGCTTGGCGATATCAGAGTGACCGACACACGTGTCCACACCCCGGTCGGAAGCTATCCGCTACGCGGCACGACCTGGAATGTGAGCAACCAGACCTTTGTGACCCAAGGCATCCCAGCCTTGGCGATCGTGCTGGCGATCGTCTTCTTCATCTTCTGCCTCCTTGGGCTGCTCTTCCTATTGGTGAAAGAGCGCAGGGTCAACGGCGCAGTCCAGGTTTCGGTCGCAGGTCCGGGCTTCTCGCACGGCACCTACATCCCGGTCTACAACGAGATGGCCGTATTCCAGGTCTCCCGCCAAGTGGATTGGATTCGGCACCAGGTTGCGCAGCTGCCCGCTTGACCATTGGCCTTTTGGCCGGCGGGTCAGGAGGCCCGCCGGCCACCAATCCAAGACCGCTTCCTTCATGGCTACCTCAGCCGAACCTCAAGAAACCTTGAACAACGTGCCGGGGGCTCCTGGGGGTGGTGAAGAGTGACACCAAAGTGGTGAAGAATGACGCCATTCGGCGTAACAAGATAAGGCGCGCGTCGCGCGGAAGAGTTAATACCAGGAAATGAGAGACGTTGAGAGCGCAATCATGTTAGTAGTCGAGGGCTATTGCCCGCTGTGCCGCGTCCGCTTGATTGTTCATGGCGACCTGGCCTGCTGTCCCTGTGGCGGGTGCAGCTACCGCGTGGCTAACCACTCGCTACTAATGTCCTCCTGTTCCGATCATCCGAGCAAGGACTGCGAGCATTGGCAGAGTTTGTGGCGTCTTCGAGACCGCCGGACCGTCTAGCGTGCCACCTTCCGTTACAGCGAAGTACATCCGCGACATCCTCCAAGCCGCTAGACGCGGCGACGCCACGGAGCATACGTATCGCCCAGCGCTGAAATCTCTGGTCGAGGGAATCGACGCGGGCGTGACCGCAACAAACGAGCCTCGTCGAGTCGTCTATGGCGCTCCCGACTTCGTCGTAAGCAAAGGGACGAATCACGGTCCAATGACCATCGGATACATCGAGGCCAAGGATCTCGGAACCAGGCTCGATGAGATCGCGGAGGGCGCTCAACTTAAACGCTACCGAGCTGCGCTTGACAACCTCATGTTCACCGACTACCTCGACTTTCACTGGTTTGTCGACGGTGATCTTCATGCAACCGCGAGGCTAGCGACTATCGGCCCTGACTTTCACCTTGAGACGTTGCCCAATGGCGCAGAGCAGGTTGAGAAATTGATCCGCGCTTTCACGGCGCGGGACCCAGCGCCTCTTCGCCAACCTCAACAGCTAGCCGAGCGACTGGCAAGACTTGCCCACCTAATTGCGGATGTCGTGAACACCGCCTTGGGTTCCGGTGGCGCGTCTGAATTGCTCCGCGATCTTCAGAGAGCATTTGCTGACGTCCTTATCCCGGACTTGAACAACGAGCAATTCGCCGACATGTTCGCGCAGACTCTCGCATACGGTCTATTCGCCGCTCGAGTGAATCACAAGTCGGACCGCCCATTTAGACGGTCTGATGCTGCCCGGGAGATCCCACGGACCAATCCATTTCTGCGTCAACTCTTTGCGGCGATTACGGGTCCTGATCTAGACGACGAGCCTTTTGCTGGCCTAGTTGACGACCTGGTGCAACTCTTGGCATGGGCCGACATGACCAAGATCCTGGCGCGGTTTGGCACTCGCACGCGTCAAGACGACCCTGTCATCCACTTCTATGAGACGTTCTTGGCGGCATACGATCCCACTCTTCGTGAGGTGCGAGGGGTGTATTACACGCCAGCCCCGGTCGTCTCCTACATCGTCCGATCTGTCGAGGACGTACTCATTAGGCAATTCGGTATGGTCGACGGCTTCGCGGACAGCCAGACAATCAAATATCCGGGAGCCCCAACCGGCATTCGCGAAAACAACGGACCGCGGCTGCTAATTCTCGATCCCGCCTGTGGTACTGGGACTTTTCTATACGCGATCATCGCGCGCATTCGTCAGGCTTTTCGCGACCGGGGTGATGCCGGGCGGTGGCCTGGCTATGTGCGAGATACCTTGTTGCGGCAGGTCTTTGGGTTCGAGTTGCTCATGGCGCCGTACGCGGTGGCGCATTTGAACTTGGGCATGCAGCTCGCAGCGCAGGATCTCCCCCAAACCGATCGCAAAGAATGGGCATACGACTTCGTCGCCGATGAGCGACTCGCCATCTACCTTACCAATTCGCTCGAAGAAGCGCTACGTCGATCAGACCTCCTGCTCGGAGCATTCATCTCGGACGAAGCCAATGCCGCCGCCCGCATTAAGCGCGACCTTCCGATCGTTGTGGTGCTAGGTAACCCGCCGTACTCTGGCATCTCCGCTAATCGTGGCAAGTGGATCGATGACCTACTGCATGGGCGCCCTGAGGGCGAGCCGAGCTACTACAGCATTGATGGCCAGCCACTGCACGAGCGAAAGCTCTGGCTTCAAGACGATTACGTGAAGTTCATCCGACTTGCCCAGTGGCGAATCGATCGCAGCGGAAGCGGAGTGTTGGGATTCATTACGAATCATGGCTACCTTGACAACCCGACGTTCCGGGGAATGCGCGAGAAACTCATCGCAGGCTTTAGCGACATCTTCGTACTCGACCTTCACGGCAACACCAAGAAGGGCGAGCGGACCCCCGATGGCCATGCCGACAAGAACGTTTTTGACATTCAACAGGGCGTTGCAATTGGTATTTTCGTCAAACGCCCTGGGCACAAGGGTACTGCCAGGGTTCACCATTCGGAAATCTGGGGCGAACGGCTTACTAAGTACAGCTGGCTCGAAACTCACGACATCGAGTCAACGGAGTGGGAGACATTGGTGCCCGAGTCCCCCGACTATCTCTTCGTTCCACAAGATATAGCGCACAAGAGTGAGTACCTCAGCGGCTGGCGTATCACAGACGCCATGCCAACCGGTAGTACCGGTATTGCAACAGCCCGCGACGCATTCGTCATCGACTTTGACGAGGCCGCATTACTAGACCGCGTGGCCGACCTGCGAAGCACTCGGCTATCGGACGACGAGATCCGCAATAAGTACTTTGTCGGCAAGGGATCCCGTTTATACCCTCGCGGAGATTCACGTGGCTGGAAATTGCCCACTGCAAGAAAGCGTATTCGAGCCGACACACTTTGGCGAGAGCGGGTGGTCCTCTGCCGATATCGTCCGTTTGACGATCGGAGTCTGTACTACACGAACTGGATGGTGGATTGGCCTCGGTCAGACGTCATGAGGCACATGCTCGCCGGTCGCAATATAGCCTTGCTCACGTCACGCATGACCAAAGGAGAGGAATTTCAGCATGTCCACGTGACTCGAAGTATCGCTGAAGTGATTTGTCTGTCACCGAAGACCTCCAATAACGCGTTCTTGTTTCCCCTTTACCTCTATTCGTCTGAGCAGCAGTCGCTCCTTGACCCGCCCGGAGGTCGACCAACTGCAAACTTCGCACCCAAGTTCATCGAAGCCATTGAAGGTGCTACTGGACTTCGGTTTGTCGCCGAAGGGGTCGGCGACCTGGGCGAGACCATCGGTCCCGAGAGTGTCTTCGCATACATATTTGCCATCCTCCATGCTCCGACGTATCGCGTGCGCTACAGAGAGTTCCTCAAGAGAGACTTTCCTCGAATCCCCATCGCAGCAGACCCCGCGATCTTTCGGCGGCTAGCCCGACTTGGTGGCGAATTGATTGGACTGCATCTCTTTGAAGCTCAGATTGGTGGCGGTTCAACGGCTCATTACCCGATCGCCGGCAGCAATGTGGTTGAACGTGGCTATCCTCGCTATCTGCCGCCCGGCACGACAGATCCTTTGAATGGCACCAACCTCCTAAGCGGCCGTATCTATGTCAACGGTGCCGGTGGGAGAGATATTGGCATGGGCCAGTACTTCGACGGAGTCGAGCCTGAGGTCTGGACCTATTACGTAGGGGGCTACCAGGTCTGTGAGAAATGGCTCCGGGATCGTCGCGAGCGTACGCTGACTGATCAAGAACTCGATAGGTACCAGCACATATTGACAGCCCTGCATCTCAGCCTGGACGTTCTGAAAAGTATCGACGGTGTCGTAGCATCTGGGCAATTCATCCGGCAATCCGGTCAGGCGGAATCCTAACAATGCCGCACAAAACGCCTGCGACAGCACATTGAGTATTTTCGTTGAGGACTGGCAGGGCAGCTATGGCTCTCCGTACCTTGTCACGCCCGACGATCAAGGCTCCGCCAGCGTCGCCCTAGCTGAGGACCCGACCTTTAAGGCTCACCCGAGTCAGCTTGCTCAAGGTAGCCACGAGCGACTTGCTTTCGTCGATGGAGTTCGCCGCGGTGAAGCAGCTCTATATCAGCATTCACAGGAGTCCGGCAAGGTCGTCCGCGGAGTGGCGGGAAGTCATGCGTGCGGCGCGGTGATCGCCGACGGTGAGACGCGGGCAGTGTTTGCTTCTGAGCGCGTTCAGCGCTTAGTCATTTGGGGATCGGGGGAGACTGGCGACTTGGAGCCGGTAGGTGGCTTCGCATGGGTGAATCGGTCGGTCGACGACGAAGCACCCGACGCGCCGCTTAAGCAGCTGCAGGAGAGGATGCGCCGCGAAGAGGTAATGCTTGCAGAAGAGCTCTCGCGGCAGGGACTGCGTGTGGTACTCGATGGGCCACTGTTCTACGTTCGCTCATGGGACTTGCCCATAGTCGGCTATGTCAAGACTCATAGCCGGGCGCTACTCGAGCCAGACATGCACAAACTGATACCGAGCCTCCGGCCGGGCGAGCGGTCCACCATGTTCCGGCTGGGCGACGACCGTTACTCGTGCTATCTCCGGCTCATTCCTATGAGCGAGATGTCGGGCCCCTGGGCGGGTATCGTGCGCCTCGAGGTGCCACAGGCCACTGGTCTCAAGCAAGCGATCGAGACCGTCAACTGGATCGCGGGCGTAATACCGCGGTACGCGGGCGTTTCGTATAAGGATCCCCGAGCGCCCCAGAATCTCCAGCCCGTGGGTGCCCTAGAGAAGCATTTGCGGCACCGGCTGGGCGATCCGGGACTCGCTTATCGGGCCGTGAGGGCTGCTGTGGCTACGTCCCGGAAAGAGGTGAACGCGTGAAGAAGGTAGTCAGCGAACACGGGAGCACACCGAAGCCATCGGATGCCTCTCCGATCGGTTGGGTAGACGGTTCAAGTGACTCGACAACACGGCGTTTCCACCTAGTCTTGGATGAGAACGCCGTCGTGCAACTTGATGAGCTCGTCCAGATCGAACAGACGCTACCCACTGGCGAGTTGCTCCGTCATTACGGCATCGTCGTGGAGGGTCGAGGGGTCATCGAAGGTGCCGAGTTTCCCTCTGACACCAAGTTGATTGCACACGACGCCACAATGCCCGGTACTGAAGTACGGCGGGTGGAGGTCCAAGTGCTCCGCACGATGCCCGAGATGTGGCTCGCTCCCCGGCCAGGCGCGATGGCCTACCGCGCGATTGGAGAACACCGCGACAACGCGCTGTTCCATGACCAGATGGATCAGCCACTCGCGGTCGGTCTCGATCAGTCGCACCAGCCGGTGAACATCGATTTCTCCTTTCTTAACGGGCAAAAGGGCGGCCATGCCTCCGTTTCGGGCATCTCCGGAGTGGCTACTAAGACGACGTGGTTGCTCCATGTCCTGTTTATGCTTTTCGAAACCGACGAGGGGCGACGCATTTTGGGACCTACTGCTCCGCAAACCCGGGCGGTAGTCTTCAATGTCAAAGGCGAAGACCTACTCCATCTCGACCGCCCCAATGCTCAGTTCGAGCGACATCCGGATGCAAGACGCCAGTGGGAGCAGCTCGGGGTCACCAACCCTGGAGCCTTCAAGCAGGTGGAGGTCTGCGTCCCACGCGGGAAGGACAGCCGCCCGGGGACTTTGGTAGTCGATGCCGGAAGCCGGCCGCAGAATGAACTAACCGTCTACGGTTGGTCGCCCCAGGAGTTCATCCGTCGGGGCTTGTTGCGTTTTTGCTTCACCGATGCCAACGACCGGAACAACCAACTGTCCTTTATCGAGCAGCGCGTTCGCGTGCAGCTCGCACGGTGGGCTTGGCCCATGGACGGTGAGGAGGGCGCCGTTGTACTGGCCGAACCGCCGACAAATACGGGCTTCAACCTGGAGCGCGTAATCAACGAGCGACGCGCATCCAAGACGCCGGGCGAGGGCTACCCGGTGCGGTCCTTCGCCGATTTGGTCGACTTCCTGACCACGATTCTCGTTCCAGACGATGGGAGCGAACCCGACAGGCGGTGGACCGGCGGTGTCCAAGGTGGCACCGCTCTGGCCTTCTACCGCCGACTTACCGCGCAAACTCAGCGCATCGGGCAGCTGGTGGCCACCGGCGTTTCACAGCCCGAGTTGCGCATGGCCATAACCGTGGTCGATATCCACTCGCTACACGATGACGCGCAGCGCTTTGTGGTGGGTGCGATCCTCTCCCAGATCTTCGAAGACAAGCAGGGTAGGGGCCGCGAGCCCTTGTCCTTCATCCTGCTTGACGAGCTCAACAAGTACTGCCCAAGAGAAGGTTCCAGCCCACTCAAGGAGATGCTTGTCGACATTGCGTCTAGGGGACGTTCGCTTGGTGTCCTACTGTTGGGTGCGCAGCAATCAGCTAGCGATGTCGATCCCGCGGTAATCCGCAACGCTGCGATCAAGGTGGCCGGCCGCCTCGACGCCGGCGAGACAAGCGAATATCGGTACCTATCCCCCGAGCTACGTGAGAGGGCAACGAGGTTCCTCCCGGGCACCATGGTTCTAGATCAGCCGTTGGTGCCAGCCCCGATTCCAATTCGCTTCCCGTTTCCTGGTTTCGCCACCAACGTAGTCGAGGCGGCCCAGGACGTAGGCCGCAAACGAGCGGCTGAGGACGCCTTCAGCAAGCTCTGATGCGGCTCCTGCATACCGCCGATTGGCACCTGGGCCGCATAACCATGGGCGTCTCCCGCAAGTCGGACCTGCAGTCCGCGGTGCAGGAGGTCATCACGATCGCGCGTGAAGACAAGCCCGACCTCATCATTCACGCTGGCGATCTCTTCGATGCCATCCGGCCAGGATGGGAGGACTTGCAATGGGGCGTCGACTCACTTCGCCAACTCGCTGCGATTGCTCCCACGATCGTTGTCTGCGGAAACCACGATTCGCCCCTGCTCTTCCGGTTCCTGGGGAGTCTGTTGCCGTCATCGTCGGACCTGCGGCTTATCCCGAAGGCGCTACCTCCAACCAAAGGAGGAGTAATTGAAATCGAGCTCGCCCGAGATCAGGTGGTGCGCCTGGCACCAATTCCCTTCATCCACCAGAACCGTTTCATCGATGGTTTGGAGGACGATCCGGCACAGTGGATGGCCAATTACGCCGATCGGGTGGCCGCCATCCAGAGCGAGCTCGCTCATGGCCTGGAGGCGGGCTACGATCCCGCGCGCCACATCCTGCTACTCGCCGCGCATCTTCACGTCACCGGCGCCCGTTTCTCGAAGAATAGCCAGCGCCAGATCACAGTCAGCGACACATATGCCACGCGAGGTGAGCACCTGCCGGCGGTCTCGTATGCCGCATACGGCCACATCCATCAGCCCCAGCAACTGCCGGGCATAGTTTTAGGCCGCTACGCCGGCAGCATCATTCCAATCGACCTCGGCGAGGAGGGCGAGCAGAAAGAGGTCGTCCTCGTCGACGCCGAGCCGGGCCGGGCTCCTGAGGTGACCATCCGAAACATCAAAGGCGGTCGGGCACTCCGCCGCATAGAGGGCACTTTCGATGAAATCGCCGCGCTTGCACCGAAGGTGGGAGACTCTCTGTGCTTCGTCATTGTTAAGACCGAGCGAACGACGCCGGATCTCAGCGAGCGCATCCGAGACCTAATGCCGCAGGCCACATTTCTTGGCATCCACGAAACGGCGGATGCGCAACGCATCGCAGTCCTCGGCGCAGACGACGTGTCAAGCGACAAGGAGCCCGGCTTCAGCGAACTATTCAGAGACTTCCTTCGCGATCACCCGGCGCGCGCCGGGTCCGCAGCCATGATCGCCCAACTCTTCGACAGCGTGTTGACGTCGATACAGAGCGAAGACGTCCTGAGTCTGCCGCAACTGGAGCGGCTTGAGGCAGTCGCACGTGAGACAAAGTCGTGAGGCCAATCCAGATCTCAATCCGCGGACTGCGATCCTACCGAAAGGAGTGCACGATCAATTTCGAGAACCGATCCCTACTTGCAATCGTGGGAGACACCGGCGCAGGCAAGTCCTCGATCTTGGAGGCGATTACATACGCGCTCTACAACACATGCACATGGCGCGGCGACTCCAAGGCGCTGATCGCCGACGGCACGCACACAATGCTGGTTGTTCTCGATTTCGAGGGCGCGGGCCACCGCTGGCGAATCACGCGATCCACTTCGCGCACGGCATCGCCGCGAGCCGTCCACAAGCTTGAGTGTTTAAGCGACGGCTCATTCGTTGCTTTGGATAGAGAATCTCAGGTCAACGCCAAGATCGAGAATATCGTGGGCCTCGACCGGCGCACCTTCCTGATCGCAGTTCTGCTGCCACAAGGCAATTTCCAAACTCTCCTTACTGAGGAGGCTCCTGGCGAGCGCGCCAAGATCTTGAAAGGTATCTTCAGAGTCACAGAGCTCGAGGAGGCGAAGACAATCGCCGACGGGCTGAGACATCGAGCTGAACCGGCCCTTGCCTTTCTCAGCGGCCACCGCAAGGCGCTTCCGAGGGATCCAGCCGCCGATGCCAAGCAGCTTGGTAGCGAGCTTAAGTTGGCTGAGGCGCGCCATAAACGTCTGTTGGCCGCTAAGAAGATTGTCGATGAGGCCCATCAGTGGGACAAGGACGCAAAGCGCGAGGCGGCACAGTTCTTGGATCCGGTGACCAAACTGCGTGCACAGCCACTCAAGATCGCCGCAACCATGGCTGCCCTGGCTCCCGTCGCTGAAGAACTCGAGGGCAAGATCAAGGAAGCACGGGCTTCGCTGCAGGTCCTCGACCGTGATGAGAGTCAAGCCTCGGCTGCCCACGAAGAGGCCGTGAAAGGCGGAAAGGGCGTTGAGGCGCTGACACACGCTGTGGCGACGCTCAGCGCAGGGACTCGCGACCTGACTCGAATAGAGCGCGCGAATGTCGCATTTGGCCGACGGCGTGAAGAACTGGCTGCCCAGCTCGGAAGAGTCAGCAAGGCTCGGAAGGGTCTAGCGGAACTCGTAGCCGGCGCACTGCGAGCCCGCAAAGAACGCGACAAGGCAATCTTGGAGGTCGATATCCAGGGCAAATTCAACCGGCAAGCCCAAGACCTTCTACGGGAGTCCCGCCAAGCAGTCAAAGAGTCGCGGGCACTGGCGACCAAAATCCTGAATGTTGAAGCGACTGCCGACAAGTGCAGGCACGCCTCTGAAAAGGAAGCCTTAGTTCTCAAGACCGCGAATGAGAGCGCCAACAAGGTCCGCCAGGCTCTTGACCATGCGTCTCTCGAGCACGCCGCCGCGTACGCAGCTGCCGGCCTGAAGCCGGGAGACAAGTGCCCGGTATGTTCGACCATCCTTCCCAAGGGCTTCGCTCCGGCAAAGCACGCCGGACTCGAATCTTGGAAGGCACAACTGGGTGTAGCGGAGGGGAAACTAGCGGCCGCCCGAGAAGCGGCTGCACGGGCGTCAGCCGCACATACGTCGGCGCTCGCAGAACTCACCGAAGTCAAGGCCCGGCTACCCGAGATCACCGGGTCCGAGCGCGCCGCCGTCAGCGCCCTGCACAGAATTTTGCCCGGCGCAGATCTCGCCCAGCCCGACGCCACATTGATGGCGCCGTTAGGAATCAAGCTCAAGTCCCTTGAAGCAACTGCTAGGGAAACGGCTAAGGCCGATACCGAAGCTGCGGTCAAGCTCGCCCGAGAACAGTCCCGCCTAGACGCAGCAGACGGCGCGCTGGCCACGAACGGTGCGGCCCTCAAGGCAGATGAGGCCGAGAACGCGGAGGGTCTTCGCATTGCCCGCGACGAACTGACTCGAATGCCGGCGTTCGCCAGACCCGCCCCGAATACCAGCGCGGAGCAACTTGCCCCCACGTCTACGGTGCTGGATGCACTCTTAGCCCAGGCACGCAAGGCCGAATCGGCGCTACAGGCGCTTCGTGCTAGCCAGCAGAAGGCTCGATCCAACGTCGTGAACCTTGAGAGCCGGTACGAGAAGCAAGTCGTCGACCCAAAGCGTCACGCCCACACCACGATGATCGCAATCTTGGGCCAACTCAATTCGGCTCGTGCACTTATCGAGCAGACGCCGTTTACCGGCCCTGACGAGGTGGCGACCGTTGCCGCAGCCGGCACCTATGCCGAGAGATTCGAATCTGCAATTCATAAGGTCACCACTGCGCTTGAGTCCAAGGCACAGGCGGTACGCAAAGCAGCTGACGCGAAGCTTGCGGACTCCGCTCGGGCGCTCAAGAAACTGGAGCTAGCAACTGAGGCTGAACTGTTAGAGGCAGTCGATAGAGCGAGTCGCGAAATCGGCTCGCTCGCAGATCAGACAGCAAAGGCTGAGGCGGCCATCGCCGTTGTCGCCCAACTGGACGAAGTCATCAGGGAGGGCACCGAGCTCACCGAATCCATGATCGAACTCGCACGCATGCTCGGCGATGGTGGATTCGTTCGCCATGTGATCGAGCTGCGCCAGAAGAACCTACTTGCGGTGGCCTCGACCATCCTGCAGGACATGACAGCGCGTCGCTACGGCTTCGCCGCCGATTTTCAGGTTCTCGACATCGTGACCGGCCAACCTCGATCGCCACGCACTTTGTCCGGTGGTGAGACGTTCATGGCGAGTCTGGCGTTGGCTCTGGCTTTGGTTGAGATTGCAGGCCGGGCTGGAGGTCGGCTAGACGCACTCTTTCTCGATGAAGGTTTCGGAAGTCTTGATGCGAATGCTCTTGACGCCGCCCTCGGAACCCTCGAAGCTCGTGCGAATGATGGCCGGCTGGTCGCTCTGGTTAGCCACATCAAAGCGGTCGCGGAGCGGATTCCCGACGTTTTGGAAGTGAGACGCAAGCCTACTGGGAGCGAGGCGATTTGGCGAGGAACGCTGGAGCGCGACCAAATGGTCGCCGAAGATCTCGAGGCGGGTTTGCTGGTCTAGGCACGAACCACCGTAAAGGCGCCACTGCTCATCGCATTATCGACCTCGCGTAAACCGACGATGCGCTACAGCTTCTTGAGCAGGTCGACCAATCCTTCGTGCAGGTTACTCCGCGTCCGGCGATAGGAGGACCACCGGTTATTAGTCCCGGCCAAAGACATCGCCATAACCCAGACGCGACGCCTGGCACTTTGTGACTTGGTCAACGTTGCGAAGTCAAGCGATGGAACGAGCCAAATCGGTCCGAAGTCCAATTTCACACTGTCATAGAGAACAGCGAGGATCGCAAGGTCGGCCCGAGGTTCGAATGTCGCTTTTCGAATGTCGATCCGGAATGAACCGCGGCCGACTCGTTTTGACGTGTCGAACCGCGCTTTTACCTGAACCGCTAGGGTTGCAGGCTTACCTCGAAGGCTGAACACAAGGTCAACGCCCGAATCGTCAAACATCGGCCTGCTCACATTCAGCTGTCCTCGGCTTGCCAGGACGCAATGCGCCCCAACAAGGTGCTCGATCCCAGAGCCTTTCCAGTTGGAATCTGGTTGAGGCCTAATCACAGCGGTGGGCATGCGGCCAATCTATAACACGCTGAGGCCGCCTCACCTAGTTTGATAGCGTCAACAATCTGCTGCCTTACGCATCCTCCAATCCGAGCCATTTGTATTTGGATTGTCTGCCTCGGCCAGGGCGAAGTTCAAACGCTCGGCGATGGAACTTGGCACCGTCAATGCCTGCAGCACTCGCTCCTCGTTGGTGCGCCTATTCGTAACGCTGCGGATCGGCTCGATGCTGTCAGCATCGATTCGAGGGAGCACTGGATCGACCTCATAGACCAACGCCAACTCAGCCGAACCGTTTCCGAATTCTGGTTCGCCAAAGATCCGGTAGCACTTCAAGGGCTCGATCCGCATCCACGCGACCAGCAGGCGCTCTAACCGAGCCACGACTTTTCCGGTGGATATCGATTGGGTATCGAATCTGAGCGTGAGGATAGGGGCATATGTGTCCTCGATGGCCGAGGAGCGGTACGACAGATCTTGTAAGGACTCGCCAGTGATTTGCGCAATCTCAAGGTGAACCATTTCCAAGGTCACACTTACTGCCAAATCTCGCAGCCGCACGACGGCATTTGCTACATCGACCGCGTCATCGCCAGCGAGGCTGGCTAGGACCTTGCAACCGGCCTGCACCAGGTCGGGGCGCATGGGGACGGGCGAGTGAAGAGCGATTCGCCTGATCATCGCGCGAAGTCGGATCTCAACATCGATTGGGAGGTTCAACGTAGCCGCGCGTAGCAGCGCCGCGAGGAGCTGAGGCTCGCCGTCTGGTTCGCGCGTGTAACCAGCCTCCGCCCGGTAGGCCATTTCAGGGCCCAGCTTATGGAACCATCCAGGGTCGGGCGCCGCTCCCCAGTAGAGTTCCCAATTGTCGAGTTCAAGTTCAAGAACCCCGGTCAAATCCGCGAAGGGCCGGGCACCGAGCAGGATGAGGGTCGTCTGAATAACCGAATGTGTCCGAGCTATGACCTCGGGATCGATGTCCGGTCTTCCCATTAAGGTTGCCAGGAATCGCAACCGCCGCCTCGAAATCCACCTCGCTCGACGCCACAGGGCAATTGCCATACGCTGGCGTTCTTCCTCGAGATTCTCGGCCTCGTCGGGATTGGGTTGTTCGTTCCGTGTCGTTGATACGCCTTCGTCATCATCCGGTGGCTGCGACGCGATGCCAGCGGAGAGGTTTCGGGCCACTCTGCCCAGCACAGCGAGTGGGGTGTGCCCCCGGGCGGCTAAGGTCGATGCTCCAGAGGGATCGAGCGACTGCCGGTATCTCTCATCCTGCTTCAGCTTGTCAACGTCAAAGTCTTGCCATTCGCTGATGAGAGGTTCCGAATCAGCTTCATCTGGAGCGTCTTGCCCACCTCGGGATCCAGAGGCCGCCCGCACTCGCAGGCTTGCCGGGATCTCAAGCAGGATGTCCGCCTCGAGCCGGAGAAAGTATTGCATCCAGTCCTCGTCGTTCAACGCGACACTTGCAAGATTGGCTAGCCCCGAATAGTCGGCTGCGCCCCAAGCCCGAGCGAGCGCATCTACAAGGACAGGGAAGACCGCATTACTCCGGTCGCCGGATTGGGAAAGCAATGTGACCGATAGCGCATGCTGACTGAGCGAAGACTGGGTTTCCGGAGGGAGGTCCACGATCAGCGGCGGCCACAACCGCGGGACGTCAAGTTCACGATCGCCAACGATCACTGAGGCCAGCGGCGGCAGTGTCCCATACGTCTCGACAGTTAGCCGGCCATGCTCGACGAGTGCCCGCGCAACGCCCCAGCTGGGGACGCTTGTCCAATGTGGGTTCAGCGATACATTGAGGTCGGCGATCAGACCCACCGGCTCGATCTGCAGTCCCTCCAGCAAATGCTCAAGTTCGCTCCATGGCCCCTCAACCAAGGTTGCCAGCTCATAGTTCCCCGCTGGTGGCACGGTGAGGAGGGCTGCGGTCGAGCAGTTGGGGGATCCGCCCAGAGAGACAGTCGTCTCGCCAAGACGAGCCAGGTAGAACTTGGCGTGGAGGTAGTAATCCTCGCGCCGGGCCGTTCGGACATCGAGTCCTAGCACGCTCTTGGCTCGCTCAAGCTCCTGAGGGTCGATCGACGTTGCTCCCGGCTGCACCAGCAGATAGGTTCGATCAGGCTTAAGACTACTGACCAACTCTGTAAGCGCTATCAGGTGCGGGTCGTGGAAGGGGGCCAGGACCCACAACTCCCTGACTCTTCGGCCGGCGACCGCTTGGGCAAGTTGCACTGCAAAGGGAATCTGGAGGTTATGCCTAAGGCGCGCCGATTCCCGCGCGCTGGCTTTCAGGTAAGGGAAGCGGTCAACGATCTCCGACACCTGCTCTGCAGAAAAGGCATCGAGTCGGTCGTTGGCAACGAGGTGGCGAAGAACCTCGCCAAGTGTTACGAAAGGAGCCTGACCATCTGCTGGGTAGTTAAACTCCGCGAAGATCTCTCCGGCCCTTGTCATGCCAGTCATCGTCAGGTTGCCGCTTCCAATCAGCAGGCGTGCCTGTTCCTTGCCAGCGAGCAGCACCACCTTTGGGTGAAAACTCGCCGAGCATTCGACGCCACTGACGAGGTATGCGCGTTGCGCGGCGCGCACACGGCCCCACTTCGCTGCCTGGTCCATTTCCTCGACCAGTCGATGTTGGTCAGCCAGAACGATCCTCTTGTTGGTCTGAGCCTCTAGTCGTGGCAGGAACCATCGTTCAAACCAGTCGAGCTGCAGCGAGTAGGTGAGCACTAGGGCGTACTCGTACGGTCCCGACAGCCGATCCCCGAGTTGGATCTCTGTCAAACGCTATGCCTCCTTCAGAAATTGCTGTCCAAGACTTGTGAGGGGGTGGACGGGCAAGGAGGGGTCGCCACAAAGGGCAAGCTCGTGGGCATGTGTCGCGAGTGCCAAGTAGCGCGACGAGACGAATCCGACCCCTATATCAAAGCCACCGAACCGGAAGCCTCCGAGTTCTCGGAAGAAACGAAACCGATCTTCGGGGAGCTTCGACAATGCCACGTTGAGGTGGAGACGAATCACCCGCCCGCAAAGCTCTCTAAGCGCCTCTTCTACAGTCATGCGCCGCTCTGAAGCCGATTGAACCCACTTTCCGATCTGCCTGATCGAGATGTCATCGCCAGCACCCGCGTCGAAGAAATCCTCGCCGGCGTCAGTCTCGCGCCATCGGCGACCGATGGCAGTAACGAGGAGTAGCCCTGCCAGCGCCAGGCGCGTCGTCGATCGAGGTTCGAACCGAAGAAGTTGGGCCAGCCGATGCTCGCCGAGTGAATCAGGCAAGTCTGGAGAACCGAGGTTGAGGTGCTTTGCTTGCCAATCCACCAAAGTCGAGAAGGCTGAGTTGAGCTCGATCCTCGGGTGTCCCGGACCCAAGTCCCGCGATAGCTCGCTGAACGAGGCGTGGATTCGCAGGTGGTCCCACAGAGCGGCCAACGGTAATGCCCGAACCATTCCGCCCTGCCCCACGCCCCAGTCGTTGATGAGAGCGAAAATGGCGGACAGTCCGACAGACAGGTACTCGCGCGCCTGCCAAATGCGCCAGCGGCCCACTTCTTTGGCCAACTTTGGCGAGGGCCTGTAGGTCGCCCCTTCGTCAGTCTGGCCGAAGTAGATCAGCTGCCGGAACCGCTCGTCGTCGAGCGAATGGCCCTCCGTTTGGTTAGCGATGTCCAGAAATGTGCGCAGGCCAGCCCGGCGAGCGTTGGCTGCGAGCCCCGCTGTAGTGAAGGCATCCAGGAGAAGACGCTGATCCGGGGTAGCCGGATCGCTGGTTCGGCAGAGACAGGACACCTGTGCGTACTCCTCGATGACTGCCCGCGGCACTTCGTCGGCATCGAAGTACTTGCGGAAGTACTCCGTGTCATGGACAGCTTCCCGGAAGGCCTCAGCGAGTTCCGCGCCGCGCTTGGTTGGCTTATCCAATGGAAGGCTGCCGAATCTTGGACCGGCAATCAGGTCGAGCCCAAGGGCGACAGATCGGTAGTAGTAGCCGTAGCCTCCCAAGGCGTTGCCGATGTAGTTCTCGCGGAACGGATATATCGGGTCTCGCCGCTTTGCCCAACCAGAGGTTCGCCGTGAGCCTATAACGGAGCCGTAGTCGCCTGCGGGGTGGGTCGGCTGCTGACAGTAGAAATTCGCGAGCGAGTGGAAGTACTCCCTGGGCCGTAAGAACTTGGAGAAGCCTTTGGCTGAGGCTTGGCGCTCCCCGCGGCGCCAATACTCGTCAAGCAAGAACAGATAGAAGGATTGGTAGCGAGGGTGGACGGTTAGGACGTTGATATTCGGCAGCAGCTGGGCCAGAAGGCCGGAGGCGTCGATGCCATTGAGCCCTAGATGGTCTTGTCCTCCGCCAGGTCGGGCCGCATTCGAAGCCTGAGGAGCTGCCCACCTTTGGATTCCCGAGGAGACGTCAGCCATCGGTCCGTCCGCGAACCGTCGAGGGTTCCCGCAGTTTGATCGTGGCCCGGCCACAAACGGGCAAAGTCAAAGGAACAGAGCGCACGCGATCCGGTAAAGAGCGGACCGCGATTCCACTGTGCTAGCGGGCCTTGGATCGTGACAAGTTGGCAATTGCGTGACGACGCTGCGTGCCAACGAGTCGGTTGTGTCCCTGAACGACGGCGATACGGTGGTACGCTTGCATTGACCAGTGGTTCTTGTATAGACGACCTCTTATCCCATGAGCGCGGTCCGTTTTCAAACCACCAAACAGTCCCCACCATTTGCGCCCATGTTCGCCAATGTCATGCAGTAGCGCGGGGTTAAGGAACCCCCAAAACAGGTCTTGTGCGACTGCCTGTCGTGTTGCTCCGTCCAAGGCAATTGATTGCAGTTCGGTCCACCACGACTCGAACAATTCGGGCGAGATAACCGCGATGTCTATGTCTGATCGTTCGGGATCGAACGGCTTACCGAAGCGATCCTCAGATGCGATGGGAGAGAAGCCCAGATGGGCGCTGCCGCAAACGATGAGCTGCAATATGTGGACGCGAACCCCAAATATCTGCAGCAGTTGCGACGCGACCTCTTGCTTCAGCCGTGCTTCTTCCCCTGGTGGCGCACCCACGAAAACGGCTGACTGAGCAGCGTGGAAGTACTTGTCAAGGACATAGTTCGGATCGAACGAGGCGTTGCGCAAATCTCGCTTGTAGTCGGTGAAGCTCACAGGCTGTCCCTAAACCTCAATCTGCGTACCGGCAGTATCGCCTTGGGGCGATAGCACCGCACGGCCCGCCCAATCGGTGGCTTGTTAGTCACGGCAACACGAGTGGGGTCGCCCGAAGCTCTAGGCTTTGACCTTTTGCCTCCGAGTCTTTCCCTTGACCACAATCTCAACCAGGTAGTCACCCTCTCGATCGTAAGCAACGATAGTGCCGGGATGGGCCCTACCGCTGGTCATATTCGATAGATGCCACGTCGTCCTACCAATGTGGCCTTCCACGACTACCTTCGTACCAATTGCTAGCTTGCTCATTTCTAAGGCCTATTCTGCCCATTTGGCGAAACTGGCCCGCATCCTTCTTGTGAGAAGGAGCCCGATGGTGGGAGCTACAGGCCATAAGCCTTGACTCCATCTCCCCACCCAATGATTCCTGGCATTGGTCTCGGTAATGGGTGCCTATCGCGACCAGAGTCTCTAATGGGATTCCCGAAGGCCTAGAGCGACCCGGGCCCAGACCAAGGTCCGGGTATCAAGCCCATGACCGCGATGAGAAGATCCTCGTCTGTTTCCACTTTCGCTGCGCTTTTTGCGACTCGCAGCTCGGCAGGGATCAGGTAACGAACGACATAAGCCTCGGCGAACATTCCACTGGCATCCTGGCGAGTCGACTGGGCAACCGCGTAGTCGCCAGGCCGTTCTCGAGCAACTTTGATACAGGCGCGAATCGCCTCGTTCGTGGACGGAGCGTTCCTCCTGGAAACTTCTTGCCGGCTCGTACCGTCAAATACTCGGATTCGGTATGCCATCCACTCTGCCTCCCGGTTCCTGACTTTGTTGGGCCGTTCTCGGTTGATGACTCGCCGCCGACATGTCATTGTCCGTGGCATGGCAGGGGGTACGACCCCCACTTCACGTGAAATTAGGTCGAGCTGGCGGTGAAATCCTCACCGTGAGTCTCACCCAAATGGACGAGCTGGTCCAGAGTCTTCCCGGCCCGCTGGCCGGTTCTCGGCACGGTGGGCGAACGAGCCCGGCCAGGGTCACTTGCAGGCGCGAGCGTGGATGGGTGCGGGGTGATGGTCGACTGTATTGACTTCCACATCGACACGGCACATTTCGTCGTGCCTAAACCACGCCGGATCGGTCTTGTCGGCTGCGTTAAGTCCAAGCGGGACCGGCCCAGTCCAGCTCGTGACCTCTACACATCTCCACTGTTCCGCGGTCGGCGCAGGCATGTCGAGCAGACCTGCGACCGGTGGTTCGTCCTCTCGGCCAAGCATGGCCTGGTCGACCCAGACACCGTGCTCGAACCCTATGACCAGACGTTGAAGAGGGCAGGCAGAGCGGAACGACAACGGTGGAGCGCGGCGGTCCTTAAAGCACTGGAGCTGGAACTTGGGTCATTTAGCTCCACCGTTTTCGAAATTCATGCCGGCGATGACTACCGGGCGTTCGGCCTTGTGGACGGAATCCGAAAGCTGGGTGGTCAGGTCGTGGTCCCTACTGACCGGCTCTCACTAGGACAACAGTTGGCGTTCTACAGAACTCGGGAGTGGAACAAATGACGGCCGATCGCGGGGTCGAGGCTCTCAGACACCCAACCCACCTTTACTCCCGGGCTGAGATTCTGGCGCGACCGTCGCCAGTTCCCGACGTTCCGGGTCTCTACGCGTGGTATTTCCGCACGCTTCCGGGGGACGTCGACGCCAACCGATCTATCGACGTCCAAGACCGCAGGCTTCTATACATAGGCATAGCTCCTCGTGCGCTGGGCCGAAGCAAGGCGACTCTCCGCTCTCGCCTTCGCAACCACTACAGCGGGAATGCGGAAGGATCAACCTTGCGCCTCACAATCGGTTGCCTTCTCGGGTTCGAGCTCCGACGGATCGGTCACGGAACGGTGATGACTTTCGGACCAGCCGAGCTGGATCTATCTACCTGGATGGCCGATAACGCGTTCGTAAGTTGGATCGAGGATCCCAAGCCGTGGCTCTTGGAGTCGGTCCTGATCCACAGCATCGACCTTCCGCTGAATCTGGACCAAAACGCCCACCACGAGTTCCACGCCCACCTGAGTGAGCTCCGGCGGGGTGCTCGAAGCCGGGCACGAACACTCCCGATCCTCGCTTGATGCAAGTCAGGCGTGCTTGCGATAGGCGATTGTGTTCCGCTTGCCCGCACGCCACGGTCAAAGGATCTACGCGATAGTTGTTATGAGTCCGCTCGGAGTAACCATCCGGACGTGGTTGTTTCCGGTATCGGCTATGAACAGTCGCCCGCTGTCATCGACGCCGCAGTCGCCAGGTGACGTCAATTGCCCCGATGTGCTCTCACCGTTGTCTCCGGAATAGCCCTTGAGTCCAGAGCCTGCGATTGTGGTGATGATCCCCTTTCCGTCGATCCTGCGCACCCGCTGGTTGTCGGTATCAGCGACATACAGATTAGACCCATGAAGTGCGATTCCCTCCGGATCTCGCAAGAGGGCGAGACGAGCCGGACCTCCGTCACCCGAATACCCAGGTGCCTCACCGCCTGCAATTCGGTGTATGCGGCCGTCTCCTCCCACTTGGTACACCGATTGATCCGCCGTGAACCAAAAGTCGCCTGCGGCATCGGCGACGATGCCGATGGGGCTGCCTAACGCAACCGCCGTGGCGAGAGCTCCGTCCTCGTATGTCGTGGCCGTCGTACTGCCTGCGACAGTTGTAATAATTCCAGTCGAGTCGACTTTGCGTACCACGTTGTTTCCATTATCTGCCACCAAAATCTCGCCGTTTGGGTCCGCCGCCACGCCTTCCGGAGCCGTGATGTGCGCCGATGTTGCCTGGCCGCCATCGCCCCCATAACCAGTCTGACCGTCGCCGACGATGGTCTCGATGCGACCGTCATGGACAGACCGAATTCGGTCGTTACCAGTGTCGGCTATGAGCACGTCGCCGGCCGGCGTAATCGCAACTGCATCTGGCGCACTAAGTTGTGCCATATCAGCAGGTTGGCCATCCCCTGCGAAGCCCTTAGCACCCGTTCCTGCGAACACACGGGTGACTCCCCCGTATACCGTCAAGATCTGGTTACCGGACACGACATACACTCGCCCTGACGAATCCACGGCGATCCCACTTGGATCCCTCAGGTTCAGTTTCGTAGGGGCATTTGCTATGAAGGCTGCTAAAACCAGCAGCACCGCTACAAGGAACGTAGCAACGAGCGCGATCCACCTCGTTCGGGGCCAACTTCGAAGTTGTGTTAGAGCCACACGCTGCGTAGGTGCTTCGGCGTCGGCCACAACGTAGAGGCGTTGGCGCGTTGGCAAGCCCTTCAACCGCCTCGGGGCCAATGGAACAAACTTGATCCCAGGTAAGGGCCCAACCATTTCGGGCACCAGGGCGCCCAGCACAGTTTCGCCTCCACGTCCAACGGCAGCTGCGCGTTGTGCGGCGTTGACGGCTGTGCCAAAGAAGTCACCGGCTTCGGGAACGGGTTCGCCCACCGTGACACCTACGCGAGCCTTGAGGCCGCTACCTCCCGTTCTAAGACGTCGTTGAATCTCGACTGCGCATTCAACTGCCCGCCGAGCAGATCCGAAGTCCGCCAGCAGCCCATCTCCCATCCGTTTGAATACGTGACCTTGGTGTTTGGCTATAGATTCTTCGCAGACCTGCTCGTACTGAGTTCGAATTAGCTCTCGAGCCCGATCATCACCTAGGCTCGCCGCCAACGCGGTAGAACCTTCTAGATCGCTGAATAGGATGGCGCGTAGTGAAGCTTCCAATCAGGATCAGAGTTTATCGACGTTGGTCGTGGCGTCAAATGAAACGACAGCCTGTCTTGTTCCCCAACATCGGCGCCAGTGGTGCATCACGGACTGCCTGCTGCAATATGACATTCAGCTACGACCGCTCAATAAACGACAGGTTTCAGACGAGTTGCTTGCGATTAGAGCCTGCTATCGCAAGCCTTCCCTGCACGTCCAGAGCGAGAGTTACGCGGTCGTCGCTGGAGGTTGAGTGTTCGGCAGGTCGGCCAGGGAGTGAATTCCCATGACTTCAAGAAATCGTCGAGTCGTTAAGTACTGGATTGGGCCCCTGGTAGCTACGGCGGAATCTGTCTTTATCAGCTCGAGGCGCACCAAAAGATCTAGTTCGACGTCGCTAGGGACGCCCCTAACTCGATCGACGATCGCCTTGCTTACTGGCTGCCGGTAAGCGACGATAGCCAGCACTTCGTAATCGCCTTGAGTCAAATTGCTATTGCTCTCGTCACTGACGTCCTTCACTGCGGCCGAGGTAGTCGAGGGAGTTGGCAGTTGGCGCGTAAGAGCGGGCGAGGTCATCTTCCGTTTTCCAGCCAGCTCAGCCTCAGCTACTCTACCTATCAGCATTCGCGCCGCCCCGAGTCTCTGGGCAGGGTCGTGCGTCGCGATTCCATTAATGATCGCAACCACTGTCGCCATGTTCCGATGATTGATCAACGGCTCCAGCGGCAGTGCTGCTAGCTTCTTGGACAATCCGAAGCTGGAGTCCTGTTGTGTGTACGGACGACCGGTAATTGCGGAATGAACTTGCTGCAGCAATGCCAGCAGTTGCCACTGCTTGAAGCCGCCGTAACAGTCGTCTCGGAAAACGTTTGGATTTGCATTGGGGATCAGCACGTCGCCTTCGGCGGCGCGTGAAATACCCAGCAACAGCTTCCCAGCGTCAGCCCAACTGGGGGCGTCGCGACCACCCTCAATTAGAAATAGATATATCAGGCGATTGGCAGGCGTAAGGGCATTCACATAAAGTCTCGTTGATGGAAAGCCGATGTACCCAATATTTGTCCATGGGTACTCACGCAGCTGGTCGCCGTGTTTTATAGATAAACGCTCAACGGCTAGCGCCAGCGTCGACGACCGGCCGAGAATCGGACTCTGATGCATCTCGTAAACCGAACCTGCGACGAGCGCCGCAAAGGCATTGCCCACCTCAGCCCAGAACGCCGTGTCATCCATCGAGGGAATCCTAGACTCTGTGTCCATGATCAGAAGTGGTTACAGCCGGTACGGTTGTGGAGTCGATTGCGACCACCGGACATACGCTCGGCCGAGGCGTGGGTGCCATTGATCACGATACTGGGTGCCTATCGCTTGCCCATTAGGCCAAGTATCGTAACCGTGGGTTACCGCGATGGAACGTGCCGACACAAGCGATCAAAAGCTGGCGACCTGGATCGCCACAATACTTGGCGGGATCTTGGAACGGGGCAAGGACCTCCATATGGATGAGCTACCTGACGACGTGGCTCCGGACCTAATCGTTCTTGGCCAACAGAATGTACGGAACGAGTTGCTTGATAGTTGCATGGCTGCAGCCCATGCGCGAACCCGATTCCTCCCGCAGGAAGGATTTGTCGATTTCGTCCTCTTTGGGTTCGATTGGTGGACGGATAGTCTCGTGAGCTACCTAGATCACGCGTGCAGCTACTATCCGGGCCTCGCTTACATTCGAGAGAACGCTAGCGCCAACGATTTCGAATGGCCGACAGTCGAAAGGACACCCGTGGTTGAGCCTCGGGGTCCAGATGAGAAACATCGCGCGGAGCAAACGGAACTCAATATTCGGGGTTATAACGTAGCTAGAGATGGTCCTTCTCGCGATGAGCGTTGGCGACTGCTACGCACGATCATCGATGGTCGCGAAATGACACTCAAGGATGTGGCAGGCACGATTGCGTCGCTTTGCCGTGCACGACGTCGGCAATACGACGGCGAGCAGAAATTCGCGCGAGCTCTCCAAGAGTGGGAGTACGACCTAGGCCAGCTCAAGGCCGCCTACTACGACCGTGGCCGGCATCAATGGGCATGGCCGTCCGTGCGCCCGTGAGGCAATATTCGCGTACAGACTCGGGCGCCAATAGGCCGAGCCCGCACGATTGCACATTCGTGTTGCTTGCGATAAGGCTCCGCTATCAGGATCTTCTCGACATCGTCTGCACGACTCCGCAATCCTCCGGCCGCATCCTGGTCGGACGTGGTCGGAAATCCCGAACCTGGGGATCAGGAGATTCCAAGACACCCTTTTCTGTCCAACACCTTCAGGCCGACCGCTCCCGCGGCCCGTTTGGTGTGGGCCCAACGAACCGGGAGACGAAGAATATAAGAGCGGCAACAACCTCAACGGCCGTATTGTGGGTCGTTACCATCGCTAGGTAGTAGGCAATTGCCGCAAACGCGATTGGCTGGGCTAGTGTGACGGTTGCCCCGCCGATCGGCACGCCAACTTTCTGCACAAGTCCCAGTACGAAACCCATTACAGATGGTGCACGCGCGGCGAGCCTGACTACCCGATCAGCGAGACGGAGGATTCGCACCAAGTAAGTCACGGCGGCGATCAAGGCTATGAATACGGCAATCGCTGCCACGAGTCTTTGAACTGCCGAAGGCAGTTGGTTGGTAAGGCTATTACCGGCGACTCCTATCACAAAGCCTAGGACTATGTTCCCAAGGGCGCGGTTGGTTTGTTCGCGCTTGTCACCAATCACCGCGTTCCTCCCTTCTTCTGGAAGACCCGATCTCGTCGCGCGCCCGGCCCTCTTAGACCTGCTTTAAGTCTGGAAGTCCACATAAGCCTCGACCTTCTTCTTTCAGACGGCGTTCCAAGAGATGGCCAGCCGCTACTCCGGATGAAGCGTACTCCCGACTGGACTATTTGCCGCCAAGGCCGGCGGACGATCTCCAATGTGCGTGGTAAACGCGAGATGATCACGAGATTGAGGGCTTAGCGGGAGCAAGGCACTTTGTGCAGATTGCTGTGTTTGGTCAAGATGGTTTCGGACGGCGTCGGTACGGGACGCTGGTGTACAAGCACCCTGATTCCCACAGCATGCATCCACTTACCACACCCAGGCCTCCGGGCAGTGCCCCGAGTCCGTGGCGGCGAAAGACAACAGGCGGCGCCAACTCTCGATGCACAGACCGCGGGCTACTCGGCATACTCGCCTCGATGACCGCGACCTCCCTAACGGCGGACGATCCCGGCCCCACTACGAAGCTAGATCAACACGCGAGAAGTGGGGCTTGGCTTGATCTCCGCGTCGGCGATGAAAGAATGGATGACCCCACGAACGGTGCAGGGTGGGGCGCCGAACGCACCATCCGCGCCGAGGCAATCGCCGAGTTGCTTACACGAAGCGACCATGGCTCTCGCGGGGCCGTGAGACTGCGCGGCGCCCGAATAGCGGGCACTCTCAGCCTAGAGGGCGTCCAGATCGACCGTCCCTTCGCGTTAATCGAATGCCATTTCGACGAGCCGATAGCAATGAAGGAGGCCTCTGCTCGATCAGTCCGGCTCGACGGATCATTTATCCCTGCGCTGCACGCTCGACAACTGCATGCGTCCGGAGATCTGGGCCTGGATAAGTGCACTGTGAAGGGGATGGTGAGGCTTGACGGCGCACGTATAGGTGGCGACCTTGTTTTGGAAGGCGCCCGCTTCCGGAACCAGGATGGGCCGGCGCTCAACGCCAGGGACCTCATCGTTGACGAGAACATGTTCTGTGCAGGCGGCTTCGAGGCCGACGGGGAGATTCGCCTACAGAGGGCCCGAATCGGCGGCCAGTTGGCATGTCGCGGTGCGAGGTTCCACAACCAGAGTGGGCTAGCTCTGTTCGCAGATGGACTGGTAGTAGAGGGCGACGTGTCCTTTAACGATGGTTTCGAAGCCGAAGGCGAGGTGCGGCTGAGGCGGGCGCACATCGGTGGCCATTTCAAGTGCGATGGCGGGCAGTTCCGCAGCCAAGGGCTAGCTCTGAGCGCCGACGGACTGGTGGTTGACGGGGACCTGTCCTTTCAGGATGGTTTCGAAGCCGAAGGCGAAGTCCGGCTGCTGCGGGCGCACATCGGTGGCCAATTCAACTGCAACGGAGGAAAGTTCCACAATCAAGGTGGGCTTGCCATCTACGCCAGCCGACTCATGGTCAGCGACGACATGTCGTGCGGAACAGGCTTCGAAGCCGAGGGCGAAGTTGGTCTTCTGGGAGCGCACATCGGCGGCCATTTCGCTTGCGACGGGGGAAAGTTTCGCAGCCAGAGCGGCCGTGCCCTCAGCGCCGATGGCCTCGTCGTCGATCAGAACTCGCTGTTCTCAGAAGGTTTTGAGGCCGAGGGAGAGGTGCGGCTCATTGGTGGGCACATCGGCGGCCAGCTCGTGTGTTCGGGAGGGAGTTTTCGCAACGCTGGAGGCTCGTGCCTCGACGCTGAAGGCTTGGTACTAGGACGGGGGATGTTCTGCGGACCCGGTTTCGAAACCGAGGGCGAGGTCCGCCTCATAGGTGCGCGTATCGCCGGGCCGCTCTCATTTACTGGAGGCAAGTTCCACAATCCGAGCGGACGCGCCATCTCAGCGGATGGACTCTTCGTCGGATCGAGTTTGGCGTGCGGAGCTGGATTCGAGGCCGATGGTGAGGTCAGTCTCCGCGGGGCGCATATCAGCGGCCAGCTCGTATGTGACGGGGGAAAGTTTCGCAACCAAATTGGCCCGGCGATCAACGCCCACGGAGTCGAGGTTGGAGCCGACATGTACTGCTCACACGGCTTTGAGGCCGCCGGCGAAGTGCGCGTAGAGAAGGCGCATATCGGCGGCCGGTTCGCCTGCGGTGGCGGGAAATTCCTAAACGCCGGTGGCTGTGCGCTCGACGCCGCGATCCTTGTCGTCGATAAGGACATGTTATGTACGTTCGGCTTTGAGGCCGCAGGGGAAGTCCGCCTCGACGGGGCACATATCGGCGGCCAACTAGCGTGCGCAGGCGGAAAGTTTCGTAACAGCAATGGCTTCGCACTCATCGCTGATGACATGACAGTCGAACAGAATGTCTTCTACTCGGATGGCTTCGAGGCCGATGGTGAGGTCAGTCTCCGCGGGGCGCATATCCGGGGTCAAGTCAGCTGCACTGGTGGGAAGTTTCGTAATCAGAGAGGTCGTGCTATTAACGGCGGCGGCCTCATTGCCGACCTAGGCATGTTTTGCCTCGATGATTTCGAGGCCGAGGGCGCCGTGAACTTGAGCGACGCCAAGATTGGAGGGAGCCTTTCCTTCGATCGAGGGAGTCTGACCTCACCCGACGGTTTGGCTCTCAATCTGGTGCGAGCGACGGTTATGTCCGCTCTTGACCTAAGGCCAGCCAGCTTGCAGGGTTTCGTCGATCTTCGACACGCACGCGTAGGCGTCTTCATTGACGATCTCGATACGCCGGTCGCTGCCTTACTTGATGGCTTCATATACGAGAGCCTCGGCACGCACCTAAGTGCCAGAAAGCGTCGTGATTGGCTTACAAAGAACGCGACCCGTTACTCGCCCCAACCTTATGAACAGCTAGCAACGACCCTTAAACAGCAGGGTTACGACTTCGACGCCCGGACGATCTTGATAGAGAAGCTTCGTCGACGCCGCGTAGGACTCCCGCGATGGCAGCGCGCTTGGGACTGGCTTCTCGATCGCACCGTTCTCTATGGTTACGCGACCTGGCGGGCATTGGGACTACTGGTTGCTTTGTGGGCAGCCGGCGTTGTTGCTTTCCACATTGCGAAGGCGAACAACCTTCTGGCGCCGGCCCAGGATAGAGCGGCCGCCCAACCCGACTTCCACTCAACTCTCTACTCCCTCGACGTCCTTGTACCCGTTCTCAACCTGCACCAATTCGATGAATGGGTCGCGCACGGCTGGGCTCAATGGACAGCAATTGGCCTACGCGGAATAGGCTGGATGCTCACGACGCTTGCGGTTCTCAGCCTGACGGGCATCTTCAAACGCAACTGACGTGTGCCGTTAGTGGCAGTCAACTCGACTTCGGAAGCTGGCGCGGGGAAATGCGCCGGCCTGGGATCATCCCGAACCATGTTTGCAAGCCTGCTGTACTCAAATACTCAGTGAGGCCTACGGCCGCCCTCGCGTGTAGTAGTTCATGTAGTAATCCGGGCGATCTCAGTGGCTGAAACTGACCGTAGATCGCACTTTGAACTCTCGAAATGAACTCAAAACCCTCGAAAACGGTGTCGGTGGACGAAACCGCCTAGATTTCGGGACCGTGAGGCCGAGGGTTCAAATCCCTCGCCCCCGACCAAATTTTCTGAATACAAACCGGTCAGCGTGAGTGATCTTAACGTGACGACTCCGCTGTACTACTGCACAAATTCTGTACAAATCTCTCGGACAGCTCCACGATCACGCACTCGCCACTACGGTATGACATTCCACAGTTGGCCGACCTTCGCCAACGCAGAGGCGTGGGCGCCGACGCGGTCGACGAGCTGCGCCAGTTCTACGAGATCAAGATGTCGTCCTCCTCAGAATTTCCAGATGAAGTAACCCTCACGCAACGGGAGGTCCAGGCCGCCGGCGAACCCGACTTCTTTAGGCGCCAGCGTGTTCGGGACAGACTACCTTGCCTTCATGGCCGTCGCCGATTGAATCATTCTCCTTTGACCAGCGAAGGCAGCGACATCGACTCCTACGACGCGTTCCATGACCAAATAAGGCCTCGCAGCCTCTAGATTCGACGCAACCAGCCTCGGAGTCGGTCAGACCGCATGCACTTGCCGATCTTGGCTGGTGATTGTGGTGCAACGGACTCAGGCGGGTCCATGCCGTAACTGTATCGTTAGCGATGGCACTTTACGTCACCGAATAAGCTGTTGCGCAACGCAAGCGTGCCCGACAGTACTCAGTAACGCCAAAGACTGCGCCGATCGCAATGCACTCTGAGACTCAAGGAACCTACAAGTAGTTGCTTGACAAGTAGGTAAGAAGGGCATAAACCGGCGCCCGGGGCTCCCTCATTAATCGATAGCACATCGCACGGAAACGCACTCGGCCCGGTAGCGGTCTTCGAGCAGGTGCGTCGTTGTCGCCACTGCTAGGAAATACAAATACCGACGGAGGTGGACCTGTGAAACATAAGCGGGCTAGACGAGCGAAGAAAGAGCAATTTGGACGGGAACGGTTCCTGCGGAGAATCGCTCCCCTTCGGCGCCACCCAATCTCCGTTAAGAAAGGCATGAACCCACGAGCGGCGCTGATGGCTATCTTGGACAAAGCAGGTGTTTCGGCGCAGGACCTCAATGAAATCCGGACGAAATCGGACGCATATACGCGCGCCGTAGGGGATGCGTTTGTCGCATCGCTTGAGCGAAGGCGTCTAAGCGGAATGCCCTACGTTGCCAGGGCCGCACAGTTTGCAAAGGACGTTCGTTACCCTGGCCAAATTCCAACCAAGGGAATTGTCGTCCACAAGTACTTTCCACAGGATTTTCCAGCGCCGCCGCCGCCACCGCCGCCGCAATACCTCCCGCCTGACTCGGCGTACCGCGACTGTCACATATCGGGCAAGGGTGTCGGCGACGGGGTTGACTGGCCATGGGTTACCGACGATGGCACCCGCGGAGGCTTTTGTGACATCGAATGGCAGTTCTCATTCACTCCTCCCGCAACCAACATCTACACCTTTTCGAGCGCCGTCTGGTGGGGTGGGAAGTACTACTTGGTTGCGAACGACCAGTGGTACGACTCAAAAGAAGCGTGGATCGACCTTTCCTGCTCGCTTGGCGTGAACCAGCAGCTTCCGGGGCCGGTTCAACTCCCAAACGGGATGACCGCCGATTCTGTGCAACAGTTCACCCCTGACGTGAGTTTGTTCCATGAGGACGGCCAGAACATCCTGGATGGCGGAGCAAGTGGCGGGGCCGGGCCACTGAATCTGTCCGTCTTGCTGTTCGGGAATTACCCAGTGGACATCTCGATAACCGCATACGTCTCGGCTTTGGCCCGCGGCGGCGGTTCAGTTGTCGACTTCAACCTCGCTCGTCCCGATGGCGCGCTCGCGTGCGGAGGTCTAGGAATAGCGTGATGATTCGCTAACTGAACGCGTCAAGTTTGAAATCGCATCTACCAAATGCTGTTCGGTTCTGCAGGTGTTTTCCCAAGTTTTCTATTCACATGTCTTCGTGTTTGCAAGTGCACTGGCCATTGCAACAAACCTGGAGGATGAGGTCGGGGGATGCTGCCGATAATGGGTGCCTATCGGTAGCGAAGAGGAAGGCCCTCCTCGCGGACTCCCTATCAGTGCAATCTGGCTGACCTAGGGATCAACCAAGTCCGGGACGTTTTGTAACAGAGATAGCAACACGGGCCGTTTAGGTAGAAGCGCTTGCACTGTCCGCGATCCTTGCCGCTTGAGCCAGTTCAAGGTGCTTGCGTCGCGCGACCGCCTGGGCGACAGCCTTGATCGCAACCCAATTTTCTGGCGCCCTAACCAACATCCGTGCTCGCCTGCGTATACGCCTGAGGTGAGAGTCGAAGGCCTTCTGGTCATCATTGAATGGAGCCAGTAGCAATCCAGCCTGTAGCAGATCCGTTTTTGCACCCCGCAAAGCAGGCCGGTTCAGATAGTGAGCTTCCGCCGCGGGGCCAGCCATAGTTAGTGTCGCCTGGCGCTCTACAGCGTCTCGATAGCCCGGATCGCTCACCGCTTCCTCGACGCTCCGAATCTGATGAGACTTCAGGTAGAGATCGGGGATGTCCCCCCTGGCGGTGCGCCCCCACGATTCAGTTACGTGGTCAAATCCGACCTCGATCATGCCCACATTCGAGCCCAGCAAGCGTGCAACGACCCAGTGGCCCGCTTCGTGATGAGCGACGGCGGTCAGGTCAGGAGGCGCCGAGTTTGAGGACCTAGGCGAGACCGTTCATTATTGCCCGGTGAGCGACCTATCTGAGTTGGGCCGTCGCAGTCGGGACATTGGGATTGGCCGGCGTGGCGGGCTGGATGGCGTGGAAGACCAGAGATGTCGCCGAGGCCACGCGGTATGCAGCAAACACGGCAGCAGATGAAGCCAAGGTCGGGTGGCCGAGAACGGCTGCCGGCGGGATCGCACCGGTGTGCGGCTTAGCTGAGCTCCCGCCAAACGCTGCGCGTAAGCGATCAACCGGCGTCTAGCGCTCGAGAATTGCCTACAGACGCTGGGCGGCGTCCTGCTGGAGTTCCGGCACGACGCGGCTGTATGCATTCATAGTCAACGCGATCTCTGAGTGACCGAGTACTTCCATCACGACCCGCGGTGAGACTCCCTGAACAAGCAGCAGGGTGGCGCACGAATGTCGGAGGTCGTGGAATCGCACGCGCGGTTGTCCAGCCTGCGGCTCGCGCTTGAATTGGGCAACCTCGTGCAAATGCTGCCCAAGGCAATACGCCAGCTGCCTTAACGACCTCGGCATCGGCCTGAAGGTGCCGGATTAGGGGCTGGAGCCGGCGCCTGTCCCGCCTGGATTTGACCAAACTGGATTGGTCACACTCTGATGCGATGGCACTGAACAAGTGACGATTATCGATGCCGCTTCAGCTAAACTCACGGCGGGAAGCGCCCGGCCGAACCTGTTTGTCGGAGACCCAATGACTAGTTCGCCCTCGGGTAGACAGTGAAAGAAGGCGCGTCCGTGCCCGGCCATTCACCTCAATTGGCTCCGGATCCGGCCCCTGCGGTTGCACGCGCAGCCAGCGACCCGAGCGAGGACGCGGACGCGCGCACAAAGCGGGAGGCCGGTGCTGTCGCCGCGGCGCTTGCTTCTGAAATTCCTCAACCGCCGGCGGCCGACGGATCTGAGCACCGACAGAGCGGATACCGCGCGTTCGATCCAGCTTTATTCTTGGAGTGGGGAACGTGGGAGAGGATTCGGGAGATCCTTGCGAACAATGGTGGCTCATACGGTCTGACAGGTCCCCGAGGCGCTGGGAAGAGCTGGCATATGGACATGGCCATACATTGGGCGGAGTCGAATGGTGGGTTCGGCTTCAAGTATCCAAGCCCAAGTGAATACGATCCGAACGCCTTTCTAGCGTCCCTATCGGACAACATGGCCAATGCCATCGAGCGACGTTTTGAGCGTGAGTCCACGCTGTCAGTTATCCTCGCGGCCAGCCGCTGGCCATTGATTGGCGGCCTCGCATTGATGGTGGGTGCTGGGGTTTGGGCCCTCGCTACCACAAGCCTTCGGTTGACATCAAATGCTAGCCTCCTGGTTGCAGGGTTCGTTGCATACCTCGGTGCGTTCTTGCTTTTCTACGGCTACATCTTTGGAAAACGCGCGTTGCGGCCAGAGCACCGCCTCGTCCGGGAGGCGACGCTTCTGCGAGAGCGGATCCGCTATGCCGCCATGCTCACCCAGGCTTCCGAAATAGGGGCCTCCCTTGGGCAAGCGTTTGTTGGCAGTCTCAAGGCCTCTCGGGAGAGACAGCTGACCGAACGCCCGACAACTGTGAGTACGCTCGTGTACGACTTTCGCGAGCTAGCAAGGCATATTGCGAGAGTCGCGTCCCCCGTGGTGATCGCGATCGACGAGTTGGACAAGATGTCCGACCCAGTCAAGGTTCGCGAATTGCTGCGACAAGTCAAGGGGATCTTCGAGGTTCCCGGAGTTCATTTCCTCGTGTCGGTGTCGAGCGAAGCTGCGTCAACGCTCAAGTTGGGCGCAATTGAAGGACGAAACGAATTCAGTAGCTCCTTTTATACGGTGATCGAGTTCCCGCCGCTCCGCGCCGACCAGTGTTCGAAGCTCCTTTCCAATCGCGGTTACTCACACGGCGATGAAGTCGACACCGCTCTTAGCATCATGTCCGGCGGAAATGCGCGCGAGCTTGTTCGCTTGGGAGACATCGTCGCTCACGCAGGATTGAAAGGAGCATGGGAGTTACAGGTCGCGCAGGCTCTCGGCGCAATCTTGTGGGCAGAGTGCACGGAGCTCCAGCATGCAATCCTAAAGTCGGATCGAGTGTCGGACGAAGAGAAGCTCGGCGCCTTCCTCGCTCTACCTGGCTGGGCATTTGCCGGCGAGGAGTTCGTGGCGTTTACTCGACGAGCACCAGCGCAGCTGTGGTCGCCGGGTTGGGAGACCTCCGCATGGAAGGGAGCCTACGCACCCAGCTGGCGGAAGCTCCTCGTGCGGCTAGTTGTGTGCGGGTACCTTCAGTCGGCGCCAACTTTCCTCGGCCAAAGTGTCTCACTGGGAGTTGATCACCAAAAGCTCGCTGCAGCCCTTCAGGAAATAGTCCTTACCGCCTCCGAATCGGGGACGGTCGCGTTGAGGATGATGGCGGAGTTGGATCCAGAGGTCGGGCGGATTCCTGTACAGCAGCTGTAGGCCGCGTCGGGTCGCGTGGCCAGTGGTTGCGATAGGAGCCTGTTAGCGAGAGCGACAACCCTTGCTCACGATAAGCGGTTGCTATCGTGAGGCCCGATCGGCCCCCTGACCCCAGAACCGGCTGGTAGGCTGCCCCCGTGAATTCACGAACACCGCCGGAGAGGTACCGCTTCGCATCGGGAAAGATTCGCCGCGAAGGCGCCGAATGGTTTCTCGACCTCAAGGATCCCGTGGATGGCAAACATGCGACTTTCGGTCCATTCGAAAGCTATAAAGCCGCTTTTGAGATGGCCGCGAAGTACGGCGAGGTGAGTACGAGCGGAGCGGCTCCAAGCAAGCAGGACCTGCCTAAACCCGACCCTCCCTCCGCAGCCGAGAAGGGAATCGATCTCGAGCAGCGAATCGCCGCCTTCTTCTTGGAACATGGCTATAGCGCAACCACGAACCAGGTCTTGACTGGTCGTTCCGGCGGCAGACATGAGATCGACGTGTTAGCTCAACGAAATGATGGAGTTACGTCTTACCGCGTGGCGATCGAATGTAAGGCGTGGCAAGCGCCGATCAACAAAGATGTGGTCGCTAAATCGGCTTATGTGTGCGGGGACCTCGGTATCAATAAGGTAATCATCGTCAGCCTTGGAGGTTGGCAAGTCGGAGCCGAGATAGCAGCTGAACAACAAGGCGTCGAGCTGTGGGGATCAACCGAATTGGAAGATCGGCTGGGTCGAGTGGGTGCGGCTGGGGCGTTGGCTGGTTCTGGACGACGCACGGCGCTCGGATTCGCAACTAACTTCGATCGGACACTTGCCGAGAAGCTGATAGTGGGAGAGCGTTGGGGCTTCTTTCGAAGGAGATCCGAGGCGATCGAACGCATCGAACATGTTTGGTTACCTATTTGGGTGCTCAACCTCGGGTGCGCTCGCGAAGAACGACACAAGCTTCGCACGGTGTCCATTTGGAATGCTTATGAGGCACTCTCAGGATCACTCGTCACCACTCTCCCAGATCAACCTGAACTTCGTGAGGTCAATCTTGGGCGCTCGCGGTTAGTGCACCAAATTACGGAAAAGAGCATCGGACGCAGGCTCGCAAATGCAGCTGAGAAGAGTTGGTCCCTAGTGACCGCCTCTGCTCAAAGGCGATATGAGGACGAACTCGAATCGCTGGGGGTGCCACGAGATGCACGGAGTGTGACTGTCGAAAGGGGATCGGAAGCGTTCCTTCCGCTTTTTGTCGGTTTACTTACTCACGAGGGCAGCCAGCGGGTCATGGTCGTTGACGCGACATGGGGCCGGGTATGGACGGAACTCGGCACAACGCTTACGGCGAATATTGGCTATCTCAGAGAAGCGCTCGGAAAGCAGTGGTCGTGACCGGAACAGCGTCGGCCGGGAGTTATGTCAGGCCATGTCGATGGCTTGGACATCAAGTTCGCCCTGGTCGCCGGGGGGCGCGCGGAAATTGGTAAAAATTGCTGGGTCAAGGGCTCATGATGGCAAAGGATGGTGCGCTTAACATTTAGGTAGCGCCGACTCTCCGCACGTGGCCTGCCCAGATGCTCACGATAAGGCTCCGGTGTCGGCAGCAAACGAGATCGCGACGGCGAGGGCAGGGTAGCCAAATCTCCCGATTGAGTCAGAGGGTTGCCTTTAGAGAGTCAGATTTCGCATCCGCGCTGCATCGTCTGCGACTGATTGCCGATTCCGCAATCGATTGTCCAAGGGCCCAGCTGCCCGCTTATCAGGAATGGCTCGCGGCAAGCGAGACGCTAGGTCGGCGCTGCCGGATCGAAGATGAGCTTGTGTTTGTCAGGCCCGCCGTAGAAGCAGTAATCGCAGATTTCCTTCCTGTGCCCTTGTATTTCGGCGACTGGAAATGGAAGTTCGTCAAGGTACTGAGGCGGTACGTCGAGCTTATAGGAGTATCGGTCCGCGAAGTTGCACCGCCCCGGATATGCTGTGCGGTGGAGCGCCGACCGGCGGTGGATGACGATTTTGCCAAGGGAGAGAGCAACGATGTCACGATGCCATCGGACGTATGGGTGGCTTCTGTCGAGCCGATCCTCGATGATCATCTTCAGCGTCCGGTTGAAGTAGTCGAACCCAATCCAGCCCCCGGGGCGAAAGACTCGCACCTGCACCTGAAACGCCGAGACGGTTGGGTCGTAGCCACCAAGATCAGCGAAGTTGACGCTAATTCTCGTTGCTTTGGAATCGGATGCAGAGCGCTCGATGGTGTAGACGGGCTGGCCGGTGTCGATACGGCGGATCTGCCAGCGAATTCGCGCTTCGGGATCGTGGCCATCCCAAAGCAACGGGTCGGCCGTGAGCGTGTACTTCTGCATCGAGTCGATTCCCTGGATTGGTATCGCCGCGCTCCCGTTGATCGCAGCGCTTGAATCTGGATCCAACCTTATGCGAGTAATGACGAGGTCAGAGAAGACACTCAGTTCGCCGATCTCAATCGCGACCAGGACGCTGTTAGGGCCTAAGAGCCGGCGCTTCTGGTGCGCGAGCATCAGCGTCTTTTCACCCTGGTCGACAATTCTGATCGGGATTGCGGCGATCCAATCGCTGATTGATCCAGCGATTGCAGCGAGTGCGGCGAGTCCGGTCACTGGCACGAATAAGAGTGTGGCCGCGGCGGGGATACCAAAGGCGTAAAGCCACCAAGCCGGATCGGTGTCGACACTAACGTTCGTAAGATCGACCCAGATCTCGTCGGTTGGGGGGATGTAGAGGTTCCACTGTCCATACTCATCGTCGACGACTTCGACTTGCTCTGGCTTTCCGATCCGGGGCTTCGCGTCGAGGCTGAAGTCACCGCCGCCGAAGTCGGCCTCGGCGTGTCCGCTGACATGGAGATGATTCGTTTTCAGTTCGATACCAAGCGAAGTCACCGTAGCGCCCTCACCCGCTTCGATGAGGCGGACGTTCATCATGTGCCTGATTCCCTCGGTGAGGATTGGTGTGAGCGCGGCATCTATGACAGCTGCGACGTTACCGAAACCCAGGAAATCCTCGATGTCTGCGAGCTTTCCCGCGGTTGCAACGCCAAGCTCTGAGCTCGCCACGTCGAAGACAAGACTCAAAAAGCCATCACCAGCGCGCGCCATGCCCTTCACCGTTGTTCCCTGGCCCACACGGAGCAGATCGACGAATGGCACGAACTCGTCCGGCAGAACCGTTACAACATTTGACAGTTGCTTGGCAAGTTGGAAACCCGCCCCGATTCGAAAGAGTTGGCCTTTGAAGAACGAAAGCCACGCATCTGGGAGCGGCGGCCCATTCAGCACGACCAAGTCTGAGTCCACGACTGTCACAGGGCTAAATTGGGCGGCTGCGTCATAGGTCATTTGATCCATCAGCGGCCAGGGGTGGTTGACGATCTGTGACTGAAGGCTAATGTCAACGCCAGCGTCGAACTTGAGGGAGACGCGGACTTCGCGAGCCGTGGCACTGACGCTGTCCGCATGTATTGTGAGCTTGCCAACGACGCGCATCGCCACACGGACGGTGTCTGGCCGCGCAACCTTCAACTCGATCTGGGGCGCGTCGACCCAACCGGCAAGAGCCAGAGAGGCTTGCCCTGTACCATCGACATCCGAAATGGGAGGGACGTTCATTGCTACCCACCGTGGTAAGCGTCCGACTCGATGGGCCATCACAAGCAGCTGGTTAAGCCTCTGCTCCGTGATTTGGAGCGCAAGCCCGAAGCCACCGTGCTTACTCATCGGGCGCGTGCAACAAAAGGATGAGCCGAAGATGTCGCCAGTTCGACTCCACATCCAGTGATGCGGCCACCAACAGGAACCTTTCCAGCCAACGTATCGTGGCTAGAACTGCGCGCTGTTTTTTTCCACGGGTTCCTTTCGGAGACCTGTGTCGATCATCTTCGACCCTCCGCGATCGTACTCCTCCTGACGAGCCCTTGCAAGCCGTTTGGCGCTCGATCCGGGAGTTGTTGAGCTGTGACCTGACCTTGGCGGCGGTGCCCACAATCGAGCTGACTTCCGCCAGTCTTGTCGTTCACATCAGGGGCGCCGACCAATTCTTCGCCCTGGCGAGCGGGCTCGAGGTGCCACTTGAGCACATCGCAGGTGTGGATCCGAATGTGCCCGGGGCGCACGGCATATCTCACGGGCTCCGCGTGGGAGGGACCAATGTCCCAGGACTCATAACCGCCGGCCTAAAGGGCGGCAAAAGTCGATCAAGGTGGTTGCACACTGTGGCGTGCGCTGCCCTGATATGCTCCCGCGCCGGTGCTGGGCCTACTCGTGATGCTGCTTCGCGTAGTTATTGATTGCTGTCGTTCGCGCCGAGACCTTGCGCTCGAGAATCTGGTCCTGCAACACCAACTCGAGGTGCTCCTTCGCCGCAAGCCAAAGCCTCGTCTGCACAACCGCGACCGAATCCTTTGGGTCTGGATGCGGTGGCTCTGGCCGCAGGGATGGACTCGTCAACTGAGGATCGTGCAGCCGGAGACGGTGATCGGCTGGCACCGCACCGGATGGCGCCTCTACTGGACGTGGAGGTCACGGAGTCGGTTGG